>Ga0180216_1001987_pt1 | contig 17471 bp, 11 predicted proteins | sample eDN3rd37CBELigMG_FD_128879 | JGI IMG/M metagenome (GOLD analysis project Ga0180216, IMG submission 128879) | Enriched Miracle-Growth compost microbial communities from Emeryville, California, USA - eDNA 3rd pass 37_C BE-Lig MG (version 2)... ...
CCGCAGCGCTGCCGACGCTAACGGCCGTCTGCCGCACGTACGCTGCGCCCTGGCACAGGCGAAAAAGGCAACGGGGCGAGAGTCCGGCATCGTGCGGGAAGAGGACGAGGTCGGCGAAGGCGACGAGGCCTTTGAAGAGTACGCGGGCAACCGGATCGGCTTTGGCATGCGCCCCGGCCTCGACGCGGCGGAGCGCAAGAAGGCCATCCAGAGCTACCTGCGCGAAGGGTACGCTGCGGGCGTGGGCTTGATAAGCAAGCAGCTCAAGAAACTCAGCGGGACGTTCGCGTCGCTCCGCTCTGGCCGTTGTGCGACGCGTGCAGAGAAACCGAAGCGCCCGGCGAGGACGAGGACCGCGAGGAGTGGGAGGCGGAGCTGCTTCGCCGCGGCGGCGCCGAGCGCGTGGCGGCCGCGGGCGGCGTCGACGAGGAGGCGTGGGCGCGGCAGCGGCCCGGCGCGGTGAAGCTGGCCGGCGCGCGCCGCGGCGGCACGCCGGTCAGCCTGGCCAGTACGATGCACTGCCACCCCCCTCCCTCCCTCTGCCCAAGGGCACGGCGGCCGTGCTGACTGCCGAAGCGGCGCTTCATCTTGGTCGGCCCCGGCGTAGTCCCCGCCAGCGTCCCCATCCCCGTCTTTGCCGATGTCGAAAAGTTTCTCAAGTCGTCGCTGGCCACCATCCAAGCCGAAGTGCGTGCAGCGGCGGCGCCCAGTGGCATGCAATCCCTGGCTCACCCCGCATGGCGCCGCGTCGCATTGCCCCCGATGGCGCGTGCAGGTTGCAGAGATCACGGCACAGATGGAGACCATCGACGCCGACTTGGACGCCAGCGCAGCGACGGTGCGCGAGGCGGAGAGCCGCCTGCAGGCCGGCGCGTCCACCTACACGTTCCACCAGGAGCTCCGCACCTACCTCGACACGCTCGGCGACTGCTACGACACCAAGGTGGGCGATCCGCGCCCGCCAAGGAGAAAAAGGGGGCAGCAGGCCCAGCTCACCCGTGGGCGAGCACGCCTCTTACTAGGAGGATGGTGCCTGCGCAGATGCCGGCGATCGTGGCGCAAGAGCACGCCTATTACGACGTGCTGGCGGCGACGACCAACGCCGCCTTGGAGCGCCGGGAGCAGCTGTTTGCCGACCTGTCCGACGAGCTGGAGCGGGCCTTGTTTGGTGGGTCGGCCCGTCGTAATTCGCCGCCGCTGCCGGCCCTTGCGTAGCTAACGTTCGAACTTACGTGCGGTGGTACCACCTGCCAGGCCTCGGCGCGGCCGCCGAGGATGCGGCACAGGCGCGCGGACGCGCGGAGCGGCTGGAGGCGTACCACAAGCGACGCGCCGCACGACAGGCCGGCGCCAAGCTGGCGGCGCTGCACCCGCGGCTGCCGCACGCTGCGCCCGAGGGCGCTGGCTGGTCCGCCCTGACCTCCGCCGCCCCGCCTGTGTGTAGCGGTGCAGCGCACTGACCGGCACGTGTGATCGCCCGCTCATCTCCCGGTGCCCTGGCAGGTCCACGGACGACGAGGAGGACGACGCCGCCCACAACGCCAGCGAGGCGCGCAAAGGTACGTCGGGCCATCCTGGGAGTGGGCCTGCTGCGGCACGCCCCTTAACCGCGCTCCGCTGCTCGCCTACGACTGCCTTGCGGCGCCCCAGCCGACATTGTGGACGCGGCGCGCCATTTGATGGACGATGTGGCCGACGCCTACAAGTCCCTGTCCGAGATCCGCCGGCGGCTGGAAAGCTGGAAGTGGTCGCAGAGCAAGGTGACGCGCCGCCGTCGCCGCACCCCGCGGGCGCGCGAATCGTGCGGCGCTAACGAGCCGACCCGGAAACCCCGTGAGGTTCTTACACCTACAGACGTATCGCGACGCGTACGTAAGCCTGAGCGTCCTCGACATTGTGCGGCCAGCCATCCGGCTGGAGCTGCTCGACTGGAACCCGCTGCAGGTACAAACCGCCCCGCGGCGGCCCGCGCGCTCCCACGCATCGCTGACGGGGGCGGCCTCATCTCTCCTCGGCACGCCTCTCGCCGCTCGCCAGCACCCGACGGAGCTGGACCGCCAGCACTGGCATACGGCCCTGCTGGGCTACGGCATCCGCAGCGACGAGGAGCCCCGGGACGGCGACGAGGACCTCAACATCATCCCGGGCGTTCTGGAGAAGGTCGTGCTGCCCAAGCTCACCGGTGCGTTTCGGCGCGGGCAGCGCAACCTGGGGTGGTAGGCATCTGAAACGCCTGGGCAATGGCCGCCCTGCTTGCGCTCCCATTCGGACAGCACTGGTGAATGCAGCGCTGGATCCCTACTCGCTGCGGCAGCACCGGCGGCTGCGCGACGTGCTGCGGCAGGTGCGCGACTACGACGTCCCGGTCGAGCGTGAGGCGTTCCAGGTGCTGGCACCGCGCACAGGTTTTGCTTTTGGCTTGCAGCGCGCACACCCCTGCTGACGACGAACCCTTTCTCTCGCGGCGCGCCCGGCAAGTAGAACCTGTTCAAGGCCGTCTACGCCCGGCTGGACGCTGCGGTGCAGCAGGCCCTGGCGCGCCGTCCCGTGCCGCCCGTGCCCGACAATGCGCCGCCGGCGGTGCGCGAGGCGGCCGCCGCCCTCCGCGCCCGCCTCTTCTGGAGCAACCTCAAGGTACGTGCCACCGTGGCGGTGACCTCTAATGCGGCAAGCGCCGACCCTGCGTAACGCCACACCTTTTGCCGGGGATCCGCACCACAGCTGTACCACAACATCCTGGCGTGGACGCCGTGGATGGTGCGCGAGGCGGTTGAGGCGCTGGCGTGCCGTAGCGTCCTGCCGCGCCTGCTGCTGCCCAACCTGGAGGTCGCCAACATTGGCAGCGACGGGCTCGTGCGCTGCGAGCAGGTGCGTAGGTGCCGAGCGACCCCCTTTGCCGGCGTCGCCGTGCTCACCCCCCGCTGCGCGACCGTTGGCTGCGAACGGACAATGCAGATCCTGGCGGCGCTCCCGCCGCCGTGGCTCGCGGGCACGACCGTGCCGCTCTTCCTGGAGCCGCTGGAGCGGTACCTGCGTGCGGCGCTGGCCCGGACCGACTTTGCGGTCGGCCACAGCACCGCGACCGCCATGTACGGCCGACGCGGTGTCGCACCGCCAGGCGATTCACGCCGCACTAACGACCCCCTCCGGGGGTGGGGGCGGCGGGGCGCTACCGTTGGGTGGTGCGGCGGCCGGCGGCGCGGCAGGGACCTCAATCGCCGGGCGCTGGCGCTGCTGCAGGCGCTGCACAGCCACGAGGCGGCCGTGGCCTGGGCGCAGCAGCACGGCCTTTCTCTGTAAATAAGATACACGCACACGCACCGGCTGTACAGAAGGCAACCTCTATTCAAACGTGATCAGGGCCGCTTCGGCGCGCGGCGTCACCGCGTCCGCGAGGCGGTGCAGGCGCGCTTCCTGCTCCGCCACCGTGCGGTGGTCGAGCGGCGACCGCGCGGTCGACGCTGGCGGCGCGGCCGGCGCGACCACAAAGACGTGGTGCGACGCTGGCAGCGCCGACTCGTACGCCGCGGGGTCGGCCACGAGCGACGGCCGCCGCGCGCGCGGCGCGGGCGCCTCGCCGGTGCCGGCCACGCGGCTGGATCGGTACACGGCGCGGCGAAAATGCACCGTCACTGCGAACGGCGGCGGCGACTGCCGCGGCTCGTCCGACGCCGCCCCCCGGAGCGGTGCGCGCGCCTTGGACGGCGACGGCGCGTCGACGCTGCTGCTCCGCCGGCGCAGTGCCGTCGGCGGCACCGCCAGGCTGTTCGCCGTCGCTGGGCGCAGATCCGGGCTGCGGCCGCGCGACGCAGGGGAGGACGCCTGCAGCTCGGGCGTCGCGCTCGCGCTCCCGCTGGCGCTGGCGCTGGCGTTGCCCCACGCCAGCAGGTCGCTGCCGCCGCTCAGCGCCGGCGAGGCCCCTGCGCGCTCGCCCTCGTCGTCGCCCTCCGCGTCCGACGCCACGACCAGCGGGTCCGCCGAGTCGAGCGCCTCGTCGTCCGACTGGTCGTCGTCGCTGGCGGCGCCATCACCGTCGTCCAGCAGCGACGGCCGTGGGGGCGGCGCGGGAGCGCGCGGGGCGGGCGCCGACGGCGCGGCGTGGCCAGCGTCGACCCGCTCCACGTCGGCAAAGAGGACGCGCTCGAAGAGGCCAACCGTGTCGGTGCCAAACTCGTAGTGCACGATGTAGTACGCCACCGGGGTGAGCAGGACCACGCGCTCCACATAGCTGCCCGACCCAACGCGCCACTCTACGGTGCCGCGTGTCGGTTAGCGGTGCGGATGGGGAAAGCTGCTGTGAGCGGCACGGCAGGCAATACCGTGCGGCGTCATCACCACCGCCGTGGCCCGCCGCCTCCAGCGTCGTGAGGATGAAGCCGTCCACAAACGTCTCCGTCGAGGGGATGACCACGTTGCTGGGCATGCAAGCCGCGGCGCAGTCCGAGGGCGTCGGTGAGACCACGCCCACGCCACCGGGCGTCTTGGTGCCTGGACCACGGCGCACCGGCACAGGCGGACGACGTCGGCCTCCATGTGCTCAAAGGTCTCGGCAACCGCCTCGGCCGGCGCCGCGGCGCCGCCCACCACCGGCGGCTGCGCCGCGGCCACCGCCATCGCCTCCGCGGTAATGTTGCCGAGCAGGAAATCTGCCGCCAGAGCCCGCCGCTGGCACCGTGCAGCCGCGTGAGCGCCGGCCCGGTCGAAGCATGCCGGCGGGGCCAGGGCCGGACCAATGAGCAGCTGCCGGTCGCGGTCCAAAAAGTTGTTCTTGTAAAAGCGCGCCAGCGCGTTGACGCCGTCCGCCATCATGCCCATCTGCGTGCGCTTGCCCGTGCGCGTGTAGTCGCCCTTGAGCGCGCTCGTGCCCGCGTACGCCCTGGCCAGCGCCAAAGAGCGGCACGCAGGCCTCGCCCAGCGTCGGTGTGCGGCCCGTCCCGTCGTGGCGAGACCGAGTGTGCGGCACGGACCGGCTCATGTGGTCGCCGTTGTTGGCCCACGCCGTGTTGAACACCGACTCGAGCGCCGGCAGCGATCCCCAGGGCTGCGCCGCGGCCGGCGTTCAAAGCAGCGCCCGTGACGTGTACCGCAGTTAGCGCGCGCCACGTCCCGTCGTCGTTGCTTACTCCCAGGAGCTACGCAGGGGCCTACGTCGTCGGCGTCGATGGACACCCCGAGGATGGTGAGCTGGTCCACGAGTACGCGCCGCGCCACCATCGACTGGACGACGTTGGTGCGGTCGAGGCAGTCCATGCAGTTCACCCGGAAGACGCCGCGCTGCTCGCTCAGGCGCAGCACCGGCTCTGCCTTGTCCGCGATCGCCGCGAGCACGTCCGCCGGCAGCAGCCGCGACGGCGCCTTGTGCAGCGGCGACAGCAGCAGGGCCGTCGACGCCGTGGGCCGCTTGGCAGCGGCACCCTCCTTGGCGCGCCCACCGCCGGCCGGGTTCGCCACCGCCGTGGCCTCTGCGGCGAGCCGGCGGAACGTGTTGGACGCGCTCGCCGACAGCTTGGTGAACGCACGGCTCAGCGACTGCGCGGCCGCGCTCCCGCCGTCGTGCGCCGAGCGCGGCGGCAGCGGCGGCGCCGGCGGCGCCGACGCGGGCGGCGGCGGCTCCGGGGCCGCCTGCCGGCCGGTGGCGGGCGGTGGCGTGCTGGCCGCCGGCAGCGGCGGCAGCGGCCGCGCTGCTGAATCGGGCAGGAGCGCAGCGTGCCCCTGCAGCGATGGGGCCCGTTCCGCCACCGGCGCGGGCAGCGGTACCGCACGGCCGGCGCCCGCCCGCAGCGCCTGCTGCCGTGCCTCCAGTGCCTGCCGCTGCCGCTCCAGGGCGCGGACGACCATCGTCCACTCGGCCAGCGGGAGCGGCGGCGACTCCCAGCAGTACCGCTGGGCGGCGATGCTGCTCTCCAGCTGGGCCAGCAGCTGCAGGACGTTCTCGTAGTGCAGGCCGCGCGTCTGCTCGTGAAAGTCGTAGGCGGTATACTGGACGGCCGCCAGGCTGAGCTGCGCCAGCGTGCGCCGGTACGCGTCTCCCATAATCGCCTCGCGGCCGGTCTGGTTCACCAGGTTGACCACGTGCTGCGGGCCGTAGATCTCTGCGGCCACGGCCCAGAGCACGAGACCTGGGCGCGGCCGGCGAGGCGTCAGTACCGGGCAAGGCGCGCGTGGACCGCCGTGCGATCGGGCGCCGCGGTCGTACGGAGCTGCTCCTGAAAGTGCCGCCGCATGGCGTCGGCGTTCTCCGCCTCGGAGCGCTCCAGCACGGGCGTCGGCCGCAGGCTCGTCGGCGGCTGCGACCAAAACAGCGGGATCGACCCCCGCGTGATCACGTACGACGTGTACGACCCGCTCCGCGCGATGATCTGCATGGCGCGGCAATGCGCGCCAGCGGGCACCGCGAGCCCGTCAGGATCGATGCGCTGCGGCTCCCCACCCCTCCCCGCCCCTCCCCTGGTCGGCCGGCCATCGGCAGACCTGCTCGGTCTCGGCAAAGTTGGCCACCGCACCGTCCTTGTCGACGCCGCGGCGCTCGTAGCGGACGCCCGCGCGGAAGCGGCTGCGGCGCGAGATGAGCATGTAGTCGATCGGGCCCTCGGCATCGGGCACAGTCTGCGAGCGCGGGTGGCGCGACCCGGTCGCCGCCCAGTGGCGTTGTCAGCGAGCGGTGCCGCGTCGCCCGTCGGCCGCCAGAGGCCCCGCGCGTACGGCGATGTGCACGTAGCCCTGCACGAGCGGCAGCATCCACGGCTGCAATTCTGGCCGCTCCGCCAGCGGCTTGAGCGCAAACGCGTTCCACCAGAAGCGCCGGTCCAGGCGTTGCTCTGCTCGGGAGCCAACCCAACGTTTGCGCATCTGCCGTCAGCATCCATGCCTGCGCCTGCCCCATGCTGCGGCGCCTTCAGCGGACCGAGGAGCTCGGGCACGGGCTGGCCGCTGACCGGCTGCCGCTGGAGGCAGTTGGTCAGGTCGTGGTAGTAGGAAAAGTAAAAGTCGCCGGCCTCAAAGTACTGGTGCATCGCCCGCAGCGTGCGGGCGTCGTCGTCCTGCGGCCGGCCGCGCAGGCTCTCGGCGCTGCCAGCGCCGCTCCCCGTTGCGGCGGACGCGGCGTCCGCCGCGCGGAGACTCGCCGCGCCGCCGGGCGGCAGCGCCGCGGCGCTGCTCGAGCCGCCGCTAACGCCGCTCTGGCCGCCGCTAACGCCGCCGCCACTCGCGCTGCGGAGGCGGTGCGCCGCCGACTCCCACGTGCGCGCCAGCGCGGCCTTGGACGACGCCAGCGCCGTCTCGGTGCGCGCGGCCCACCGCGAGACGCTTGCGCCGGTGCGACCCCGCGCGCGCGGCGCGGCCGGCTCGCCGTTGTGGTTGACGCGGCGGCCGAGCGCGTCCAGCACTGCCGCCGCGCCGTCGCCCTCGAGCGGCACGCACGCGACGCGCGTCAGCCGAAAGACGGGCCGCTGGTGGATCTCGCCCACGGCGCGCGCGCCGATGGCCAGCACAACGTAGTCGTTGGCGCGCAGCGAGTAGATGCCCACGATGCCGTAGACGGCGTAGTGGTGGTCCGCGGGCGGCCACTCGTCGGCCGGTATTGCGGCCGTGGCGGGGTCCCGCAGCTCGATGGCCGCCGCCGCGCCGCGCTGCCGGCGCAGCGCGAGCACTGGCCGCGGCGGCGACGCGACCAGCGCGGCCACCGACGACGGCCGTCGCTGCACGGGCGGCTTGGGCGCGTCCTGGCTGCCGTTCGCCGCCGCCGTTGGCGTAGCGGGCGCGGCGCCGTCCGCGGCCGCGGCCGCCGCGGCCGGCGCATGGTGCGGCCAGAAGAACAGGTGTGTGGGCGTGACGGCGACGTCGACGCCGGCCCACGTCGGCAGTGGCGCGGGCCACAGGCCCGTCCACGCCGCGGCCGTCGCGGCGGTCGCCATGTCGCGGCCCGCTTGGTGGCGCGCTTGGTGGCGGTTGAAACACCGCCGTGCCGCTCGCGCCCGCGTGCTTTCAACGCGGCACCCGTGCATCCCACCGCCGTGGCCGTCTTCCCGCACCCCTCTGCGCCGCCCCTGTCGCCCGCCCGCGCCCGCCCGCGCCCGCCCGCGCCCGCCCGCACCGCCGCCGCCGCCCGCGCCGTCGCCTGCGCGCGCGCGTCCCCTCCTCGTTCTCTCGGATGACGTCATAGGCCTCTCGGCCCACGGGGACGGCGCTTCGCTCGACAGGCGCCTGTCAGAAACAAGTGCGCGCTATCGGAGCAAGGGCACCGACAACACTCGATGACGTCATCCACCCCTCCATGACGTCATCAGAGGCGGGTTGGCAGGCGCGCCGCCAGGGCACTGGCGCCACGGCCGGCGGCCACGCAGCAGCGGCGGCCCCCCGGCCCGCGAGACACACGCGCCCCTCTAGGGGCCACCGGAAGGCAAGGGGGAGGCGCAGGACCGCATGCTGGCGGGGGGTCACGTGGACGAGTACCCAAGGAAGCCCTGCGTTGGAGGCGGCCGGAAACGTCCCGACATCGGACTGCGTCACCGGGTTCCCGCGACACGCGCGCGGCGCGGCGCGCACGGACCGCGGCCCCGCCTTTGCGGGACCTACTGCCGCGGGGAAGCGTCTGATTGGGGACTCAGCGCTAAACATAACCGGGGCTGCTCGCCCTAGCTGCCCGTCGCCATGGCGTCGGCGCCGAGGGTACGCACGCCGTTCGACGACGACGAGGACGGGGCGCCCACACGGCCGCCTGTCGCGCCGCCGCCGCAGGCCGCCACGAGCGGCGCCACCGCGCGGCCGCCTGTCCGGACGCCGTTCGATGACGACGACGGCGGCGGCGGCGGCAGCGGCGGCGACCACGGTACGAGCGCCGGGCCCCGGCGGGCGTCGGGCTCGGGCCATGCCTCGTACGCGGCCCGGCCGCTGCCGACCCCCCCGCGGCCCGCCAGGCCCGTCGATCTATGGACGCAGGCCAAGCGGGACGAGGCGCAGGCGGCAGCCATGCTCGCTGCGCAAAAGCGGGCCGCCGCTGGCGCACCACCGCCCGCGGCCGGGACCGGCGGGAGGCGGCCGGTCGGGTGGGGGGATGGCAGCGGCGGCAGCGGCGCGGCTGTCGCTGCGCTGCCGGTCGTGCAGCAGCCGGCGAGTTCGCGGCCGACCGGCGCCGTTCGCACACCGTTTGACGACGACGACGACGACGACGGTGGCGGCGGCGGCGGCGGCGGCGGCGGCGGCGGTGCCCCGTCCGCGGTGCGGACGCGCCATTCGTCGACCAGCACGGCGTCGTCGTCGCGCAACCCGTTCGCCGACGACGATGACGACGGCGGCGTCAGCGGCCCGTCGCTCGGAACGCCCGCAGCAGCCCCGACAGCAGCATCCGCCGCGCCGGCGCGGCGGGCGCCGCCCGTTTGGGTGCCTTTGCACGCGGCGGACGACGGCCGCCACGCGACGGCGCCGCCGCCGCCACCACCACACCGCTCCGAGCCGGTGCCGCCGCCGCCGCCGCCGCGGCCGCACCGCAACAGCGTCGGCAGTGACCCCCGGCGACGGTCCATCGCAGGCGGCGGCTCGTCGTCGCATTCCCTCCGGCCGCTCCCGCCCACGCCGTCGCGGCCCACGTCGATGCACGCGCCGGCAGCGGCGGACCTGGCGGCGGCGGTGGCGCCGCCGCCGCCGCTGCCGTCGGTCCCGCGGCCCGCACCGCCGTCGTACGAGGAGAGCGAGCGGCTGCACAGCCCGACCACCTCACCCGCCCCCCGGGCGACGGAAAAGACATCGCGGGACGACCCGGCGCGCGGCGCACCCGCACCGCCGCCGCACGATGGAGACCCCAGGCCGCCGCCGTTGCCGCCGCACGACGCGGACGCCAGGCCGCCGCCGGTGGTGCCGTTGCCGCCGAACCACCCGGTTCGGCCGGCAGCCGCGGCTGTCGCGGCACCGCCGCCGGCCGCGGCGCCCCGGCCGTCCACCCCGACTCGCGAGCCGGCGGCGAGCGAGGCGGCCACGGCGGACGGGGACGACATGGCGGCGGCGCGCATCGCCGAGGAAATGGCCGCCATGCTGGCGCGCGCCTCGCGGCTCGAGGGCCCCTCGTTCAGGAATGCGGGCGCCAACACGGCGGTCACGGACGACGCGCTGCCGGCCACCGTGACGCACGTGTTCTCCGCCTCGCCCGACGCCGTCGCGAGCGATCCGGCGGACCTCCCGCTGGACGACGCCGAGGCGGCCGCGGCCAGCCCCGTGGCGGATGTCTTTTCCGGCGCACCCAGCGGCGCGGCGTCGGCGACGGGCGTCCTTATTGAACTGCCAGAGGCAGGAGGGGGCCATCTGCGAAGCGCGCGGCGTCGTTTGGCTCGAGGCTGACGATCGTGCGACGCGGTCGCTGTCGTGGTGGGCCTCCGCGACAGACGGACTCGCTGCTCGACAACATCGACGGGGCGAGCCAGCGGCAGCAGGCGGAGCTAGTGGAGGCGCGCCGATGCCGGACGCCGGTGCTGGAAGAGGTGCCGCCCACGCCGGACCTCGGCAGCGTAGTCGACATGGAGGAGGTCAGCGAGCTGCTCCTGCCGTCCCGCCCGTCCCGCCCGTCCCGCCCGTACGCCGCGCGCAATCATACAAGGCGGTTGGGTGGGCGCCCGTGCTTACACGGTTGCGCTGGTGGATGGTAGACGGCGGATGCACCGCAGGGCGCCGCTAGCCAGGCCGTCCGAGGAGGATCACAGCGTCGCGGGGCCCGGCAGTGCAGGTCTGGCGCCCGGGCCCGCCCCCGCCGACGCCGATGCGGCGCCGTCCGCTGCCACGCTGCGGGGCGAGATCGACTCGCTGATGCGTGCGTTCGGCTAGGCGTGGAGAGGTCGCTTGGTTCTGCCACCGTGCTGACGCGGCGCGCTCCGCTCGCGCCAAACGGATTCGTTGACCAGTGGAGAACCGCGTCCTTCGCCGCAAGCTGGCGCAGCTGCGCGAGAGCCGGCTGCACCTGCAGGGACCCCGCGAATGCGTCGATCTGATGATCGGGCAGGAGGTGCGTAGGCCGCGCCCTGCCGACCAAGCCCTCGCGCGCAGGGCTCACGCCCAGGAGCACGCGCAGCCGTGCGTCAGAGCGCGCAGCCGTACATGCTGGACCACCTCGTCGCGCTGGCGGACAAGGTGGAGCTGCTCGACTACGCCGTCTCGACGCACGACGGCCACGCCATCCTCGAAGCGACGCTGTTCCTCCACGTACGCTGCGTCCAAGCGGTCATGGGGCCACGGTCAATGCTGCTCATCGCCGCTCCTTTCATTGCGTCTGCCAGGCGCCTCCATGCAGCGGACGCTCAAGTGGAGCCGCTTTGTCGCGGTCTTGAAGCCGCGGCCGATCGCCGTCGACCACCTCATAGGTACACGCCCGTGCTCGCCGCCATGTGCGCGGCCTTTCCCCAGCTCACATGCGGTGCTGCCTGTGTCCATGCGTGCTTGGACCGCGTCCAGCGTATTGGAAGCGCCGCTTCGAGTTTGAGCTCGTCTCGCGGCTGCTCACGGCGCTCGGCCGGGCGTTTGACGACGGCATGCTGCGCTGGTGGCAGGCCCACCGCCTCCAAGACGTACGTGAGGCGGCGCGGCGCCGCTATCAAAAGGCCGTGGGATCCTACTTTGTAACGCGCCCCATGCCTCGCTGGGTTGGCCTACTACCGTGCCGCAGCCGGTGGCTCGGCTGTACGCGCTAGAGCGGCTCGCGCCGGCGTTCCACAGCGTCCCGGACCTAGCGCCGTTTGTGTCGGTGCTGGAGGAGCAGATGGCGCTGCTAAAGCTGCAGATGGCCATCGATGTACGTACACACGCGAGCGGGGGAGGGCGCCCCGCTGCGGCGCGCTAACCATGCATCATGCGCTCGCTCGCAGTCGCTATTCCGCGCGTCGACAGGCGTACGACGGGCGCATGGAGGCCGAGGGCAGGGACCCGATCTATAGGTCGTTCCCGCGGCCGCGCCTCGTGGGCTCCTCCGTCGCGCGGACGCTGGCGTACTGTGCGTTCTACCACTTCAACGCGCCCGCCGAGGCGCAGTCGTCGCCCGTCCGCCTCAAGCAGCAGTTCAAGGCACGCTTCGCTCGCGCGCTACCAGCATCGCCGACCGGCCCTCGCTCACGCTCCCAACGCTCCAAGTTTCTTATCGCACCCATCTCCAGGTGGACGACCGCCTGTACACGCACGTCGCGCTGCGGGAGCGCGCGCGCATTCGCGACTGGAACTCGCTGCCCCTCCTCCTCAAGACCTCGGTAGGCCGACAACTGCGCCGGCGCACGGGCGCTGCGCGCCGCCGCTGCTAACAAGTCACGGCATGTTTACCGCCAGCGGAGGTCGCCCCACCCCCGGCCCCGCCCCGCAGTCCGGCTTGTTCTCGGGGCCGGTGACCAAATCGCCGATCGGGCTTGAGCCGTTTGTGCGCGAGACCGTCCGCCACGGTGCCCCGCCCGAGGTCGTCGGTGCGTCGGCGGCGCCCGCGGCGCGTGGCGCCGCACGCGCGCCCTCTCGCTAATGCGGCCGCGCGCGCTGCCCTCCCCGCGCACCGCCCGATGTGTGTCGCGGCACCAGCCCATTTCATCAAGCTGATGCCGGACGCGTGGCGGCGCTACCAAGTGGCCGCCGAGATCGGCTTCCACTACCTCGCCATCGAGACGCTCATCGAGCTGCGGCACCGGCGCGGCCTCATGGAGTACATGGGCCGCCCGGACATCCGGCGGCCCGAGCACGCCGCGGCCGTCCAGCTGGCCGAGAGCGCGCTGCGCAACCCGGTACCCTCACGCGCGGGTGGGTCGGGCGCCGCACATGCGGGTGCGAACGGCTGCTAACGCCGCTCGGCCGCGCTCCCGCCCGGGACGCGCGCCGCGCTCGACAGAGCATCAAGTGGAAAACGTACAAGTAGGCAAAACCAAACTGTATACACGGTCATGTAGACACGCACGCTGTACAGAGCACGCCATTCGCAGTCGCGAGCATTCGACCAGTACCTACGAGCCAGGCAACTCTACAAAAACGCCCGTGCCGCCTCGCTATACGAGAACCTTGGGCGGCAGGACAAACAGGCGGGTGGTGCCCCGGGTCTGCATCTCGTTCAGCGTGAGCCGCTCCTCGTAGGCGGCGTCGAGCTCGACAAAGACCTTGAGCGCGGCCTCGAGGTGGCTCAGCCGCTGCGGGTGCGCCGCCGGCAGCAGGCGGCCGATCTCAAAGTGCGCCCAGGCCTCCTGCATGCGCATGTTGTACGAGCGCGCGCTGTCGACGGCGCGGCGGAAGAGCTCGAGCGCCTTGTCCTCGCTGCCGTGCACCAGGTAGTGGAAGCGGCCCTCGAAGATGAGGCCCGACGACTGCATGACCGGGAAGAACGCAGTGAACTGCTGCATGAGGACCAGGTCCTTCTGCACGCTCTTGACGAGCCGCCCGGTCAGGGCGGCCTTGTCGGCGCCGCTGCCGCGCAGGGTGCTCTCCAGCAGCGTGAGGTGCACCTCGAGCACGTGCAGCATCGGGAGGACGTTGTGCGGCATGCCGCTGCGCGTCGTCTCGGCCATGCGCTCAAAGGTGCGGTCGGCGACCGCGAGCGCGCCGTCCTCGAGGCCCTCGCGCAGGTGCTGCAGGGCGGTGAAGCCGAGGAGGAAGATCTCCTGGTGGTTGTTGACCGTGCGCAGGTCCTCGTCCAGCGCCTTGATGCTGGCGAGCCACTGTGCGGCCGTCTCGTACTGGCCGGCCTGCTGGAAGTTGGCGACCATGCCGAGCATCGCCCAGCGCTGCGAGTAGTGGTCCATGTCGGCGGACGCCGAGTGGTAGAGCGCCAGGAACGTCTCGCTGCTCTCGCGCTGGCGGCCCTGCGCGTGCTCGATCCAGCCCTTCATGAGCACGCACTCGCGGTAGTGGTGCAGCAGGCCAAAGACCTTGTGCATCTCCATGCCCTTTTGCAAGTTGTCGAACGCCTCCTGGAAGCGGCCCTTGGTGAGGTTGCGGTACGCCACGACGATGTAGAACTGGCCAAACTGCGAGCGGTGCAGGCCCATGCGGTGGATGACGTCGAACGCGCGCGAAAAGTAGATGCTCGCAAAGACCTCAAAGAGGCGCGAGTGCACGACGACGTGGTAGCACAGCGCGCCGTAGGCCTGCACGAGGCCCTGGCCGCGGTCACCCTCGGCGATCTCGGCAAAGTTGACCGCGCACAGGATCACGTAGAGGTCGTGCCACTTGTCGTAGCCGGGCAGGCAGTGGTTCTGCTGGCTCAGGTTGAGGTACGCGCGCTCGAGCTCGGCGCAGTAGGCGGCCTGGCCAAGCGAGAAGAGCAGGAAGCGCTCGATCACCAGGCCCACGACGCACCGGTGCGCGAGCTGCCGCGCGCCCTGGTACAGGTTGCCGACAAAGAGGTCGAACGCCGACGTGGGCACCGGCCGCCGCAGCAGCACGAGCGCCTCGTGCGTGTGCGCCTGCGCCTTCATGTAGTTGCCGTTCGACATGGCCTCCTCGGCGAGCCGGTTCAGCTCGCGCACCTTGGCGAGGCTGTCGAGGATCGCCGGGCTGCAGTAGACGCTGTCCCAGTACATGGCCAGCGTCAGCAGGCTCGTCATCACGATCCAGCGCACCACCATCCAGAACGCAAACGCCAGCCAGCTGCCGCCCGCGGCGGCAGCCGCGGGCGCGGCCGCGGCGTGTGCGGCGTCCTCCGCGAGCAGCTGGCGGCCGGGAGCCGCGTAGGGCGCGGCGCCGGCGAGGCCGGCGGCGCCGGGGCCCACGCCCCACGGCGCGAACGCAAAGAACAGGAGTGCGGTCACCAGGAGCATGACGCGGCCGCCGTCCTGCGCAAAGTAGCCGGTGGCGCGGCCCGCGGACGCCGGGTTCGTCGTCGACGGGACCGCGCCCGCGGCAGCGGCGGCCGCAGGCTGCTGCTGCGGTGGCGGCGGCGGCGGCGGCGGCGGCTGGTGGTGGTGGTGGTGGTGCGGCGGCGGCGGCACCGGCGCCGGCGCCACCATCGTGGCCGCGGCGGCCGCCGCGGCGCCGGGCCCAAACATGGACGCCGGGTTGATGGGCTGCTCGCGCGGCTGGAGCTCGGTGGCCGCCGCCGGCGGCAGCACGCCGTGCTCGGTGAGCAGTTGCAGCAGGAGCTGGTTGTACTTGCGCAGGCGCGCGAGCTCGTTCTGCGTCTCGGTCATGGACACCTCGAGGCGCGCGGCCTTGCTCTGCAGGCGGCGCAGGTACTCGATCGTCTTGCTCAGGATCGTCGACTTGCTCGGCCGGTGCACGGCGTGCAGCGCCGGCACGAGCGTGTGCAGCTCCGAGATGTGCTCGTTCATCGACTCGCGGCGCTTCTTCTCGATGTCGTTGTGCCGCTGCACGCGATCGCGCGCGTCCGTGCCGCTGTGCGGCGACATCGGGCTGCCAACCGAGTCGACGCCGCCGCCGTGCCGCGGGTGCGTGTGGGGGTTCGGGTACGGGCTCGCCGCGCTAGCACTGTGCGGCGAGTGCTGGTGGTGGTGGTGGTGGTGCGGCGCGTGGTGATCGGCGTCGTCGGCGCGCGCGCCGCGGCCGGCCGGCCGCTCGTTGCGGCCGATGCGCATGATGCGGTCCGTCGCCTTCTTGGCCGCGGACGTGAGTCGGAACGAGCCAAAGAGCGGGCCCGACGTCACCGTCGTGGGCGTCGGGTCGTCGACCTCGGACATTTCCGACACCGGGTCCAGCTCAATCGACGTGCTGCGTTGGAAACCACATGGGAAGCCACCGTGCCACCTCGGCGTGAGAGGGTGGGGACTGCACAATGCGGGTGAGCAGTACCCCTCGCCGCGTACCTAGCACGCCCGGCCGCGGCCGGCTGCGCCGTCGAGGTCGGCTGGCCGCGCGACGTGGTGAGGATGCGGTGCGCGTACGCGACGCCGGCGTCGAAAATGGCCTGTGACGGGTCCGCGACGGCGTCGTAGAGGGCGTGCAGCTGCACGCCCGCGCGGTCCAGCGCGGCGGCCGCCAAGGGCGAGATGGACGTAAAGAGGCCCTTGTTGCCACCGGCCGCCGGCGGGGGCGGCGCCTGCGCCGACGACGACGCGGCCGCCGCCGCCGCCGCGAGCCGTTCGGCAGCGGAGGCCGGCGCCGCCGCCGCCGCGTAGTCGGCCCCGAACGCGCTCGCGGACCCTGCGCCGGCGGCGGCGGCGGCGGCGGTCACGGGCTGCGGCTGGGGCGGCGGCGCCTGTGGCGGCGAGTCCTCGAACGCCGACTGGTCGAGGAACGCCAGCGGCGAGTCCATCGTGTCCGAGTCGCCGGCGGCCGCGCCAGCATCGTCGCCGTCGCCGTCACCGTCGCCGTCGCCGTCGCCGTACAGGACGCCCAGGTCGGCCATGTACGGGTCGCTCGCGTGGCGGAGCGGCGCCGCCATCGCCTGCGGCAGCGGGAAGAGCGGCGCGTACGGCGCGCCAAATACGTCGTCGAACCCGACCTCCTCGCCCGCCGACAGCGGGGCAAAGTTGGGCTCAAACTCGGCAAAGCCGCCCGGCCCGCTCGACGGCGTCCGCTCGTGCTTGCCGAGCAGCGACGCCCGCGGCTGCTGTGCCGCCATGGCGGCTTCAGCGGGCGGATGCTCCGCTGGCTGCCGCGCGACCTCTGGGCGCCTCGTACGCACGGTCTGTGTTCCCGGAGCGGCGGATCCCCCGCTGCACCGCGGGCGTCACGCCGCCGCCGTTGCGCCACTGTGCGAGGCGGCGCCCGCCCACCCCCACCGCCGCCGCGCTGCGCGCTTCTGCTTACGCCAGGCAGGCGCTGCCGCGCAACGGGCAGCACGCGTCGCTGCGTGCCACCTGCCCGCGTCATCCACGGCGCCGCTGCCCTATGAACGAGGTGGCTGCACCCGCAGGCTGCATGAACAGGCGCTGCACCAGTCGGCTTCCTTAATGGCGTCGCCCTCAGGAGCGCTGCACCGGTAGGCTTCAATAGGGGCGTCCTCACTTGCCGCTTCCGCGATGAAGCGCGCCGCCTGCAGGTCGGACGCTGCGCTCCGCGTCGTCCGTACCGCTGTTTCCGACCGCGGAGGCGGCGGCTGCCATAGAGACTTGCTCCTCCAGAGAGGCCTCACTAAACGCGTCCTCCTCAGTAGCCCGCATCAATAGGCGTCTATAGAGGCGTCCCGCCATAGGTTGCATCAACAGGCGTCCATAGCAGCGTCCTCCCACCAATAGGCTTCACTGCGCACTGCATAGGCCGCGTTGAGAGAGACGGCGCGCCCGTGCCCCTCAAGGGGGGATTCCCGTCATGCCCCTCCATCACACTCCCCGGTCTCACCCTATGCATAGAGTGGCCCCTGTGGCAGTCACCGGCAGTCTGGAGGATAGCCAGATTTGGCAAGTGCGCGGAATGCTCTAGAATCTTCCAGATAAATCTTTCAACACGTGATCGGGCCTTACTCCTGTACAAAATACGCATCATCAAGACCCAGATCGGAACTATATACAAATGAGATGGCTTGGGTGGCTACAAACTCGATATCTTCGAGACCGTGGACGGACATGCCACATGAG
>Ga0180216_1001989_pt1 | contig 17462 bp, 13 predicted proteins | sample eDN3rd37CBELigMG_FD_128879 | JGI IMG/M metagenome (GOLD analysis project Ga0180216, IMG submission 128879) | Enriched Miracle-Growth compost microbial communities from Emeryville, California, USA - eDNA 3rd pass 37_C BE-Lig MG (version 2)... ...
ATCTATGATTTACAAAGAACTTCATCCCCAGAGGGGATAGTCACTGGAGGAGCCGGATGCGATGACCCGCATGTCCGGATCTGTGAGAGGCCTATGCGCATGCGCATAGGCCTACTCGATTTATGTATGAAAGGGATAAGTGGTCATGGGGGCATGCGGGCAGGTATAATATGGTTAGAATAGAGAGAAAGGTGGTGGGTTCTATGAAAATAGCGATTGCCGGCGGTCAAGGATTTATTGGCAGCTCCATGTGCAAAGGCTTTCTAGAGCAACAGCACGAGGTATATATTCTATCACGTCAGCCTGAGAGAATTACGCCAATGCCTGGAGTTACATATATAAGGTGGATGCATGAGGGCGATCGACCAGAGGAGCAGCTTGAAGGTATCGACACGATTGTTAACCTGGCCGGTCAGTCTCTAAGCAGTGGTCGCTGGACAGCCAAGCGAAAGAAGACGTTATTAGAGAGCAGACTTTCTACGACGAAAGAAATCGTTAGAATCATTGGAGCGTTGAAGCGGAAGCCTTCAGTGCTTATTAATGCTAGCGCCATCGGCTATTACGGAATTTCCCGTGATCGGCAGTTTACGGAGCAGGATATTATCGGACCGACCGACTTCCTATCACATATCGTAAATGAGTGGGAGCAAGAAGCGATGAAAAGCGGCATCCGTACCGTCCTTATGCGATTAGGTGTAGTGCTCGGTGCAGGTGAAGGGGCGTTCCCTAAAATGCTGCTGCCCTATAGGCTATTCGTTGGAGGGCGACTTGGCAGTGGACAACAGTCACTGTCCTGGATTCACATTGATGATGTCGTTGGAGCCGCGCTTCACTGTATAAACCATTCTACTATGCAAGGCGCTGTAAATTTCACTGCGCCGCAGCCGGTAACGATGGAGCAGTTTGGACGTACGCTGGCTGAGCAATTACATAGACCTCACTACTTCCCTGTCCCAGAAGGGTTAATGAAGCTGATGCTAGGCGAAATGAGCATGCTGCTCTTGGAGGGTCAACACGTCATTCCTGAGAAGCTACTTGGCGAGCATTACTCGTTTCAGTATGCAGATCTTTCCCGAGCTATTCAGTCACTTGTCAGCAAATAGTCACAGCCAATGATACCAATCGCTTATATATGAGGATGAGAGGAGTCAGTGAATATGGTGAATAGCTATGCTATAGAGCATGAACATATTAAAATTCACGGACGAACAAGCAGTGAACGAAATCCGCTTACGTTGTTTTGGACTGGCAGTGGGATAGAGCTGAATGCAACAGGAAGCGAGCTGCTGCTAGAGGTTGAATCAGACTATGAGCAATACGAGCAATGGATCAGCATATGGATCAATGGTGCTGAGGTGAGTCGCTTGATGCTGGAGAAAGGCCGACGCTGGATTACACTGTTTCGTGGAATGAATGCTGGAAAAGTAAAACATGTACGTGTCATGAAGGAAGTCCAAGCGATGAGCGGCGATGAGCGAAGTCTGTTGCAGCTTCATGCTTTGCAAGGGGACGGCAAGCTGCTGCCTGTTCCATCTAAGCGATACCGTCTTGAGTTTATTGGTGATAGCATTACTTCTGGTGAAGGCGCGATTGGTGCACGTGAGGAGGAAGATTGGCTTCCAATGTTCTTTAGTGCGAGTCACAATTATACCAAGCTGACGGCAGATCTAGTAGATGCGGACTATCGTGTCCTCTCACAAAGCGGCTGGGGTGTTCTAACAAGCTGGGACAACAACCCAAACCATGCGCTTCCGCTTTACTATGAGCAGGTGTGCGGACTGCTTTCTGGAGCAAGAAATGAAGCTTTAGGTGCGAATCAGCCCAATGATTTTGCAAGCTGGCAGCCGGATGCTGTTATTATCAATCTCGGTACGAATGACAATAGCGCGTTTTATCAGCCGCCATGGAGGGATGAGCATACAGGAGTGCAATATAAGCAGCGACTGCTAGATAATTCAAGCTATCATCCTGAGGATATTGCAGCTTTTGAGGCAGCTGCAGTAGCTTTTTTACACAAGCTTCGTGCGTGCAATAAGCATGCACAGCTGCTATGGGCATATGGCATGTTAGGTATACCGATGCTGCCCGCCATTCATCGAGCCGTAGAAGCCTATAAAGCAGAAAGTGGAGACGAGAAGGTCAGTGTGTTCCAGCTTCCGATCATGACCGAGGCTACGGTAGGAGCAAGAAGCCATCCCGGTCAGCTTGCGCATGTAAAAGCAGCAGAAGAGCTAGCAGGTTACCTCGCTACCTTGCTGTTAGATAGATAACTATTTGTCCATTCTCTTGCATATAAACTGCAGGAGCACCACGACCAGTGCTTGCATCGGTAACGGAAGGTGCAAATTCTAAAGACTTCTTCAATACCCAGCTCGTAGTATGTGTGTTGTGCGGGCTACTGCCAGTGGCCTTTTTCGATATTTTGGAGGTGTGGATATCAGAAAGTTACTATATTACATTGTGATTTTCACGATACTTTTTGCTGCTTTAACTGGTTGTCAAAATAAAGATTCTACTCAAGATTCTAATATTGAAAAGCTAAAGTATAACGGTATTGCGCTTTATCAAAACAATGAAGATCATATTAAAACTCAATTTCTAAGAAGCATCAATGATGTTAATAGCTTTATTGCTGCTTTTAATGAAATCAAAAAACAACCCGTAACTACCAAAAAGGTTGAGCTAAAAGATTGGGAATATGTAATTGAATTGGGGGAAAAAGTTACCCCAGTAAATAATGATACTGAACCCTACTTTGAAAAGAATACTTCTAAACTACTTATCTTTATACAGGAAAACTACATCCTAATTGGTACTGATTTATACTCTACACAGGATAATATTGTTACAAAGATGGAGGATTTATTTCAAGAATATATTGAAATTAATAAGCTTTATGGTTTTGATCTTATTGAATGGAAGAAATATTAGAGCAACCACTTTAGTAAAAGATATTCGCCATAGTGCTAAATATATTTTTAGCATGGTGACGTTTTCAATGTTTATCGTCGATTTAAGCAACAGCTTAAGGAAGTGTTAGTTAAAGGTGCTGATCGTTATTACTGATCGATCAGCACCTTCATGTCCCATCATTGCTTTATCTTAGGTTACTTAATTCTGATCATCCTAGTTGAGCCATTCATCGAGCTAGCATGTCGCTAATTAAAGTAAGGCCAACCGCTCGAATCCCAATACAGATCGCTAATGAGCAGCTTAGGTGCGCCGTTTTCGGCAACGCTATAGGCATGGCGCGCGATGACATTGGTGCCATACACATCCTGCCCGCCAGGGCCTACCCACGCACTGTTTCCGCTATCGATGACGGTTCCTCCGCCATTCTTCATATCGACGCCATTTTTATCAACAAACGGACCAAATGGGCTCGTCGAACGCCCGACCGCAATTTTATACGTACTGTTCAAGCCTGCACAGCACGTACCGATTGAAACGAACAAATAGTAATAGCCAGTATTGCTGTTGTAGACGAGGCTCGGTCCTTCGATGCCACCTGACTTGGTTGCGACGCGATAGGAATTGCCGGTAGGCTTCATCGTCGAGGTGCTAATTTCTGTGACATAAATACCATTACTCCAGGAGCCAAAAGCCATGTAGAGCTTGCCGTTATGTCCCTGCACGATGTTAGCATCGATCGCATTGTAGTTTGTAGAGTTGTTAGAGGAGATGACCATGCCGCGATCCGTCCATACACCGCCAGAGATTGAATTCGTTGTCACAAGGCCGATGGCGGATACTCTTGAGCCGAAGGTAGAAATTGAATAATACAGGTAGTAGGTACCGTTATAGTAGAAAATATCAGGGGCCCATACATCCAAGCCAGTATGGTTCGGCACATATTGGCTCCACCAGGAAGGTCTTGATGTGAAGATTGGGAGGGAGCGGTTGTAATGCTTTCCATCGGATGACCACAGCACTTGAAGACCTTCTCCTGTACTGAACACCCAATGTGTTCCCGTTCCGTTCTCGATAATATAAGATGGGTCGTGAACATTTGTATCGCCAGTTAAATTCCATGTTGCGGCGCTAGCAGGAAGCATTAAGCTAACAAAAAGCAGGATGGCAAGCAGCGCAGATGTAAGCATTGTTTTGTGTGATCGTACGTGTTGCATGGATATCATTCTCCTTTACTTATGAATTTCCATACCTTCATTACGAGTTAACGAGCTCATCACCTCCACATGTTAATTGATAACGCTTTCAAACCGTTGTGCTAAGGAATGGAATTGTCCGAGTATAGCTCCTTCCATTCCTTAATAAGTATATTAATACTTAACCAAAGTAGAAACAACATAAAAATAATAATTTTTAACAAAAATATTAACGATTGGAGACGGCTCGGTATGCTCGATCGAGTAATTTGAGTTTCAATATCTAGTATTTAGCTGATTATTGCTTAAAATGTGATAGTAGAACGTGAGAAACGGTCCCATTTATAATAATGTCTATAAGATATAACGAACTTACTCTATAATAATGATGAATAACTGGAAAACTTTATAGTATTTTTATGAAGTGATTTACAATATCTATTCAATGGCAGCACTAAATTTGAAATTGGGAGTGGTAGATTTTGAATACAGAGACATTAGGCATTCCATTGCCAGGATTTGCGGAGTTTAGTAGAGAGGTGGCAGCACAAGGGGCGGTACTCATAAAAAATGAAGACCAAGCGTTGCCTCTTAAGCAAGGTGAGCAAGTAGCGATTTTTGGGAGAATTCAAGTCAACTACTATCGCAGTGGTACAGGCTCAGGCGGCAGTGTGCATGTGACGCACACGACGAATTTGCTGGACGGCTTACGCTCTAAGAAGCAGATTCAAGTTAATGAGAAGCTTGCTGGCATCTATGAGCAATGGATCGAGCAAAATCCTTTCGATAACGGCGGCGGCGGCTGGGCTGCAGAGCCATGGCATCAGAAGGAGATGCCACTTACAGATGAGATCGTTGCCGAAGCTAGAGCGGCTTCCTCTAAAGCGATCGTTGTTATTGGACGTACGGCAGGCGAGGATCAGGATAATGCAGACAAGCCTGGCAGCTATCGTCTAACCGAAGAAGAGAGCGAAATGCTAAAGGCTGTAACGAATCATTTTGAACAAACGATCGTAGTACTCAACGTTTCCAATATTATAGATATGAGCTGGATGAATGACGATTATGTTCATCCAATCGCAGCTGTCATGTATGCATGGCATGGCGGTATGGAGGGTGGCAATGCCATTGCTGATGTGCTTGTCGGCGAGGTTACACCAAGTGGTAAGCTGACTGATACGATTGCTTACTCCATCGAGGACTATCCATCGACTAAAAACTACGGTAGTGAGATCGAAAGTGTCTACGAAGAGGATATTTATGTAGGCTATCGCTATTTTGAGACGTTCTGCCCAGATAAGGTTCAGTATGAATTTGGTTACGGCTTGTCCTACACGACGTTCAGCATCGCACCTGAGGATGCAGTGTTAACGTTGAACGATGGCAAGGAATTTATCGAGATCGCGGTGAATGTAACGAATACCGGTAGTACGTATAGCGGTAAGGAAGTCGTTCAGATGTATGCAGGAGCACCACAAGGCAAGCTAGGTCAGCCCGTAAAAGCGCTCGTTGGCTTCGCCAAAACGAAGGAGCTGCAGCCTGGTGAAAGCGACAAGCTAGTCATTCGCTTCCCAGTCAATGCAATGGCTTCCTACGATGATGGGGGCTTTACAGGACACCGTTCAGCGTATGTGCTGGAAGCGGGGGAGTATGTTTTCTATATAGGAAACAGTGTGAAGCGCGCCCAGAAGGTACAATTTGAAGGGAAATCAGCGTTTGTTATTAACGAGCTTCGTGTCGTAGAGCAGCTAAGTGAAGCGCTAGCACCAACGGCAGACTTTAAGCGTATGAAGCCAGGTGCATTGCAAGCAGATGGCACCTACGAGCTGACGTATGTGGATGTGCCGAAGCAGCGAATTTCGCTTAAGGAGCGCATTGAGAGCAATTTGCCGAAGGAGATTACGCCTACAGGAGATCAAGGCTACAAGCTGAAGGATGTTAAAGAAGGCCGTGTGACGATGGAGCAATTTATTGCCCAGCTAAGTGACGATGATCTAGCGACGATCGTGCGCGGAGAAGGAATGAGCAGCCCGCTTGTTACACCTGGTACTGCATCGGCGTTCGGTGGTGTAAGTGATGCGTTGTATAACTTTGGTATTCCAGTTGCATGTACTGCGGATGGACCATCTGGCATTCGAATGGACAGCGGTCATAAGGCAACTCAGGTTTCCATTGGTACGCTGCTTGCAGCAACGTGGGATGTGGAGCTAATTGAGAAGCTTTACGTCATGGAAGGACAGGAGCTCGTTAGAAACGGCATCGATACGCTGCTTGGGCCGGGCATGAACATTCGTCGCAGTCCATTGAATGGCCGTAATTTTGAGTATTTCTCAGAGGATCCATATGTTACTGGTATCTTTGCAGCAGCATGCACGAGAGGAATTATCGAAGGCGGATCAACGGCTACCTTGAAGCATTTTGCCTGCAACAATCAGGAGCAATATCGTACGAAGGTCAATGCGGTAGTATCCGAGCGTGCTGTTCGTGAGATTTACTTGAAGGGCTTTGAGATTGCGGTCAAGGAGGCAGGTGCGAATTCCATTATGACGTCCTACAACCCGATCAATGGTCATTGGTCTGCTTCGAACTATGATTTGAACACGACGATTCTACGAGGCGAATGGGGCTTTGATGGCATCGTTATGACGGATTGGTGGGCGCTTATGAATGATGTCATTAATGGCGGCCCTGCAGATGCTCGCAATACGAACTTTATGATTCGTGCACAGAACGATCTTTATATGGTTGTTAACAACTATGGCGCAGAGATTAACTCGCATGATGATAATACGATGGCATCGCTTGCTAATGGCACATTAACACGTGCTGAGCTGCAGCGCAGTGCGATCAATATTTGTAAATTCATTATGAACGCGCTTGTCTTTACGAGAGAACAGCAGTTTAACGAAGCGGTTGATTCACTAAAAGCGAATGCTGCGCTTTCTCCAGCAGAGGCACACGATCTCGCTGTTGATGCTCAGATTAAGCCAAGTATTGATTCATCGGTCTATATGAAGGTACCGGAAAGTGGTCAGTATCGAATTATCGTTCATATTATGTCACCGCATGTGAATACTGCACAAAGCGCATGTAATATATGGCTTAATGAGCAGCTGGCAACGACGATTCAGACGAATGGTACAGACGGCAAATGGATTAAGCAAAAGCTCGTAAAGGTTGAGCTTGAAGCGGGCAACTACGAGCTGAAGCTAGAATTCACGAAGCCGGGTATGGTCATCGATTGGATTCAATTTAACAAAGTTTAATAGACTAATTTGCAATCATACAATACTCACTAGATCTTTCAGGAAGGATGAGTCATGCAGAGGGGTGCGCCCTAATGCATACTCATCCTTCTTTGTTTTGCGCTCCTTATGACATTAGCCCAGCCTATATTGAATATATTTAGCACATATCGTATATAGAAGGGCGGAAGGAATGAATGGGTTATTATGTAGAGGTGGAGCAAGGCATAAGGCTGTTTGTACAGGATTTGAATCCTGAAGGAAAGACGACGATCCTATTTATTCACGGCTGGCCGCTCAGCCATAAGCAATTTGAATATCAATTCGACGTGCTTCCTCAGTATGGCGTTCGCTGTATCGGCTTAGATTGGAGAGGCTTTGGTCAATCCGACAAGCCTTACTTTGGCTATAACTTTGATCGATTGGCGGATGATTTGCGCGCGGTTATCGACACGATGGGCATTACCAATGTCATATTACTTGGACACTCAACAGGTGGTGCCATTGCTACCCGTTATATGTCTCGTCATAAAGGCTATGGTGTGTCTGGTTTAGTGCTTGTGGATGCAGCTGTACCGACTGGGCTTCCTCCCGAGGTTGCCAACCCAATTATTGAGCAGACGCTGAATGATCGCCCGAATATGCTGAATGACCTGACCAATATGTTCTTCTTTCAATATGCGACGAGATCGTTTCAGCAATGGTTTTTTGATCTAGGTCTAGAGGCTTCTGGCTGGTCAACCGCAGCGATTATGAAGCTGCTAAGTGAGGCGGATCTTCACGCAGACCTGCCCGCTATTCAAGTGCCGACGCTAATTATACATGGCATCCACGATCAGGTTGTTCCTTTCTCGCAGGCAGAAGCATTGCATAAGCAGCTGCCAACCTCTCAGCTTGTACCGCTGCTTTATAGCGGACATGGCGGCTTCTGGGAGGAAAGGGATAGATTCAACCGGATACTGCTAGAATGGCTCGGTCTATCAACTGGCAGCTCATCCTAACAAGCGTTCCTATCGTCTCTATTAAACTTCATGTATAATAGCAGCTCATTATTAGCTCATAAGTGCAGGAGGAGCCTAATGTTAGTAAGTACAGAGGCTCCTTTTTCATTTTAAATGCGTTAGCATGTGATAAAACTTTGGAACGATTACGAATAGACTGCTCAATGCTGCTGTAATAACATTAATATAAATATTATTTGTTAACATTTATATTGTAAGTTCAACACTCCTGTAGTAACATGTATGTTAATAAATAACTAATTTATTAACCATAACAGGGGGCTTTCACATGAGCAAAAGAAAGCAAGTGCACAATAATGTAGGCGCTTACAAGCCGGAGCGAAAATCAGCGATTCGTCCAAATCGATTGAAAACGATTGGAACTAAGCTATTTCTGTTTTTTGTTTTAAGCATGGTTGTTGCTGTTATAACAGTAGGTCTTGTTTCTTATTTTGTATCGAGTAAAGCTATGGAAGAAAAGGTATCCGAGGTTGCTGCACAAAGCTTGCAGCAAACATCTGAAAAGCTAGATTATTTGCTAAACTTTTATGAAAATATATCGCTCCAGCTTACGCTTGACCAGGATTTTATAGGTGATCTGACCTATCGACTAAATCTCATAAAGGCTGGGACAACAGAGAATCGCATGAATGTCGAAGCTAAAATAATGGACAAGCTGAAGCAAACAGCGACGACGAATAAAGTATTTATACAGCTGTTTGATGAGCATCTATACACGCAGGTAGATACAGGGAGAGACTATGTGTCTGCTATCTTCTCATCGGGCAATGGAACATCCGCGATTAGCTTTTACGAGCCGTACTTTGAATCTGTCATCGCTGGCAATGGTAAGGCTGTCTGGCTCGGGGCGATCCCGAAGGGTGAGATAGGCTCAGAAACGGTTTACATATCGATGGGGAAGATGATGAAGACGAACAGCGGGAACTACTTGCTGTTTATTGAATTTAAGGAAGAGATTATCGCTGAAGCTTTGGCTAATCTTGAGCTTAGTAGTGGTCAGCTGCCAGAGCTTATTAACGCATCAGGAGAGCTTGTCTATTCAGATTCTCCATATGTCGAATCGGGGCAAGCCTCTGACATAGCAACCGAAGCTCAAGGTGATGGCCAGCAGCATTCCGGTGAGGTAGAGAACGTAGTGCTTCCGGAGGAAGAGCTTGCGGATGCACAACAGGGAGAGGCAGTAGTCCCCGTTCAGCTAGAACGTAGAACTCACGGGCGCTACCAGCTTCCAGAAGCTGCCGACACGAGCGGCTCTTACATTGAAGATGGTCAGCTTATTGTATACAGCACATCGGATCGTACTGGCTGGAGTTTAATTCAGGGAATGCCACTGGCAGAGCTGACTCAAGGTATTGATCGTATATTAACGATAACCGTGATACTTATAGCTGGAGCGGTAGCTGTTTCGTTCGTGCTAGGTGGGATGATTGCACGAATGATAAGCAAGCCGATTCGTGAGGTTTCACAGCTTATGAGAGAGGTCGAGCGTGGCAATCTGACGGTTAGAATGCAGAGCAATCGAAGTGATGAAATCGGTATGCTCGGGCAAAGCTTTAACCAAATGGCGGATAATGTAGGCAGCTTAATTGCTAGAACAAGCGGTGCGCTCGACTATGTGCTTTCATCTGCCAAAACGCTGCAGCAGGTATCACAGCAGATGGATACTTCCGCCAAGGAAATCGCTGTCGCTACAGATGAGATAGCACGTGGTGCCGATCTGCTCTCAACGCAATCAGAAGAGGGAAGTGTTCATGCCGCTTCAATCGAGGAAGAGATGAGTGTTCTCTTGGATAACAATCATATTATGCAAAGTCATGTAATCGATGTGAAGCATGAAAGTAATCGAGGGATCAAGCAAATGCAAACCTTGCTGGAGAAAACAACGAGGGGAGAAGCTCTTACGCGACAAACGCTGGAGCGTGCAGAGCAGCTGACGGCACGTGCGTTAGAGATTGGGAAAATTCTAGAGCTGCTCGATAATATTGCCAAGCATACGAATTTGCTGTCGCTTAATGCAGCGATTGAGGCATCACGTGCAGGAGAGCATGGTCGCGGTTTTATGGTCGTAGCGAAAGAAATTCGTCAATTGGCTGATCAATCGAGAGATTCCATCATTGTAGTTAATCAGATCATTGCTTCCATCGTAGAAGACATTGAAGGTACAGTACAAGCGATGAATGACAGCTATCCGATCTATAAAGAACAGATAGCGGTCGCGAGACAGGTGGATACGGTGTTCCGCGATGTAGATGTAAGGATGAACACCTTTGTAGAGAAGATCAATGATACGACTGATTCTGTTAATAAGCTGCATGTTGCGCAATCTACGCTGTCTGAGATGATGATGCACGTCAGTGCTACGGCAGAGCAATCCACCGCCATATCTGAGGAGGTTGCGTCAACCTCTAACAATCAGTTAGCCATTAGTTCAGAGCTCGTTCAAGTATCACAGCAGCTTCATGAGCTGTCCCAAGAGCTCCAAAGCATCGTTTCTCAATTTCAAGTGAAATCCTGCTAATAGGTAATGTTCTCATGAAGTGAAGTTTATAAGCTGCGCATTACGTTCATCAGTATTGGGAATCATTCCAGTATGCTATAGTAAAATTAATCAATACGAAGTACGGAAGCGTAACGATAATGCTTCAAGTGGAAAGGAAAGTTAACGACATGGGAACTATACGTACAGCGATTGGCTGGAAATGGGATAACAGCTATACGCGATTACCTGAAACTTTATATCGCATGCAGCTTCCTACGCCTGTTTCTCACCCTCAGCTCGCCCTTGTGAACAATGCACTAGCTGAACAGCTGGGGCTCAGCATTGAGGAGTTAGAGGTGGATGGTGCTGATATATTAAGTGGAAATAAAATTGCTGAGGGCTCAGAGCCGCTAGCTCAGGCTTATGCTGGTCATCAGTTTGGTCATTTTACGATGCTAGGTGACGGTCGAGCGATATTGCTTGGCGAACATATTGACCCAAGCGGACGAAGAGTGGATATTCAGTTAAAAGGCTCAGGGCGCACACCTTATTCGCGTGGCGGTGATGGACGAGCAGCGTTAGGGCCGATGCTAAGAGAGTATATCATTAGTGAAGCGTTGCATGGGCTAGGTATACCGACGACTCGCAGTTTAGCAGTCGTCGAGACAGGCGAAGAGGTTTTACGTGAGACAAGGCTTCCGGGCGCGATATTAACTCGAGTTGCATCCAGTCACCTGCGTGTTGGTACGTTCCAATATGCGGCAAATTGGGGTGGTGCTGACGTCTTAGAGCAGCTCGTAGATTATGCTGTCCAGCGGCATTATCCAGACATAAAGACGGATGATGGAAAAGCAATAGCCTTATTGCAGGCAGTTATCGAGCAGCAGGCGAAGCTTATCGCTAAATGGCAGCTTGTTGGCTTTATTCACGGTGTTATGAATACCGATAATATGACCATTAGCGGAGAATCGATTGACTTTGGTCCGTGCGCATTTATGAATAGCTATGATCCAGAGACGGTGTTCAGCTCCATTGATACAGGAGGACGGTATGCGTATGGCAATCAGCCGCAGATTGCTGGCTGGAACTTGGCTCGCTTAGCAGAGGCGCTATTGCCGGTTATTCATTCGGATTCCACGACATCACTTGAGCAGGCTCAGGAAGCTGTGATGGAGTTTGGCAAGCTGTATGAGCGATACTGGCTTGAGGGAATGAGAGCTAAATTAGGCCTGCAGCACGAAGAGCAAGGTGATGAGCAGCTTGTTATTGATTTGCTCGTAATGATGCAGGAAACGAAGGCTGATTATACGAACACGTTCCGTGATCTGACGCTAGGACATATCGAGGAAATGAGTGTCGCGAAGCATAACGATTGGGAAGCTTGGCATAGTCGCTGGGAGGAAAGATTGCACGCTCAGGATGCGGATACTAAGCGAGCATATGAGCTTATGCGAAGCAGTAACCCAGCTATTATTCCAAGGAATCATATCGTAGAAGAGGTGCTGGAAGCAGCCGTTAAGCAAGGCAATTATGAGCAGCTAGAGCAATTTGTCGAAGCTCTGCAGTCTCCATATGCTTACACAAGTGAACAGCAAGCGTATAGTGAGCCGCCGTCAGAGCAGGTGGAATGTGGATACCAGACCTACTGCGGAACGTAGCTAACGATGGTTCAAGAACATAAGAGCAACAACGAGGATGAATTCTGCCTTCGTTGTTGCTCTTTGTATAATCATTACGATTGCAAGGAGTAGCTATGATCATTAGTCATACCTTTTCGACCTATCGTCACACCATTGCGAGCCTGCCACCCATTCTATCGTTAACTAGGGAAGAGCTGCTTGTAGAGGACTTGATGTTGACACGCATTGCACCGTTGGAGCTCTATTATGCTCCGCACAATGATGTCATTTTTGAGCATGCCAGGCTAATGATTGTAGGGCTAACACCTGGCTTTCATCAGATGCAGATTGCGCTATCCGAGGCACAAGCAGCCATTCAGGCGGGGCTCAGTGACGAGGAAGCCTGCATCAGGGCGAAGCGAAGCGCACGATTTGCAGGAGCGATGCGCCATCATTTAATTGATATGCTGGATCAGCTTTATTTACATGATAAGCTAGGGATTGATAGCTGCTTTACGTTGTTTGATCAACATATAGATTGGTTGAATTCAACCTCTGTACTGCCGTACCCAGCATTTTTACAGCATAAAAATTATACGGGCTCACAGCCTAATCTGCTCAAGCATGAGCAGTTAAGTCGCTATGCGCTAAGTCATATGGCCAAGCAGCTTGAGCTGCTGCCCGGCATCCCGATTATACCGCTTGGAAAAAGTGTAGAAGGCATTCTGCGTATGCTCGTTGCGCAGCATACACTAGATGAGCGGAATGTGCTATGGGGATTTCCACATCCATCAGGGGCCAACGGGCATCGACATCGGCAATTCTCTGAGCAGAAGCAGCAGATGATCCAGCGAGTTGCAAGCTGGACTGTGCACAGCTAGCATGAGTATGCTTGCAACACAAGCTGGGTTATCGGGTTGAACCTATCAAGCTGCACATTAAAGTATAAAATCGTATAAGCAGAATAGATGAACAGGGTTAAGGCATCTAACGCCTCTAGGGAGATTATTTATAAAAAAGTAATCATTACGAAAGCTGTAATTGTGATATAGTATTGTCAATCATAATTAAAGAAGGAGCTTTCTGTTCATCGATGAAGCTATCTCTAAAATTAAAATATTTAATATTAGCTGTCGCCATGATTTCGATTGTTTTAACTTTTTTTAGCAGCACCCTATCGGGTTATGAGATGAATAAAAGAAATCTGATCGATAGCACGCTGGAAACTAACCGTGTGTATGCCCAGAAGCTTTCTAACACGACCGATGTGTTTTTTAATATGACCTTGAACACCTTTGAATACAGTGCACAGCTATTAGCACCTATCATGCTTCGTGATGATGACGATCGAGAAGTACAGCTGCTTGAGGAAGCGAATAGACTCAAGTACCAGACGAATACATTGAATTCCATCATCATTGCAGCAGCAGACGGTGAAATACTAGCCACCTCTCCTCATACCTTAGATCTAATTGGAGACACGCTGAACTCGGAGGGTGGAAAACAGGCTTTTGCAGAGCAGAAGCCACTTATTTCGAAGCCTTATAAAGGGATAACTGGTCGGTATATTATATTTATCTCTTACCCTATTTTCGACGAGCAGGAGCAATATTTGGGGCTTGTTGGCGGTACCATTTATTTAATGGAAGCCAATGTGTTATACGAATTGTTAGGCGATCATTTCTATGAGGATGGCTCCTATGTGTATGTGGTTGATCCTGATGGAAGAATTATTTACCACGAGGATCACGATCGGATTGGCGATCTCGCTGATCAAAATCCAGTCATTCAAGAGCTGATCAATACTAACAGCGGTGCACAAAGAGTTATTAATACAAGGGGCGTCGACATGCTTGCAGGCTACTCCTATGTGCCGACCTCTGGCTGGGGGATCGTATCTCAGCGTCCGACAGATGCAGCGCTTGTTGCTAATCAGAAAATGATTACGCGAATGATATTGAATGCACTGCCATCGCTGTTGTTGTCCATACTGTTAATCTTTCTAATTTCACGACTAATCGCAATGCCGCTTCAAAAACTGGCTATCCTAACGGAGGATAGCACGCGCAACAATCAAAAGGATCGATTGTTTAGAGTAGAAGCCTGGTATTATGAAGCTATACAATTAAAGCAAGCTCTTACTTACAGCTTAGGCTTCCTGCATGATAAGGTCGATCATATGACCCATGAATCTCAGACAGATGCATTAACGCAGCTTACTAATCGGCGTACGATGGACAAGCTGCTGGGTACTTGGATTGAGGAAAAGCGGTTGTTTTCCTTGATTGTCATTGATATTGATCTGTTCAAGCGTATTAATGATACGTATGGTCATGCGGTTGGAGATGAGGTGCTTAAGTACTTGGCCAATATGATGGAAGCGACTGCTTCGCAATCTGCAGTTTGCTGTCGTTACGGCGGTGAGGAATTTGTAATACTGCTTCCGGAAGCAGGTATTAAAGAGGCCTTGGAATTAGCAGAACGCTTTCGTAAGCGAATAAGTGCACAAGAGAGCCCGTGTGGCGATGTTATTACTATCTCGGCAGGCATCGCATCATATCCAAGCGATGCAGACAATAAGGTTGATTTGTTCAACTTGGCGGATCAGCGTTTATATGAAGCGAAGCGCAACGGAAGAAATCAATGTAATGCTGGACCGGAGCTGATCGGTCCTCATGAACAATGATAATGATCTATCTGTATGTATAAGTTGTCGATAATCACACATAATAAGCTTGAGGTGATAACGATGGCCAAAAAAGGGATGAGAAGACCAGACCCTAAAGAACCGCATGGCACAGAAAGCAATCATAAAATGCGAATGCCTAAAAACGATATGCCGCCAGTACCTGAAATTCAAGGTAAAGCTAAAAACTAGAAATTATTATTTCGTTGTAAGCACAAGTAAGCCCTGCTCTGAAGAGCGGGGCTTACTCTCTTTATACCTCTTGAAAGGCGATGTATTATTCTAGTTGCTAAACAGATCAAATACGTTGCCAATACCGCCTTCACCCTTAGATTTTCCACCGCCACCCTTGGAGGCTGGTGCAGCAGCGAATACACGACTAGCGAGACGGCTGAATGGCAGAGATTGAACCCACACCTTACCAGGACCAGTTAGGCGTGCAAAAAACAATCCTTCTCCTCCGAATAACGCTGTTTTAATTCCCCCAACTGCTTGGATATCGTATTGCACATCTCTTGTCATCGCAACAAGACAGCCTGTATCAATGCGCAAGGACTCTCCAGGCTGCAGCACTCGTTCATAAATTGTTCCGCCCGCATGAACAAATGCCAAACCATCGCCCTCCAGCTTTTGCATAATAAAGCCTTCACCGCCAAAGAAGCCAACGCCTAGCTTTCTCTGAAATTCCACGCCAACGCTTACTCCTTTAGCTGCAGCTAAAAATGCATCCTTCTGGCAAATAACTTTACCTTGTAACTGGCTTAAGTCCATCGGAATAATCTTCCCAGGATAAGGGGAAGCAAAAGATACTCGCTGCTTATGTATGCCCTCGTTCGTGAACATCGTCATAAACAGACTTTCTCCGGTAATGATTCGTTTACCAGCACCAAGCACTTTACCAAGGAATCCGCTCGATTGACTGTTATCAGAGCCATCACCCATAATCGTTTCCATCTTGATATGATCATCCATCATCATTAAGCTTCCTGCTTCAGCTATAACGGTTTCACTCGGATCAAGCTCAACCTCAACAAATTGCATGTCATCTCCGTATAGCTTGTAGTCGATTTCATGATTGTTCATTTGTCAGCCTCCCAGTCTTTCGATATTTTATCATTCTCATCATACTAGATATTGGAAGTTAATTCTGTAAATTTTTTCTGATCTATAGAAAGTGACACAAGTGAAATGCCTATCGAATACGATGCTACTAAGAAAGTGAGGAGGATCGTATGACTGAGGTGTTTCCGGTTACGACTCATACACGTGTTGTTCGTGCCGGTGAAGAAATCGCAATCTATTACCCTGAAGTGGTTGGCCTAGCCGATCCTGCATGGCAACGAACGGTTAATACGATGATTGTCAAGCAGGCGCAAGATATGATTGACGAGCAAGTAGCGGGGGATATATCGACCGTTAACACATTAATTGGCCAATATGAGCTGAAAAATAATCAGCGCAATATATTTAGCTTGACGCAATCGAACTACTTATACCGCATGCAGGCAGCTCATGGGATGACCATATTGCGTTCGTTAACTTTTGATATGAGTAAGCATCGAGTATACACACTGAAGGATTTGTTTAAACCATCAAGTCCTTATGTCGAGCGGCTATCAGCGATTGTTGCCCAGCAAATTAAGGAGAGAGATATAGGTTTACTGTCTCCTTTTACAGGTATAGCTGCAGACCAATCGTTCTATATTGCGGATAAAACACTCGTGCTGTATTTTCAATTATATGAATTGACTCCCTATGTTTTTGGTTTTCCATTCTTCCCAATATCGGTATATGAGCTTAGTGATATCATCGATGAGGATGGCCCGCTGGGCATTATGGCCGCAAATATTTAGCTTATACAAGCAAACACTCCCCCTTCCAAGATGAAGTGCACCCCTTATAGTAGACATTGTAAAAACACCCTGGTGTTTGAACCGATGTACAACTATAGGGGGTGCTTTTCGTTATGGCAAAGAAAGGGCAAAAGTTTGTGACATACAGTTTCGAGACAAAGAAGAAGGCAATTGAAATGCGACTTCAAGGAATGACAAAGGCTAAAGTGGCTGAGGAGCTTGGGATCGTGGATATTGACAGACTAAAAGTATGGATGCGTCGCTATAACCAAATGGGAGAGTTTGGGTTAATGGATTCCCGTGGACGTCGGAAGGAATATGTCGATGAAAATCGCTACGTCAGACGCTTAGAAATGGAGAATGCTGTCCTAAAAAAGTGGTTGGAAATTACGAAGGCGGAGGTGTACCAGAGAAGCAGCGGCTCGTTGAAGAGCTCCGGGGAGATTATACCG
>Ga0180216_1001990_pt1 | contig 17461 bp, 18 predicted proteins | sample eDN3rd37CBELigMG_FD_128879 | JGI IMG/M metagenome (GOLD analysis project Ga0180216, IMG submission 128879) | Enriched Miracle-Growth compost microbial communities from Emeryville, California, USA - eDNA 3rd pass 37_C BE-Lig MG (version 2)... ...
CATGGACGCCGACGCGGCCACGGGGTGAGCGTACCAGACCGACGGCCTAGGGTGGCGGCTGGCGGCGGCCGTACCTCGACGGCGTTGTTGAGGTTGTCCTGCAGCGACAGCTTGGGGTTGAAGGACAGCGTGTCGGCTGCGCACGGCGGCGCGGCACGGCACCCACCCAGGCCGCCGACCGGACCGCGGTCAGCACCACCGCCGCCCGGCTCCTGCCACCCGGCGAGAGCGCGTCTTACCGCACTCGCGGACGTCCATGTGCCGCAGCCGGACGCGGTACTTGGACGTCGCGGCGCCGACGGGCGGCTCCACGGGCGCCGCCGCCATCTTTCTCCGTCGTCGACGCCCCAGATGTCGGATAACGTCAGCTCTGCCCTGAGCCGCCGCCGCCCTCCGCCTCCCGTCGGCCGCCACGCGGCAGGCGCTCTGGGGGCCCCAAGGCGGCCTCCTAGCATGGCCTACGTATGGGCCGCGGCTCGCTGTCTCTGTATGCATGGTGGCGACCATAGGCCCAGGCATCCACGGCGCGCTCGTTCGTGCAGGGTGCGGCCCGGCCACGCCCATCGCCCTCCACCGCTTCATTCACGCCCATCGCCCTCCACGGCCAAGCCGCAACGTGGATGCCAGTGTACTATGAAGGAGTAGCACATGCACAGTGCACACTGCCCAATGCCATGCATATGATAGTATTCACACAAGTCGTCGTGCGGTGGCGCCTGCGGTGGCGGCTCGGCCCGGCAGCACGCGGTTGGGGCGGCGTGCGAGCGCTCATGCCGGGTCCTCGTTGTCGTAGCGGTACGCGTTGATGTAGTCAAAGGCAATGTCGCCGAGCAAAAAGTCGGGGATGGCGAACGCCTCCACCAGCTCGCGCGAGATCTCCTTGACCTCCGCCGACAGCTGCAGCGCGCAGCGCAGAACGGCACCAAGGCGGTTCCGATCCGCGTCAGCCCCCCGACCGGCATTCTCCCGCCCGTTGGCCACGCCAGCTCGCCGCACCTTGACGACCTCCTCCTGGATGCGGCGCGCCTTGTCCGGCGACACGTACTGCCCGCGCAGGAAGCTCGGGCTCTGGTCCATCTTGTAGAGCGCGTACAGCGACCGCAGGACCGCCAGCGGGCCCGCGACGGACGCGTCGGCGGCGGCGCGCTCGACCTGCACAAAGTTGTTCAGGATGAACCACTCGGTGTGGGCGCGGCCGGCCTCCGCGGCCTCGATCGCATGACTGGCCAGCACCTCCGCCGCCGTCAGGCCTGCCGACGCGATCCACACCCCACGCGCGGCGCGGCCCGCCGTGTGAACGCCTGCGCGCCCTCCACCTAGCGCCGCCCGCCCAACCGACACGCACCCTTCGCCTTGCCGGCCTTGATGTGGCCCGCGAGCCGCGTGACGAGGTCGGCCTCGCGCAGCTCAAAGAGGCGCAGCTGCGCGTCGGCGTCGCGCAGGAACGCGGCGTCGGCGCGGGTGCGCAGCTCCTGGTCGCCGCGCAGCTGGGCGAGCCGCGGGTACGACCGGCGCACGAGGTCGCGCGAGAGCTGCTGGAGCAGGACAAAGTTGTCGCCTTCGTAGGTCGAAGAGATGTCGCTGTCGGCCTTGAGGATGCCGATGCGCGCGCTGGACTTGAAGCCCATGCCGCCGCAGGCCTCGCGGCACGCCTGGAGCGTGTCGCTCGAGTGCCACGAGCTGACGGCCTTGAGGCCGCTGATGATGACGTGCGCCTCCTTGACGGCCTCGATGTCGCCGGCGCGCTGCGCCGCGGCGAAGCGCTGCCGCACGGGCCGCGCCACCAGCGCGTGCGCGTAGGTGGTGGCCAGCAGCGGCATGAGCCGGAACTGGTGCGTCTGGTAGTCCATGATCGGCGTCTCCGGCTGGCCGGGCGGGCCGAACTGGCGGCGCTGGTGCGCGTAGAGGATGGCCGTCGCGAGGCCGACCTTGGCCGAGTTGGTCGAGCCGGCGACGATGCCCACGCGGCCCGAGACGAGGTTGCCCAACGACGCAGCGAAGCGCATGTCGTTGTCCGGGATGGGCGACTCGTACTCGCCGTCGCGCGTCACGTTGCCGAAGCGGTTCAGCAGGTGCTCGCGCGGGATGCGCACGTGGTCGAACCAGAAGCGGCCGTTGTCGATACCGTTCAGGCCCATCTTGTGGCCGCAGTCCTTGATGCGCACGCCCGGCAGGATCCGGTGCGTGTGCTCGTCGCGCAGCGGCACCAGGAACGCGTGCACGCCGTAGTGCACGCCCTTGACGTACAGCTGCGCAAACACCGTCGCCATCTGCGCGCTCTCGGCGCCGCCGCCGATCCAAAACTTTTGCGCCGACTCGGTCGGCGTGTGGATGTCGAACTCGTCGCGCACGGGGTCGTACGTGGCCGTCGTCTCGATGCCGCGCACGTTGGAGCCATGGCCCAGCTCGGTCATGGCGAAGCAGCCGCGCAGCTCCATGCGCGCGGCGCGCTCCAGGAACTTGGCGTGGTGGTACGCGGTGCCCAGGTGCAGGATCGAGCCGCTGAAGAGCACAAACTGCGCGCCGATGAGCGTCGACACCGAGTTGTCGATGTACGAGATGGCCTCGCCGTACTGCTCGAAGCGGTCGTCGTCCTCGTCGCGGCCGCGCACCGTCACGAAGCCGGCCTTGACCAGGTTGAGCAGCCGCGTGCGCGTCACGATCCGCAGGCTCTCCTTGGTCATGTTGTAGTTGTACCGGAAGACGGGGTCCTTGCGGACGTACTCGAACAGCTCGTTGCGGTACACCGGGTTCGGGCCGTTCAGCAGCGCCGCCATCTTGCGCGGGTCCACGTGCGGCATCGCCGCCGCCGCGGGCGCGGCCGCGAGCTGCGGCCGGTCGCCGGCCGTCGCGCCGACCTGCGCGGCGAGCCGCTCCACGCGGCGCGCCGACGAGCCGCCGCTCTCCATGGCTGTGGGGCGTCCAGTGATTCTGTATGCAGAGGACCACGCGGCAGCGGAGCGGGTCATTGTTAGCCGAGTCTGGGGTGGCGTCCGACCTGCGGCGTCCGCACCCGCGCGCGTTCGTCCTGCGCCTCCCCGGGGGTACCCGGACAATTGTCGGCGCCGGCCGGCACTCTGCTGCGGCTCGCCCCCCAACTGTTCTGTCACGCCGTTGACGTGCCTACCTTACCCAGCACGCTCGTCTGCTTCGCGTCCCCCTCAGGCTTTGCTCCTCTGCGTCGCCGCCAGCGCCCGAGGCCGCCCCAGCTCCTGCGGCGTCGCCGCCGGGACCTCTGGTCAACCTGACCTACGGCGTGCCAGTGCTCTACCTACCCCTCCCCCCGTAGCCACTTCCGAGTCTGCACCTTCCCCCACCTCCTGCTGCACCCGTTCTGCGCCCCTGCCGCGCCGCCGCAGCGCGATCTCCCCCCCGCTCCCGCCCGCCGGCCGCGCGATCTCCCCCGCCGCCCGCCGCCGCGCGCGCACCCGCCTCGGAAACGCGATCTCACGTGACGTCGCGACTGATCATGTCACGTGATTTTTATGACGACATCATGCTAATGAGGCCACGTCATGAGATTGGTGACGTCAGGAAAGCGGCGCGGCCACGTCAGCGCGGTCAGACCCACGTTCATCGGTTCGCCCTCCGCCGCCGCTCCTGTCGTCGCCCTCCCGCGGTGCGCATCGCCGCCAGCCGACCGCCACCATGGCCCAGCAGACCATCAGCAAGAAGCGCAAGGTGCGTCGCGGGATGCGCACCCTCTGCCCGCCGCGCGCCATGCTGCCGCCGCTGCTGCCGCTGCCGATGGACGGCGAACGCGGGGTGCCGGCGCCGGACGGATGGCGGCGATGGACGATGGAGGCAACGTGATTGCCAGACCCAATGGACGCGGCAGCGGCGATGGCCCATCGGACGGGCGGGCGCTGGATGCTGCGTGCGCCGGATGGATGGCGGCTGCGCGATGGCCGTGGCTGCTTGGGGGGGTGACCCCGCTGGACACGGCGCCGCCCGGCGGGCACGGCGTGGCGGCTAGCGCGGATCGCGCGGCGAATGGCTGTGGCGGGCGGGCGGCGGCGGCGGCATGCGTGCGCGCGGCGCACGCGGTCCGCCTGTTAACTAACGCATGCGAATACCGCCGTCGCATTTGGCGCTGGGTCGCGCAGTTTGTGGCCGACGGTGTGTTCTACGCCGAGCTCAACGAGCTGCTCACTCGTGAGCTGGCCGAGGAGGGCTACTCGGGTGTCGAGGTCCGCGTGACCCCGACCCGCCAGGAGATCATCATCCGGGCCACCCGCACCCAGAACGTGCTCGGCGAGAAGGGCAAGCGCATCCGCGAGCTGACCTCGGTCGTCCAGAAGCGCTTCAACTTCCCCGAGGGCTCGGTCGAGCTGTACGCCGAGCGCGTCGCCAACCGCGGCCTCTGCGCCATCGCGCAGGCCGAGTCGCTCCGGTACAAGCTGCTGGGCGGTCTCGCCGTCCGCCGTGCCTGCTACGGTGTGCTGCGCTTCATTATGGAGAGCGGCGCGAAGGGTGCCGAGGTCATCGTCTCGGGCAAGCTCCGCGCTGCGCGCGCCAAGTCGATGAAGTTCGTCGACGGCTTCATGGTGCACTCGGGCCAGCCGACCAAGGACTTTATCGATCGTGCCGTGCGCCACGTGCTGCTCCGGCAGGGTACGCGCCGTTCCCCCGGGCGGGGGGACCACCGTACGGCGGCGTGCCTGGGCGGGGCGCTAACACGCTGGGCGGCCACGTCGTCCTTGCTGCGTGCGCGCCGCAGGTGTGCTCGGTATTCAGGTCAAGATCATGCTGCCGTGGGACGCCACCGGCAAGACTGGCCCGAAGAAGCCGCTGCCGGATGTCATCACCGTCTATGAGCCGAAGGACGAGGCCCGCGTCACCGAGCCGACCTCCATCGACAAGCACGTTCCGGCCCCGCAGCCGGTCGCCTAAACGGCGCCGCGCCATATAAAAGGAAACGGGCTTGTACCTCTGTACGGTATAAACTTGTGATTGGTCCCACGACGACACCGAGCGTGCTTGGACAGCATGAGCCCTCCGAGACCGATGGTCGTGCTTGCCGCAGCCTGGCTGCCGCGCTCCTTGCTCCATCCCGCAAAGGGCCCCGCCCACCGCACGTTAGCGGCGGCAGCCTTTGCGGCGGCACGCCGTCGCTGAATACGGCCGCTGCCCGCCCTCCCTTAAAAGGCCCAGCCGCTACCGGTGTCCCGGAGCCTGAGCAGCCGGGCGGCGGCCCTGTTTGAGCTGCGGTCAGAATCCTGTCAGAATCAGTTTCATGGGTTGACGTGGCGGGACAGCGGCACGCGGGACGATGGCGGCGGCGGCGGCGGTGCGGCCCGCGCGCGCCCCGCCGCCCGCCGCACCACGTGGAGCCCCAGCAGCGCTACACAGGACACTGCAGGCGCTCGCGCTGCTGCTACTGGTCCTGGCGGCGGGCACGGCGCCCGCGGCGCACGCCGCCACCGCCAAGGCACAACCGCCCGCACGAGGAGGTACGCCGGCGCGCGGCACACCCCTGCCGGACGCGCGACGCGGCTGACGGTCGTGGATGCGGTGCCGCGCACTCCCGGCGTTGCTTGCAGCGCCCGCTCACAATGACTACCCAAAGGCGGCGACGAGCGCCAGCGAGCGCGTGCGCAGTCTCATGCGCTCGCGCGGATGGGTCGCTGGCCCGCCGCCGTCGCCCGTCCCGCCGCCGTCGCCAGGCGCCGAGGACGCGGCGCACGCCCTGGTGGACGACGGCAGCCACGACGCGGGCTCTGTAGTTGTGCTCATCACGCTGGACGGGCAGGTGCACTGCCTCAACCGGTACGACTGATAGCCGCACCCCCCTCGCGACTGTTACGCAACTCACGCGCCGCCGCGCGCCCCGCCGCGCCACCGTCCCGCCGCCTGACCAGGTCCGACGGTACCATCCGGCAGTCGAACCAGGTGCTCGGCCCGATGGCGCAGTCGCCGCCGGTGGAGGTGCTGGCCAAGCACGGCAAGTCGACGTTCCTGGTGCCCAACGCGGCGGACGGCTCGCTCTACTCGTTCCAGATGGACGAGCCCGTGCAGCGGATGCCCTTCGACATCCGGTACATGGCCCACCAGAGCCAGGGCCGCATGGCCAACGGCGACTGGATGGTCGCGGACCAGCGCAGCACGGTGTTTGTGCTGGACCCGGAGACGTGCGCCGTCCTGCGCGGGCCGCGCAGCCCGGGCTTCGGCCCGGACGCGGGCGGCGCGCTCTACGACGACCCCGACGTCACGCCCGAGGCGCTCCAGCGCGGCGTGCTGCTCAACGTCGTGACATACGCGGTCGGCTTCTCCGACGGCACGACCATGCACGACTACGGCAACGTCTCGTGGACGCAGGTGCTGCCGCAGCGGCGCGGGCCGGCCTCGCGGCTGATCGCCGCGCTCAACGCGATGGTCGCCGCCGCTGCCGAGGCGGGCACGACCGTGCCCTTCCTCGCGGTCAAGTCGCCGCCGGTCGTCTTTGCGCTGCTGTCGCCGCAGGGCACCCTCGAGGCGGTGACCGCCGAGGCGTTCTGGGGCCACCTGGACACCAGCGCGGCCGGCTCTGGCAGCGGCGGCGGCGGCGGCGGCGGCGCCGGCGCCGGCGGCGGCAGCGTGCTCATCGCCAACATTCAGGGCCGGCTGGTCGCCACGCCCGTCCCGGCCGTGCAGGCCGGCCTGCCCGTCGTCACCGCCGATGCGGTCGCGCGCATGCTGCCCGCCGGCGCGGACGGCGCGGACGGCGCGGACGGCGAGGCGCCCGAGGAGGCGCCGTCCGCGGCGCCCACGACGTCCCGCGACGTCGCGACGCGGCGCTGGCTCGGCGAGCTCGCGACCGTGGACGCCGCCGCGACGGTGCGCGGCGCCGTGTACGCCGTGGTGCCGTACGTGAGCGACGCCCGCACGCCGGCGTGGTTCCCGACGCCCGCGGCGGCGGACCCGCTTGCGCTGCCGACGGCGCCGGCCACCGCCCTGGACAGCGACCGCAATAGGTCGGCGGCGGTGTGGGCCGACGGTAGTGTTGCGGGATTGGTGCCGGCGGGCGCCGCCGTGACGGTGCTCGTCAGCGCCACCGTTGCTGGCACCGTCGTGGTCGCCGCGCTGCTGGTGTGGCGCCGGCGGTCGTGGGCACCCGGCACTGGCAAGGGCGACGCGGCCGACAGCGCGGCGGCACCCGCGGCAGCGTCGCCGGCGGGCCGCAAGCGCCGCGGCGGCGGCCGCAAGCGCGCGGGCGGCCGCGGCCCCGGCGGCCCCAGCCCTACCGAAGCTAGCGGCGGCGCCGACGGCGAGGGCCGCACGAGCGACGACGACGCGGAGGAATTCGCCGCGGCATCAGACGAGAACCGCGCGGCCAACCTGCCGGCGCCGCCCGCGAGCGCGCCGCCCGCCGCCATCGCAGCCGACACGGCCGCCGCGCCCGCCGCAGCCGGGTCCGTCTCGGTGGACGCGCTCGGTGACGGCGGCGCCGTGGTGACCGTCGGCCGGCTCACCGTGGACACGACCGCCTTGCTCGGCACGGGCAGCCACGGCACCGCCGTGTTCCGCGGCCGGTTCGAGGGCCAGCGTGCGGTCGCCGTGAAGCGGCTGGTGCGGACCGCCGTGCCCGTGCCGGAGCGCGAGGTGGACCTGCTGCTCCGCGTGGACGACCACGAGCACATCGTGCGCTACTTTTGCAGCGAGTGGACCGACACCTTTGTCTTCATCGGCCTGCGCCTGTGCGACTGGTCGCTCTACGACCTCGTGGCCGCCGGCGCGGCTGGCCGCGCGCTGCCGACGCGCACGATCGCCGACCGCGCGCTCTTCCTCGCGCCGCCGGGCCTCGAGGTGCGCGCGCCCGGCGAGCCCACCGACGTCGTGCCGATGGTGCCGCTGCTGCGCGGCATGATCGACGGCCTCGTGCACCTGCACAGCCACAACGTCGTGCACCGTGACGTCAAGCCGCACAACGTGCTGGCCTCGGCCGAGGGCCGCCGGCTGCTGGTCGCCGACTTTGGCCTGTGCCGGCAGCTGGCCGACGGGCAGGCGTCGTTCGGCACCGAGATCGGCGACGCCGGCACGCTCGGGTGGGCGGCGCCCGAGGCGCTGCCGCGCGAGCCCGGCCGCGGGGACAGCGGCGTCGGCGGCAGCGGCGACGGCGGCGACGACGGCGGTAGCGGCGCGGGCGGGGCCAGCGGGAGCGGCAGCGGCAGCGTGGGCCGGCTGCGCCGCACGCGCGCGGTCGACGTCTTCTCGGCGGGCTGCGTGCTCTACTACGTGCTCACGCACGGGCGCCACCCGTTTGGCGAGGGCACCGTCGAGCGGCTGGAGAACATCCGGACCGGCCGCACGGACCTGTCGGCGCTCGCGGACCAGCCGGAGGCGTGCGACCTCGTGGCGCGCATGATCCAGCCGGACCCGAGCCTGCGGCCGACCATGGAGGCCGTGCTGCAGCACCCGTTCTTCTGGAGCGCCGACCGGCGGCTGCGCTTCCTCCTCGAGGCCAGCGACTTTCTGGAGGCGCAGGACCGCAAGTCGTCCGTCGTGCTTGCGCTGGAGGACGGCGGCCGCGCGATCGTCGGCACCTCGTGGCAGGCGCGCATGGACCCCATTTTCAACGCCGAGCTCCGGCGCTTCCGCACCTACGAGGGCAACAGCACGCTGGCGCTGCTGCGCGCGATCCGCAACAAGCGCAACCACTACCAGGACGCGCCGCCGGAGCTGCGCGCGGCGTGGGGCCCGCTGCCGGACGGCTTCCTCGCCTACTTCACCGGCCGGTTCCCGCGGCTGCTCATGCACACGTACAACACGCTCGCGGCGTACCCGCCGACCCACGAGAACGGCGTGATGCGGCACTACTTTGCGCCGGGCCCCGGGGCGCCGCCGCCCTCCCCACCCGGTGTGGCCGAGGCGGCGCCGTAACTGCACAGAGGCGTCGCGTATGTACAGGACGTTGTATTCAAAGCGCTGTTCATGACTGGTGTTACAACAACTCGAAAGAAGGATGAGATGGAATACATGTATGTACACAACCAGGCCGGGACGACGGGCAAATAGAAACGTTAGCAGGATTCAGGCGGGATTTTCGGTGAGGGCATAGCCGGCGCGCCGCTCAGCCCTTGATCGACGTGACGTGCGGCGTGGACGGGCGCTTCTGCGCCAGCGCCGCGGTCAGGCTCGGCGGCGGGAAGCCGTCGTCGTTCTCCTTGTCGTCCTCGCTGTCCAGGAGCTTGACAAAGAGGACGCCGTCGCGCTTCTTGGCGAAGCAGTTGAGCTTGACGAGCTCGCTCGGCGGGAACACCTGGCCGTTCGTCGGCTCGAACGCCAGGAAGTAGCCCGTGTCGTTGAAATAGATGCACGCCTTGGCGAAGGCGTTGCAGCTGCCGTTGGGGGTCGCCATGGCTCGGACGGCACGTGCGCCGGCAGGAGGCCAGCGGCTGGAGGTCTGGCGGAAGATAGTAGGAAGGTTGGTTGCAGACAGCCCGGCGACGCCGGCTACCGGCGGCGCATGACCGCGCGCACGGCCGGCGGGTGGCAGGGTCGGGCGCGTGTGGCGAAGCGGCGATCCCTCGCGTGCTCTGTGCGGTTGAGGAGCTCGCTCGCGCTTTTGTTGACGGCTGACGCGTTGGGGTGCGTGCGTGCTTGGCCACGTTCTGGTCGCGTTGGCTTGGACGCTGGCGGCGGCGCCGGCGGCGCTGACGTTACGGTGACGTCAAGTGCCGAGGCTGCGCACGCCGGCCCAGTCGAGCGACAAGCGGGGCAGCGGCTGGCTGGCAGGACGCGCCACCACGTGCACAAGCACGCCGCCGCACGCGTGGCAGGCTGGGCACGCGGGGGCTGTGCGCGGATCGTCCAGGCAGCGGCCAGGGCTGGTGCGTGGTGAGCGTGGGGGGGCCTTCAAGGAAAACACACGCGAGCGATGGCGCTGCTGTCTGTACCAGTCCTGCGTGCTGCGTCGCGGACGCAGGTTAAAGGTCGTGGCAGCCGGCGTAGTTGGCGGCGAGCGGCACGGGATCCGAGATTGCCGTCGCCGGGTGGCAATTGCCGTCCGCTTTGCAAAGGGGACGGCCGGCCGTTGACGTCGACCACGTTGGTTAATCCCAATCATAAGTCGGGCCGTCCAGGCAGACGTCCACAACAGCGCGTCCGCCAGCCGTTGCGAAAAGGCTCGCGGGCCTCTCGCAGCCGCACTGCCGCCAGTGACGCCCCACCATCCACCGCTCGGCACCTAGATCCGCCAGCGTCCCTTCAGACCGCTTCCCGAGCTGGCCGCCGATGCCGCCCAATAGTAACACAAGATCCACGTGCCCCCTAATGCCCCGCGCGTGTTCTACCCTTCTGCAAGCCGGTTCAAGCCGCTTTTCATATGAGGAAAAGCGGGCGGCGACGCGGGCGTTTGGCGGCGGCCGCCGTCGAAAAAAACCGTCGCAGGTTTTCTGTTTTCGCGCCAAAACAATTTAAACTTTCGCGCCAAAACGGTGGCCACGTGGGCGGGCGAAGAGCGCGGCGACGACATGGACATGCGGCGCAGAGGTGCAGGCGAATGCGGGGTGGCGGGCGAAGAGCGCGGCGACGGACCCTCGCGTGCATGCTGTGTATATTGCATGGCTACAGTGGCACTAGTGTACAGCGCGGACCGCGTCCGGCCCAGCTTACCGCGTCGCCACAAAGATGACGCTGCTGGCGCCGATGCCCGCGTCGGCCAGGGTCTCGTGGAGCGCCTCCAGGCGCCGCGTCGGGTAGTGCATGACGAGGTCAAAGCTCTTGTCAGTGCCCTGCTCCACCGCGAAGCTGTACAGCACCTGGCCAGTGGAGAGGCAGCGGCGGGGATGCAGCCCTTGGTATCAACCATCCGTCCTTGCGCAATCCACGCTAGGCACGCGCGCGTACCTCGACGCGGTCGGTGCGCAGGAACCGCCGCTTCACGCGCGTGCCGTCCGCCAGGCGCAGCACGATCGGCACGGCGTCCGGGTGACCCTCCTCCGGCTCGGGCGGCACCGGCGCCAGCTGCTTCTTCTTGCTCTTGGGCTGCGGACCGGTGGCGCGCCGGGACCGTGACAGCGGCATGTTAGCACCGCCGAGCCACCTCGACAACACGCCGCCGCCGCCGCCGCCGCCGCCGTACCGCCGCGCCCGCGCGCTGGTACGCCGCGCCGTCGTCCTTTTGCCACGGCACCAGCGGTTCGCCCGGCGACTTCTGTAAGGCGGACGGCACCCCGCCGTACCGCTGCTTTGTCAACACGCCCGTCGATAACGTTCTGAGGCCGCAGGTGCTGCCGGGGCCCCAACGCACCTCGCGCAGCTTGACGAGCTCCAGCTCGGCCTTGGCCGCCTCGCGCTCCTGCTTGCGCCGCAGCGCCTCTGCGGCCTTGGCGGCCAGCTCGGCCTGCTTGCTCTCCACCACTTCGGCGGGGACCCGGGCCGCTTAGGGACGCCAGGACGCGCGCGCACGTCGCACAGGCGCGGCATGTGAGAGGCGCAACGTCTCTCAGCTTTCCAAGTATACGAGGGCCGCGGCCACATACGTCGGTCGGCGTCCACCCGCTGCTGCCGCGCCAGACGCCCGCGGATCCACTGCACGACCAGGGCGAAGCACAGGAGCACAAAGGCGGCCTGCGCCGTCCGCAGCAGCAGGTGCTCCGGCAGCGGCGGCAGCCACGCCGTCAGCCGAAAGCCGGCGTCCGAGGCGACCGCCTGCTGTGGCGGCGGGGCGGCCGGCGCCGCCTCCGCCGCCTCCGTCACGTCCACGACGTCCAGCGCCTCTGCCGCCGCCATCGTCGCCGCCGCCGCCAACCAGTGGATGACGTCATTGGGACTATGCCGGCGGCCCCAGTGGCGGTCCACGGTCCGCGGTCCACCCTTCGCGCCGCATGTACGCCGTATCCACTACCACCGCCCCGGCGCGCGTGCGCACACACGACGCACTCTATAAGGCACTGAAGGGCTGTACAATACACTGGCGGATTGTCCATACGGGCATACGTAATTTCAAGCGGCCAAACGGAAGAGGCGGTCCTGCTCCACGGCGCGCCCGCCGGCCACCAGCGCGGCCAGGGCGCGCTGCACCGACGCGCTGTCCAGCGCAAAGCCGCCGAACCGCTTCCGGTTCGCGCTGACCAAGTCCTCGAGTGTGGCGCCCGCGGCCGGCGCCTCTGCCAGCAACAGGAGCACCATCTGGTCGGCCGTGGCCGCGGCCGCCTGCGCGGGCGACCCCGGGTACACGCGCTCCAGCGGCAGGTCCGCCTGCTGCGGCCCGTTGAGCGCCTGGAGCACCTTGGCCACGATCGCCTCGTGGTCCTCCTTGGCCAGCGCGGCGCGGAGCTCGTCGACGTGCGCCACGCAGTCCGCGCACGTGTGGGTCGGCGTCGGCGTCGGCAGGAGGCCGTCGTGCGCCATCAGCAGCACCGGCGGGTCGCTGCAGAGCGCGTGCTGGCGGCGCTGGCACCGGCGGCACGTGATCAGCGGGTTGTACGACGAGATGTGCTGCTGGCTGCACACGCGGCAGGCCACCAGCGGCCTGGGGGGAGGAGCCATGCAGGAGCAAAGGCGGACGCGGGGTTAGCCTCCTGGCTATGGGTTCGGCGCGCTGCCAGGCACCGGCGGCCGCACCGGATGGGCTCACAGACGTCGCAGAACCAGTCGTACTCGCGGATGTTGGCGGCCTGCCACGGGATCGGCGGTGTGTGGCAGCCCTGGTGGAAGCCGCGGTCGCACGCGGAGCAGAACACGATCGTGTTGGTCGCCGTCGAGCTGAGGCCGCCGCAGCGCTCGCACGGCCGCGATGTCAGGCTGTCGTGGCGCGCGCGCTTGCTGGGCGTCTCTGTGGCGGCGCGTGGGGCCCCAGCGGTAGGCGACGCAGACGACCGTCAGCGACCGGCCGCCGGCCCGCCCACGCGGCTTGCGCGCTTGCTGGCTCGCACCGCTGCCGGCGCCGCTGGCGTCCACGGGCTTACGGATGCGCGACCCCCGCTTGTCCACGCTCTCCAGGTCCATGTCGCGGTCCGGCATCTGCGCCGCCGACGACGGTCAGCGCCAGGGCGCGCGCGGCTGGCGTGAGTGGCTGTCGTTTCGGGCGGCCTTGCTCGGTGCGGGGCACGCACCACGCGCGGCACGGCGGCGTCGAACTCTGCCGGCAGCTGGAGGTCCGCCTCCAACGGCAGGAGCAGCCTGGTAGCGCGCAACGGGCACGCGCCCATCGCTCCAACCTGGTGAGCGCGCCCCGCGGACCCCTCTGCCACGGCGGGCCCTCACCGCGCGGCCACGGACCGCTCGTAGGTCTCGCGGAGCTTGAACGCCGCGTTCGTCATGGGCGGCGCGTGCTTCATCTCTCGGTAGATTTCGCTCCACTGCATGTTCTCCGTCACCTGCCGCGAAAACAGCACACTGCCGCGTCGGTCGGGAGGCACGCCGTCACAACGGCGCCCACGACGGCCGGCTAGATGGCAGCCGGGGGTGCGTCGCACCTTCTTGGCGCCGCCGCGGCGCATGGTGAAGACGTAGAGGACGAGCAGGTCGAGCTCGCGGTGGTTCACGACCGGAATCTTGCGGAGCGGCGTGTCCTGCGCGTCCTGCACCTCGGCAATGCGCTCCAGGAAGCGGTCACGGACGTCGGCCCACGGCGGGCGCTCCTCGGGCGACTCGCTGTACGCGAGCGGCGCGCGGGCGCCGCCGGCGTCCTTTTCCGCGCCCATGGCGGTGGTCCGTCCCGGCCGTGTCCAGGCTGTCCTTGGCCTTCGTGATGAGCTTGCGTCTGGCGTGCGCTCGGCAATCCACGCGCGCGCGTCGGGACCGCCCGCACCGTGCGTCAGCCTTGTCCTTCACATTTGTTCCCCAAAACAAGCGAAGGAGGAGCAGGAGCGGGAGGAGCAGGAGGAGCAGGAGGAGGAGGAGGAGGAGCAGCAGCAGGAGTGAAGGAGGAGCAGGAGGCGGAGGCGCAGGAGGCGGAGGACGAGGAGGACGAGGAGCAGCCGCCGCACCGCTGCCGGTCGATGACATCATCTGTGCGATGATGTCATCAGTGCGATGATGTCATCAGTGCGATGATGTCATCAGAGCTGAACGCGGGCGGCGCTGCAGACGACGACGCAGAGAACGCAGAGAACGCAGAAGAGGACGAGGAAGAAGAGGCGGAGGACGACGAAGGAGACGCAGAGTGCGACGGGAACGCCAAGCAGGGGGACAGCTGAGAGGCAGTACAAAAGCAGGCGATAGACGACGAAGAAGACGCGGGTGTGCCCAGCGGGCGGGGTGCCGACGACGCCAAACGGCGGCTGCGCCGTGACGAGGGCGCTGCTGGCGACGAAGCCGGCGAAGTCGAGGAAGAAGCGGCGGACGCGGAAGAGGTACTGCAGAAGAAGGCGAAGACAAAGTGTGTGCCGCCTGTGACGACGGGTGTGACGGAGAGGGCGAGAGAGAGCACAGACAGGGACACTGCCGCGAGGACGCCGCGAGCGACGACGGCAACCGGCAGCGGCTACAGAGAACGTGCAGCGGTTGACGAGCTAGCTGGACGACAAGACGCGCCAGGCCGGCGACGCCGCCGAAGACTGCGTCTTCCATCACTCCAGGCGGCCCACCAAGCCGCGACGGGACGGCCAGCCATGGACAGCGCGCTGCCGCACATTCCGGCGTACCTGTCGCACCTGAGCCCGGGCACGCTGCTGCCCACGGCGTGGAACACCAAGGAAAAGTTCAACCACATCGAGGTCTCGCAGCAGAACCTGCAGGCGGCGTACAAAGGTAAGCCGCCCAAACGCCCAGGCACCCGATACGCTGCGGCTGGCTGGCCGCGAACGAGCTGACGGCCGCTGCCCCGCCGCGCCGCCGTGCCCACGTGCAGGCCCCGGCAAGACGGACGCGGACGCGGCGGCGATCCGCGCCAACCACCCGATCCCGTCGGCGTGCGGCATCTACTACTTTGAGGCCGAGGTCATCAGCAAGGGCCGCGACGGCTACATGGGCATCGGCCTGTGCTGGGACAACGTGGCCATGAGCCGGCTGCCCGGTACGCCGCGCCGCGTTTATGGACGCAGCTCGAGCCGGTGGTTGGTCGCGATCGCTCACCGCCGCCGCCGCCGCCGCCGCCGCCGCCGCCGCGGCCTGCTGGGCCTCGTGGACGGCCAGGGTGGGAGCCCAACTCGTACGGCTACCACGCGGACGACGGGCACTCGTTCAACCAAACGGGAACGGGGCGCAACTACGGGCCCACGTACACCACTGGCGACGTCGTCGGCTGCGGCATCAACTTTATCGACAACACCATCTTTTACACCAAGAACGGCGTCCACCTGGGTGCGCGGGAGTGCTTGACAAGGCCGCGCGCGTGTGCTGCGGCCCCACTGACGCCGCCCGCTCGCGTGCCGGAAGGCTTCGCGTCCACGCAGGGACGGCGTTCCGGGACGTCAAGGGCGTGTTCTACCCGACCGTGGGCATGCGGACGCCGGGCGAGGTCATGCTGGCCAACTTTGGGCAGCGGCCGTTCCGCTTCGACATCGAGGCCTACGTCAAGGTGGCGCCGTCGTGCAGGGCCAGCCGATTGCCGTTTTCAGACGACCGCTGATGGCGCGCGTCTGCGCCATGTGCGCGGGGCGCTGGTGGCGGCGCAGGAGGAGCGGGCCAAGCTGCAGGCGACCATCGACGCCCAGTCGCTGGGGCCGGACAACGGCATCCTCACGCTCAACCGGCTCATCCTGTCCTACCTGATCCACCAGGGCTACGGCGACACGGCGGCCGCGCTCGCGCGGGCCGCCAACCTGCTGCCGGCGGGCGCCGGCGGCAGCACCGACGACGAGGACCGTATCCAGGTGGACGGCGAGCCGCCCGCCGCCGCCGCTGCCGCCGCCGCTGGGCCCGAGACCGCCGAGCTCGTGCAGCAGCTGAGCGCCATCAAGGAGCGGCAGGGTGCGTGCCGCCCCCAAGCGGTTGCGTATGTGGTAGCGTCGTAACTAACTTGGCGTGCGGCCGTGCCCTGGGACGTGCGTGGCCCAGCGATTCACGCGGCCATCGTGCGCGGCGACATTCCCGGTGCCATGGCGCTGCTGGAGCGTTCGTACCCCAACCTGCTCGATCGGAATCCCAAGTATGGCCCCGGCCGCGCGCTGTCAACACCGCGCACGGTGCGGCGTTAACCCGCCTGCACGCGCCTGCGCTCTCCCTCCGCTAGCGCGTTCAGCCTCGTGTTCCAGCTCAAGTGCCAGCAGTTTGTGGAGCTCGTGCGGCAGATGGTGCAGGAGCCGGCCACCGCGGACAAGCGGCTAGCGGAGACGATGCAGTTTGGCCAGCAGCTGCAGGACACGTACAGCGGGCGGCTCACCGACGCGCAGCAGGCGCAGCTGGAGGTCAGTGCAGGCGCGCTCGCACGGCGCCGAACGGTTCGCGCCGGCGGCGCACGCCTAAGCTGGGCCGTCGGTCGCTCGGCAGCGTGCGGCGCGCAGGAAACCTTCTCGCTGCTGGCTTACCCGGACCCGTTCCGGTCGCCCGTCGCGCACCTGCTGGAGCCGGCCAAGCGCGAAGACGTCGCCGCGGCGGCCAACAGCGCCGTCCTGGGTATGCGTCGCGGCCCCTTTGCAATAGGGGAACTCATTCCTTCGGGCGCACCTAACGGCCCGAATTCGGGGTGACCTGCCAGGTGGACGACGCGCAGTCTATCAACACTACCCGGCGGTGCCGCCGCTCGAGCGCACCATGCGTCAGCTGCTGGTGGTCTTTGACGAGCTGGTGGCTCAGGGCGTCGGCGCGGCCGCGTTTCTCAACGTGCGGTCCGAGTTTCTGTAAAGTTTGTGCAGTAGCGAACGGCGTGGTGTATGCAAACTACCGTGCAGAATGCAGCCAGTGAATCAGCGGCGCGATATCAGCCGCAGGACGCGCGGCCAGCAGCAGCCGATCCAGCTGAACGACCACACGGTCCTCCGCCTGCTATAGCACGGCCCGCCTGCCGCTCGGCCGCCTTCCGGTGCCGTCTCTCTCCAGCCGCCACGCCGGCGGTGAATCCGGAGAACTTCGTCGCCGGCGGCCGCCCATAGGTGACGTCATACACAATGATGACGTCATCGACCGCCACGTGGCGCGACGGCCGGGCGGCGATGGCGGCGGCGGCGGCGGCGGCGGCGGCGGCGGCGGCGGCGGCGCCCGCGGTGGTGGAGCTGGTGGCCTCGGCGGACGGCCACGAGAGCCTGGGTGCCGTGCACGTGTGGGATCCACGCACGGGCACGCTCGTCGCGTCATTCAAGGGCACGGCGGCCGCGGGGCCCGCGGCGACCGCGGTCGCGCCCAACGCGGCCACGGCGGTCGTCGCGCAGCGGCAGCGCAACATTGTGCACGTCTACCGGTGGGGCAAGGTGCGGCCGCCGCTGGTACCTCCTCGAGCTGGCGACGGCGGTGCAGGGGCGCTCACGCGCCCCCTCCCCCTTGCGTATTGCCGTGCTGCCGTGGCATTAGGACCAACCGCAGCTCCGGTTCGGTGCGCCCGAGACGCTCGCGGCCGTCGCCCTGTCGGCCAACGGCCAGTGGTGCGCGGGCGGTGCGC
>Ga0180216_1001992_pt1 | contig 17446 bp, 14 predicted proteins | sample eDN3rd37CBELigMG_FD_128879 | JGI IMG/M metagenome (GOLD analysis project Ga0180216, IMG submission 128879) | Enriched Miracle-Growth compost microbial communities from Emeryville, California, USA - eDNA 3rd pass 37_C BE-Lig MG (version 2)... ...
GAAGGCCCTGCCTGAGCTGGTGGTGATCGGCATTGAGTCGACCCAGCCGGTGGAAGCCCCCGCTCCGGACGACAAGCCCGCCGAGGCCATGAAGAAGGAAGAAGCCAAGAAGGAACCGGCCAAGAAAGAAGAACCGAAGAAGGAGCCGGCGAAGAAGGAAGAGCCGAAGAAGGACGCTCCCAAGAAGGCGGAGCCGAAGAAGGAAGAGGCCCAAAAGCCGGAGGCCAAGAAGGCCGAACCCAAGAAAGAGGCTTCCAAGCCGCAAGAGCCCAAGAAAGAATCGGCCCAGCCAGCCGATAAGAATGAGGACGCCAAGCCGGCGCCCAAGAAGGAAGACAGCAAGCCGGCTGACGCGAAGGCGGAAGACAAGCCCAAGCAGTAGTCACCAGATACCGGCAGCGTGTTTGGGCACCAGCCGAAACCAATCGGCTGGTGCGTTTGCCCCCCATAGCTGCAGCGAGCCAAGGTGAACCAAGGAAGGAGAGCGTTGACCGTGCCGTCGACTCCGAAGTTCATTTACTTCGACTTGGGCAATGTGCTGCTGCACTTCGACCACGACATCGCCTGCCGCCAGATGGCGGCCCTGGCCAGCACTCCCCGGGTCGAGATCACCCCGCAGCGGGTGCGTGAGGTGGTGTTCGCCTCGAACCTGAACCATGAGTTCGAGGCCGGAGCCATCACCGCCGAGGAGTTCTATCGGGCGTTCTGCGAGGCTACCCAGACCTCGCCCGACATGGCTGAGCTCGCCATCGCCGCTAGCGACATCTTCCGCGCCAACGTGCAGATCAAACCGCTCTTGGGGGCGTTGCTCTCCGCCCGCTTCCCCATCGGCATTCTGTCCAACACCAACATCTGGCATTGGCAGTTCATCACCGATGGGCGTTACATCCTCTTCCCCAGCGCGTTTGACGCCATTGCGCTCAGCTTTGAGCTGAAGGCCCAGAAGCCCGACAAGGCCATCTACCAGAAGGCGGCCGAATTGGCCGGGTATGCGCCGGAAGAAATCTTCTACGTGGACGATCTGGCCGACAACGTGGTCGGAGCCCGCGAGGCCGGCTTCGATGCCGTGCAGTACACCACCGCCCACGACCTGGCCATCGAACTGCGCAAACGCGGCCTGCGGATGAACTACTAAGGGCGGCGCGCTCAGCCGCTATTCAAGACCTTCTGGCGGTCGTCGCCTTGCAGTGGCAACGGCGTCCAGGCACTATCACGCGCGTGTGAAGCATGCACGCCGATCAGCACCTCCAGCGTCCGCAACGCATCTTCGGACGAAACGGGGAAGCCGCTCTCGCCATCGAGCCAACGCACGATGTGCGACACCGCACGATCCATCGACGTGGCCTCTGCCCGAGGGCTAGGCCAGTGATCGGTACGGCCGTCGAGCCAGCGGATGTCGACGGTATCTCCGTTGGTACTGGCCCAACCGGCGGTGCCTTCGAACCGGATTTCGGCCGGTCCCAAGGCAAAGTTGGCCGCGTGGAAGGTCGCCATCAGGCCGCCTTCCAGCCGCAGCACGCCCCAACCGCCCGGGTCGTGGAACGCATCGCCGCGGCAGTCGGGTTTTTCTGAAAGATCGAGCGTACCGCTGACCGCCAGCACTTCGCGGCCCGTGCACATGCGAATGAGATCGATGAAGTGCGTGCCGACATTCCCTAGGCGCCCCGTGGGCCACCGCGCGGTGACGCCGGTCAGGTTGCCCAAGTCGCCCGAGCGGATCAGGTCACGCAGCCGCAGAAAGTTAGGATGGAAGCGACGATTGTGATTGATGACCAACAGGCCCGCGGCGGCTCGCTCGGCCGCCCGCATAGCTTCAGCCCCGGCCAGCGTTTGCGCCATCGGTTTTTCGCAGTACACCGCGCGCACGCCGTGGGCAAAACAGAGCTGCGTCAAGTCCGGGTGCGAAGGCGTGTACGTGGCCACGCTCACGATGTCGGGCTGGTGTGCCTGGAGCATCTCGGTCGCATCGGCATACACGGCCGCGCCGCTGCGGGCTTCAAACCGTTTGCGATTGCCGGGATCGCGGTCGCACCCGGCCACCAGTTGCACGCGCGGGCAGTTCTGATAGCCGCTGAAGTGCGTGCCGTCGAGGTTGCGGGGATCTTGCCCTAGCCGTTCGCCCGAAACGGGATCGCCACAGCCGACAAACCCCAGACCGATGATCGCCGCGCGGTAAGTACGTGACATGGCAAACGCGTCAACGAGGGTGCAACTTGACCAGAAGACGCCACAGCGTGGTAAGCGAGCATCATCTTAGCGGTCGACGTGGCCGAGGGTAAAAGCTTTCTGACCGAAAGCTGCCGCGACGCGTTAGCTGCCCGCCCAGTCCTTGGCCGGCTTCACCTGCACGCGCGGCTCAAGCAGGTCCTTGGGAACAAGTGTCGGCCAGTACGAGAATACCGGACGTACCACCGGCCGCAGCGCGGCATAGCCTGCCAGTCCGGCCGGGCCAGAAGTCGCCAGCGGCACCAGCATCTCCGCAAACCGTTCCACCGCCGCTTTGCTTTCGTGCCGAACCGTGATGCGAAGGACCACCTCGCGCAACCCCTCGGGCGGTTGATCCACGCCCGGCACGGCGCTGCCGGCGCCCAGTTTTTCAACCAGGGCATCGGTAAACGTAATGCCTTCGGCCGCCAGTTGCCGGAACACGATGTCGGCGCACACGTCGGCCTTGGCCAGGCAATCGCGTCCATAGACCAGCATCTGGCTGCTGGCCAGGTAGCCGTCGCGGTAGGCGAGTGAAACCTTGTAATGATCGCTGGGCTGCGTGCCGCGAGCACCTCGCACCTGCACGCGGTTGGCGGCAGTGTCTTCCACTTCCACGTGGCGGAAATCAACGTCCACGTCGGGCGTACGATAACAGGCCGGATCGCCGATCTCGTACACAAGCTGCTCGCACACCGTCTCGCGGTTGACCAGGCCGGTAGTACCTTCCGGTTTGGTCAGTGTGATGTGGCCATCGGACTTGAGCTCCGCCACGGGATAGCCAACGTCGGCCAGATCAATCTCTTGCCAGTGCGTGTAAAACCCGCCGGTTGATTGGGCGCCGCACTCGATCAAATGCCCGGCCACGGAAGCCGCCGCCAGGCGATCGTAGTCGTCCCACTGCCAACCCAAGCGGGCGACCGCTGGCCCCACGGTCAGCGAGGCATCGGCCACACGGCCGGTAATCACGATCCGGGCCTGCTGCGCGAGCCCTTCGGCGATGGGTGCCGCGCCCAGGTAGGCATTGGCCGCAACGACGCGCTGCCGCAACTCGCCCAACGGCTCGCCGGTATCCAAGTGCGCCAGCGGCGAAGCGGCGAGAATGCGATCCAGGTGCGGTAACAGGTCATCGCCATCGACGACCGCCAGCGGAGTCGCTTCCAGCCCTGCCTGGCAAAGGATGCGCGCGGCCGCCGCGGCACAGGCCGCGGGGTTCATGCCGCCGGCGTTGGTCACGATGTGCAATTGCGGCTGCCGGGCAAGTTCCTCGGTCAGGCTGGAAAGCACGCGAAGAAAGTCGGTGGCGTAGCCGGCGGTGGGATCTTTCTCGCGCTGCCGCGCGAGGATCGACATCGTCAACTCGGCCAAGTATTCGAGCGTCAGAAAGTCCAGCTTGGTAGCGCGCACCGTGCGCAGTGGTGCTGCGACCGAGTCTCCCCAGAATCCGGCGGCATTGGCAATCCGTATCATAGGCGTATTGTGGTAACTGCCAGCCGCGCTGGCAAAGGGGACCGTTCACACTCCGCCGCAACTCGCGGCGGCCGCATCACAAGCAGCCGGGCACGTTATGCGTATTCTGTTTCTTCACGGGTGGCAATCGGTAGTAGGCGGACGCAAGCCAACCTACCTGGCTTCGCAAGGATTCGAGGTATTGAACCCTGCCTTGCCGCACGAAGATTTCGAGGCCGCCCTAGCAATTGCCCAGGATTGGTTCGACCGCCATCAGCCGCAGGCGATTGTCGGTTCGTCGCGGGGCGGGGCCGTGGCCATGAATCTGAACGCGCCGGGCGTGCCCAAGGTACTGCTGTGTCCCGCCTGGAAACGATGGGGCACGGCCACCACGGTGGCTCCGCCGGTGATGATTCTGCACTCGCGGGCAGACGACGTGATCCCCTTTGCCGAAAGCGTGGAGCTGCTGCGCAACAGCGGTTTGCCAGACGAATGCTTGGTCGAAATCGGCACCGACCATCGGCTGGCCGATCCCGAGCCGCTGGCGGCGATGGCCGAAGCCATTCGGCGAATGGTCGTTTGAATCCCCAGCTTCGCAGGTGCGGGGCTTGTGCGTTCGTGCCGCCGCGTTTACCCGGCGTCAGAGGCCGCTATCGACGGTTTCTCCACCGGCTGGCAGGTTTACCCAGCTAGGCTTTCTAAATGGGGGGCGTACTCAACTCCTGGCAATTGTTATGGTTTCGCTCGTGAGCAGCGACGTAAGCGGCCGATTGCAGATTCAATGCGGCTACAGGATGTGGACAACCGAACAGAACATGGAACAATAGTTTCCGCGCGTCAGGGCGACTGACCACTAGCAATGCAAGCTGCCTTGCTGGTTCGCTAAGTTTCCCACTTTCCGCGCCGGTGAACAAAGTTCACAGATGTTCCCAGCCGCGGCGGTACAATCGGTCTTGCGCCGCGGCACACCGCATGGGCTGCCGCCAGCCCTCTGGTCGCGCACCGAGCATGGATTGCCCTGGCGCCCGCATGCGCCCAGCAAGGCCGCTACCTCTACGAGAAGCCACGAAGCAAACATGGCCAAGACCACGCGACTCGACCGCGAAACACGCAAGGATCGCCGCGAAAGCGACAACGGGTTCGACATTACGGGCCGTCTGCCGCCGCAGAGCATCGAGGCGGAAAAGGGTGTGCTTGGCAGCCTGCTGTTGGTGCCGGACATGTGCGACGAAATCGCGCTGATCCTGCGCCCGGACGACTTCTACTCCGACGCCCACCGCATCCTGGCCGAGCACATCTTCACGCTGCACGAGCAGGGCAAACGCGTGGATACCACGCTGCTGTTGGACCGGTTGCGCAGTGCAGGGCAACTGGAAGATGTAGGCGGAATCGCCTACCTGGCCGAGATCGCCCAAAGCGTGCCCACGGCCGCCAACGCCGAATATTACGCCAAAATCGTCGCGGAGAAAGCGACGCTACGTTCGCTGATCTTCAGTGCCACGGAGATTATTCGCGACGCATACGATACGGGCGAAGATCCTCGGCACCTGCTGAGCAAGGCGGAAGAAAAAATCTTTGCCATCCACGATCGTCGCTCCGGAGGCGACGTGGTCCGGCTGGACGTCGCCGTGCAGGAAGCGTTCCTGCAAATCGACGCCCGACTCAAGGGCGACTTCGAAGGCGTTTCCAGCGGTTTCAAAGACCTGGATGAACTCACCGGCGGTCTGCACCCGGGCGAATTGATCATTCTGGCTGCGCGTCCCAGTATGGGTAAGACGGCCTTCTCGATGAACATCGCCGAACACGTGGCGGTGGACCAAGGGCAGGGCGTGCTGTTCGTCAGCCTGGAAATGTCGCGAATGGAATTGGCCCAGCGTATGTTGTGCTCGCGGGGCGAGATTCCAGGCGAAAAGTTCCGCACCGGTTACCTGTCGGCCGAAGACCGCCGCACGCTGGTGGAGTCGTCGGCCGAGTTGAGCCGCGCGCCGCTATACATCGACGACACGCCCAGCCGCACCGTCACGGAGATCGCGGCCGCGGCCCGCCGCCTCAAGCGCAAGCACGGCCTGTCGCTGATCATCATCGACTACTTGCAGCTCATCGAGCCGGATAACCCGAGCGATCCGCGACAAGAACAGGTGGCCAAGATGGCCCGGCGTCTCAAGGCCATGGCTCGTGAATTGAAGATCCCGGTGATCTGCCTGGCCCAGCTCAACCGGTTGGCCGAACTCTCGAAGGACAACCGGCCGCGGTTGAGCCACCTGCGCGAGTCCGGGGCCATCGAGCAGGACGCCGACGTGGTGATGTTCGTCCACCGCGAAGAATACTACCTGAGCAAGGAAAAGAAGGAAGATCCCGCCTTCGCCCACTTGCGAGGCATCGCCGACATCATCGTGGCTAAGCAGCGTAACGGCCCGATCGACGATGTGCGCCTGGCGTGGTTCCAGCAGTTCACGCGGTTCAAGGACGCGCCCAAGCGGATGTACGACGACTTCGAGCAGTTCACGCCCGCCTAGAATAAGCCGCAGTCGTGCCGCGCGTGGTCGCTCCCGCGCGGCGTGCTGCCGGCTCGTGTGCCTCACCCGACCGCGGCAGGCATGCGGCGGTTCATCCCGTATGATAGATGCCTATGCGGGAGCTGATTCGTACATTGCCGCTGATGGTCGTGGTGCTGCTGGTGCCTGTGGTGCCGTTTCTGCTGTTTGGCGCCGAGGTCGAAAACTGGCTGCGAGGCTTTGCCGATCACCCGCCGGCGCCGGCAACCACGGCGGCCATAATCATTGGCATCCTGGCTACCGACATTCTGCTGCCGGTCCCTTCCAGCGTGGTCAGTACCTTAAGCGGCTGGCAATTGGGCTGGTGGAAGGGAACCGTCGCCACTTGGGTGGGCATGAACCTGGGAGCCATCATCGGCTTTGCGCTGGCCCGGCGTTGGGGCCGGCCGCTCGCCCTACGATTCTCAAAAGAGGCAGACCTGGAACGGGTTCGCGAGGCCAGCGATGCTTACGGGCCGGCGGTGCTGGTGCTCACTCGAGCGGTGCCGGTGTTTGCCGAGGCAAGCGTGCTGCTGACCGGCATCCATCGCCTGGCATGGCGGCGTTTCTTACCGGCCGTGCTGCTAAGCAATTTGGGCATCGCGCTGGCGTATGCCGCCTTTGGCGACTACGCCCAGCAGCATCAGTGGCTGCCGCTGGCTTTGGCGGTTTCGATCGCCGTGCCTGTTCTGGTGGCCGCGGCGGCCCAGCGGTGGCTGCCAGGCCGAAAGCCGGAGAAGTTGCCCCCAGAAACGATGGAAGCCACGGCCCCCGGCGCAGAGCGTCAGCCAGGTGACGGCTCGGCGCCGACGGCCGCGGCCTCTTCAACCAGCCGCGCCGGGGAGGAAACCTCCGGCGGCTAGCCTTGGAAGTAATCAGGCTCGTTGCCGGGCTTCCACTTGATGTTGCAGCCGATGCTCGGCGTTTGTTCCTCGGGCACCGGCTGACCGGCCAACACGGCGTCGAGGGCGGCACGCAAATCCTTGCCCGTAACGGGGATACCCGAGTCGGGCCGGCTGGAATCCATCTGTCCGCGGTACACCAGCTTCTGGTCCTTGTCGAACACGTAGAAGTCCGGCGTGCAGGCGGCGCGGTACGCCCGGGCGACTTGCTGCGATTCGTCGTACAAGTAGGGGAAGGTGTAACCGCGTTTTTGGATTTCCTCGGCCATTTTTTCGGGCGAATCGGCCGGGTGCGTGGTGACATCGTTGGCATTGATAGCAACGACGGCAACGCCTTTGGCCTGATACTCCTTGGCCAAGCTGGCGAACTCATCGGCCACGTGCTTCACGTACGGGCAGTGGTTGCAGATGAAGGCCACCAGCAGCGCAGGCGCGCCTTTGAAGTCGGCCAGCGAATGCTCCTTGCCGCTCGGGTCGGGCAGCTTGAAATCTGGAGCCTGCGTGCCGAGGGCCAGCATTGTACTGGGCGTGAGAACCATGAGCCTTCTCCCAACATAAAAGCCAAAGGCCGCCCCCCAGCCGGGGGCGACAGATGCTGTCAGTGTCAGTCCGTGCCCCAATGGTAACAAATGGCCGGTGGGCAGGTAGCCCCTGCGACGTTTTAGCCCAGTGCTAGCATGAACCGTGCCATTCTCCGCCTCGCAGGGTCGGCATAACCCACCGAGTCAGGTTGCGAAACAGCGCCGGCGAGCAGAGTCCACGGCCCCTCCCGCAGCGGTGTTACGACGAGCCGCTGCCACTACCGGGGGCGATAAACCGCTATTGCCTTCGCTGACACCATCCAGGTAACTAAGGGCACAACCATCGGCACATCGTCCCTGAAGGGTTGCTCATGTATAAGTTCCTGCTGTGCTGGCGTTACTTGCGCACGCGGTGGATCGCGCTGGCATCGATCATCAGTGTCACGTTGGGCGTGGCGACCATGATCGTCGTCAATGCCGTGATGGCCGGCTTCACCCAAGAAATGCAGGACCGCATTCGCGGCATCCTCTCCGATGTCTCGTTCGAAGCCCGCAGCTTCAACGGTTTCCGCGATCCCGAGTACCACATGCGGGAAATCGAGAAGATCGTGGGCGACGAAATCGAGGTAATGACGCCCACGGTTACCGTGCCAGCCATGCTCAGCTTTCAACTGCATGGCGAATGGAACACGCGGCCGGTGCAACTGATTGGCGTACCCCGAGATGCGATGGAGTACGCCAGCAAGTTCCGGCAGTACCTTCAGCACCCCAAGCATCGCGAGCAGTTCCGGTTTGAACTGCAAGAGTCGGGCTACGACCGCCGCGACCGTCACGGCGGCGATGAAGCCCCGCTGCGCGTGCGGATGGAAATGGCGGGCATGGTCCACCGCCGCAACATGATCGAATATCGCCGACAATGGGAAAAGCAGTTGGGTGCCCAGCCGGCTCCGCCGGGCGACACGGCCAAGGCCGATTCCAAACCAGCCGACGACGTGGTCGATCCGTTCGCGGCCGCCCAGGTGGCGAATCCGTTTGACGTGGCGGATCGGCCGCTCGATCCGTTCGCCGCTCGCAACGATAACGCCCAGGCCGATCCGGCAGCCCCGCTGACCGGCTGCGTGCTGGGCATTGGCCTGGCGAGCTACCGGCACGCCGGCGCCGAGCATTTTCTGGTGCTGCCCGGCGACGATATTCAACTGACGTTCCCCACGGCGGGCACGCCGCCCAAGGCGGTCTCCGATTCGTTCACCGTGGTGGACCTGTATGAAAGCAAGATGACGGAGTACGACAGCAGCTTCATCTTCGTGCCCTTAGATAAGCTGCAAGAACTGCGTGGCATGTTCGACCGCGAAAGCGGCACCACGTTCGTCACGTCGATCCAGATCAAACTCAAGGACGAAAGCCGCGGAAGCATCGTCCGCGACAAGCTCCAGGCTGCGTTTCCGCCGCACTTCTACTCGGTGAGCACCTGGCGCGATAAGCAAGGCCCGCTCTTGGCCGCGGTGGAGATGGAAACGGCCATCCTCAATATGCTGCTGTTTCTGATCATCGCCGTCGCTGGCTTTGGCATCCTGGCCATTTTCTTCATGATCGTGGTCGAAAAGACCAAGGACATCGGCATCCTCAAGTCGCTGGGTGCCCATGGCTCGGGAATCATGGGCATCTTCCTCAGCTACGGTTTGTCGCTGGGGCTGGTGGGGGCCGGGGCCGGAATGGTGCTGGGTCTGCTGTTCGTGCGGCACATCAACGAGATCCGAATCTGGCTCGGTCAACTGACCGGCCAGATGGTGTTCGATCCGTCGATCTACTACTTCTACGAGATTCCGACCAGCGTGAACCCTTGGACCGTGGCTTGGATCGTCGCCGGGGCGCTGGCTATTGCCGTGGCAGCCAGCGTGATGCCGGCCCTGCGTGCCGCCCGACTGCACCCGGTGGAGGCCCTGCGTTATGAATAAGCACCGCACTGCCAATCCAGCGGGTCCGCACGGTCCCACGGTCGCTCCGCTTCGTTCGCAGGCACGCGATGGCGCGGGCGCACACGAGCATGCCGCCGTGGCCACCACGGTGACCACGGCCACCGGCGCGGCTGCCCAGCGGGCACGGCCGTCCACCTCGCCCGATCAGGAAGCCGCCGCTTCCGCCGGCGGGGTGCTGTTGAAGGCCGTGGGGCTCAAGAAGACCTATCACAAAGGCAAGCACGAGGTGCCGGTACTTCGGGGTGTTGACCTTGAGGTTCGGCAAGGCGAGCTGATGGCGGTGATCGGCCAGAGTGGTTCCGGCAAAAGCACGCTTTTGCACCTGCTGGCCACGCTCGACCGCCCGGACGAAGGCGAAATCTGGTTCAACGGCCAGCGGATCGATAACGCCAGCACGCGGCAACGCGACCGGCTACGGAACCGGCAGTTGGGCATGATCTTCCAGTTCTACCACCTGCTGCCGGAACTGACGGCCCTGGAGAACGTGCTTGCCCCGCTGATGATCACCCACGGCTTCTTCAGCTACCGCCTTCAGCGGCGGAAGCTGGTGGAGCGTGCCAAGTCGCTGCTGGAAACGGTGGGGCTGGCCCATCGGCTCAAACACCGCCCCCGCGAACTGTCTGGCGGCGAGATGCAGCGCGCGGCCATTGCCAGGGCTCTGATCACCGAACCGCAGATCCTGTTGGCCGATGAGCCGACCGGTAACCTGGACGGCCGCACAGGGCAGGGGATCATGGAGCTGCTCCGCTCCTTGAACACCCAGTCCAACCTCACTATAGTCATGGTGACGCACGATTCTGCCATCGCCTCGCAGGCGGATCGCGTGGTGCAACTGGTCGACGGCCAGGTAAGCGACTCTTGAATCTGGCATGACGCCCTGCCCGATGAGGGGGGCGGTCGTCGCATGCACGAATATTTCGCCGCACAGCCCCCGGCACCGGTGCGAACCCGGTTGGCTGGCCCGGTCTCTCTTTGATTGCCCGCCTGACGGTTACGCCGGGCCAGACGAAGCTGAAACCGGCCCTGGCCGCCTGTCGCATTTGCTGGGGGAATGGTCGGCCCGTTTGCCTTTGGTCCCTGCTCTTTGCACCTGCCCGACTGCAGTTGAAAGCCCGCCGCATGTCCAAGGTTTACATCAACGGCACGCTATACAACAAAGAAGACGCCAAGGTCAGCGTTTATGACCACGGCTTGCTCTACGGCGACGGCGTGTTTGAGGGCATGCGCAGCTACAACGGCAAGGTGTTCCGCCTGGCCGAGCACATCCGCCGGCTGTACGACTCGGCCCGGGCGATTTGGCTGGAGATCCCGATCAGCCAGCAGCAGATGGCCGACGCCGTCAACCAGACGTTGGCGGCCAACAACCTGGTTGATGGTTACATCCGCCTGGTGGTCACGCGGGGGGCTGGCACCCTAGGGCTCGACCCCAACCGCACCTCCGATCCCCAGGTGATCATCATTGCCGACAAGATCTCGCTGTACCCCGAGGAATTCTATGAGAAGGGGCTGGAGATCGTCACGGCCAGCACCATCCGCAACCATCCGGCCGCCCTCAATCCGCGGATCAAGTCGCTCAACTACCTGAACAACATCCTGGCCAAGATCGAAGGCCTGAAGGCCGGCTGTGTCGAAGCCCTAATGCTCAACACCAAGGGCGAAGTGGCCGAGTGCACCGGCGACAATATTTTCATCGTTCGCGACGGCGTGGTGTATACACCTTCGCTCGATGCGGGCATCCTCGGCGGCATCACCCGCGACGCCGTGATCGAACTGGCCCGCGAGTCGGGCCGTACCGTGGTCGAATGCCCCATGACCCGGCATGATATCTACGTGGCTGATGAGTGCTTCCTGACTGGCACGGCCGCCGAAGTGGTCCCGGTGGTGAAGATCGACAACCGCGCCATCGGCACCGGCACGCCCGGCCCGGTGACGCGCGACCTGAAGGATCGCTTCCACCGCCTGGCTCGCGGAGAAGCGTAGCCTGAGCTTGCCGGTTGCCCGCCGTGCCTGGCCTGACGCCGGGACCGTCCTACCGTTTTCCTGCTTGTAACAAGACCTGCCCACGATGACTCCCTTCACCACGCATACTGGCCTGGTTGCTCCGCTGGATCGGGTCGATGTCGATACCGACCAGATCATTCCCAAGCAGTTCCTCAAACGCATCGAACGGACCGGCTTCGGCCAGTTCCTGTTCTTCGACTGGCGGTTTCTGGAGGACGGCTCGGAGAATCCCGAGTTTGAGCTGAACCTGCCCCAGTATCGCGGCTCCACGGTCCTGCTGGCTCGCCGCAACTTTGGCTGCGGTTCCAGCCGCGAACACGCCCCCTGGGCGCTCGCCGACTACGGTTTCCGGGCGATTCTGGCGCCTTCGTTTGCCGACATCTTCTACAATAACTGCTTCAAGAACGGCCTGCTGCCGGTGAAGCTGCCTGAAGACGTGATCGACGAGCTGTTCAAGCGCGTGGCCCAGCATCCTGGCTACAAGCTGACCGTGGACCTGGAAGCCCGCGAGCTGCGCGACGAACACGGCCTGACCGTGAGCTTCGAGGTGGACGATTTTCGCCGCCACTGTTTGCTCAACGGCCTGGACGACATCGGCCTGACCTTGCAACACGAAGACAAGATCACCGCCTACGAGATGCAGCGGGGGATTGCCGCTCCCACGGCTCACTCGCAAGGCTAAGCCGGTTAGAACATCATCCAACCAAATGCCCCCCTCGGCGAGCGGGGGCATTTTTCATTGGTAACCGCTAGATATCCAGTCCTCAACAGCGGGGCTAACTTGCTTTGCCCGCACTAGTTGCGGACATTGCTGCGTGCTTATCCCAGCTACCGCAGCGCGGGGCACTGCCTACCTCTTGCGAGCACGACCGGGCCCATTTTTCGCTCGCCGACGCAGCTTGCCTGGCATCTCAAGCTGGCAAGGCATCTTGCATTCGCGGCCAAATCTGCAACTTCAATGGCCATATCCCGATAGCAGGGCGGTGACATCTCCGGCATAATGGCAATGATTCAGGTAAGAACAGCTTGAAGTGATGCGGGAAAGGTCCCGCACCGCCATTCCCTCCATTCACTGCAGCGGTCCTATGTCGGAGACTGGTACGACGCCCCCTCCCTCCACTCCCTCTTCCAACCACGAACCGGCCGCCACCTTCGAAAGCATGGGCCTGTCGGCCGCGATGCTGGCCGCGTTGGAAGCGGCCGGTTATACCAGCCCCACCCCCGTTCAGGCTGGCACCATCCCCCGCGCCCTGCAAGGCGTGGACGTCATGGCGCAAGCCCGGACGGGAACGGGCAAGACGGCCGCCTTCGTCATTCCCATCCTGGAGCGGCTGAACAAACGCAAGAAGGGCGAGGAGCCCCAGGCCCTGGTGCTGGTTCCCACCCGCGAGTTGGCCGTGCAGGTTCGCGACGAGTTCACCAAGCTCTCGCAAGGCCGTAAGGTCCGCACCGTGGCCTTGTACGGCGGCAAGCCGCTCAAGGGTCAGATCGACAAGCTCAAACGCGGAGCCGATTGCGTGGTAGGCACGCCGGGCCGCGTGCTCGACCATATCTCGCGTGGCACGCTCAACCTGGCACACTTGCGGATCGCCGTGCTGGACGAAGCCGACCGCATGCTGGACATCGGCTTCCGGCCCGACATCGAAAAGATTCTCCGCCGCTGCCCCAAGGAACGGCAAACGCTGCTGCTTAGCGCCACGGTTCCGCCGCCAGTGCATCGCCTGGCCCAGCGGTACATGACCGATCCGGAAACACTCAACTTCTCACCGGCTGAAATCACGGTCGATACGATCGACCAGTACTATTTCACGGTGGAGCCTAATCGCAAGTTCGAGCTGCTGCTCAAGCTGCTCGAACGCGAGCAGCCGCAGCAGGCCATCATCTTCTGCCGCACCCGTCGCGAAACCGACCGCGTGTGCCGGATGCTCGGCAAGAAGATCGAAGGCGTCGATTGCATCCACGGCGACCTGGCTCAGAAGGTTCGTGACCGCGTGATGGAAGCCTTCCGCGCGGGCCGCGTGCGGTTCCTCGTGGCCACCGACGTGGTGGGCCGCGGGATCGACGTCAGCGGCATTTCGCACATCATCAACTACAACATCCCGCAGTTCTCCGACGACTACGTCCACCGCGTGGGCCGTACCGGCCGCATGGGCCGCACCGGCGTGGCCTACACGTTCGTGTCGCCTGAAGAAGGCAACGAACTGACGCGGATCGAAATGCGGATCAATCAACTACTGAAGCGCGACGAGATCGAGGGCTTCCACACCACGGCCGCTGCCGTGGCCGAAAGCGCCGTGGCTGAGCCGGCCGCCCCGCCGCCGCAGCCTGAGCCCGTTGCAGTGGGAGCGGTGCCGCTGCCGCCCGCCGGCTCGCAACCGCCTGCCGCGCCAGCAGCCGCCCCCGGCAAGCGCAAGAAGAAGTACCGCCGGGCCTTGTAAGCCGGTCCGCATCTCGCGACGGCGTCTATGTTTCGCCGTTTTGACGCGTTCCCGCGCCAGCGGCCGCGTGCTTGCGTGCGCGCGATCGCCGGGACCGGTTCTTTGCATGGGCCTCGCCCTGTTTGCTAGAATGAACCGGCACCTCGAACCACCGCGGGCCGCTTAGGCCGCGCGCCCGCGTCGGCTACTTCTCTCCAAACGGAACATTCATGTCGTCGACGGACCACAGCATGGAGTTCTCTGCGCCGGGGCGGCGATCCCCGAATGGTCCGAAGTCGATTCGCACATTCTGGCTGGATGGCGATGTGTTGGCGTGCGCGTGCCCCTGCTGTGGCTCGCCCATGTCGATCCGGCTGTGGCTGATGGTGGCCGACTGCTGGCGGTGCAACACCAGCATCGAACTGACCGAGGAGCAGGAGCAAGAAGCCCTGCAACTGCTGGAATCGCATGGGCTGCTGGAACCGTCGCCCGATGAACCGGCCCCGGAACCGCACGAGCCCAAGAGTCTGACCGATACGGTACCGGCACCCCAGGCCGAAGTACCTACTTCGCTGGCGCCGCCGGCAGCCTCGCCGTGGACCAACCCGGTTCCGACTCCGCATGCGGTTCCCCGGGCGTACGTGCCACAGCCTCAACCGGTTCGCCCAGTTACTCCGCCTCCTCCACCGCCTCATGCGGTACAGCCTGGCCAGCGGCGTCGCCGATTGGCCGCTGAAAAGCCCGGCCGCATTCGCGCGCAACTCAATGAGATCGCAGAGCAGGGCACGCTGCCGCTGCTACTGCGCGAGTGCTGGAAGTCGCTGCCGGCCTGGCTCATCAGCCTGTTGATTCACATGGCGCTATTGATCCTGCTGGCGACCGTGTGGCTCACGCAATTTGAACCCAGCGAGCGGCCGCTGATACTCTCCACACACGTTGATTCGACGAGCCTGGAAGGCGAGCAGCACGATGAGCTGCTGACCGACCCGATCGAGTTTGCCGATGCAGGCGAACCGGAGCCCAGCAAGGAGCTCATCGAGCAGCCGTTGAACGATGCCGACGTGGACTTCGATTCGTTGGACTTCGGCAAGATGGTGGTCGGCGAATTGGAGCCGGGCATCGTCGCGACCGGTTTGCCGGGCGGCGGGGCTTCGATGTTTGCGGGCCGCGATCCCGACGCCCGCACCAACTTCGCCCTGAAGGAAGGCGGCACCATCGAGAGCGAGGCCGCCGTCACCCGCGGCCTGGAATGGCTGGCGCGGAACCAGAACGCCGACGGCAGTTGGAGCCTAGACGGGGCTTTCAGCAACCCCGGCGCTCACAGCGACACCGCCGCCACGGCGATGGCCCTGATGGCGTACCTGGGGGCCGGTGAAACCCACATTCGCGGCCGGTATCAGCAAGTCGTCAAAGGTGGGCTCAACTGGCTGGTGAAAGCCCAGGATCCGTCGGGCAGCTTGATGGGGCGGGGCATCGGGCAGATGTACGCCCATGGCCAGGCCACCATCGCCCTGTGCGAAGCCTATGCGCTGACGCAAGATTCCAAGCTGCGAGCCCCGGCCCAGTTGGCCGTGGACTTCATCATCCGTGCCCAGCACAGCGAAGGCGGCTGGCGGTACCGGCCCGGCGATCGGGGCGATACCAGCATCGTCGGCTGGCAGTTGATGGCCCTCCGCAGTGCGCAGATGGCCTACCTGGAAGTTCCGCCGGAGGTGTTCGAGCGAGCCAACCTGTTCCTTGACCGCGTCCAAACCGAGTCCGACGGCTCGTACTACGCCTACATGCGCGACTACCCCGGCAAGTTCACCATGACGGCCGAGGCCCTCTTGTGCCGACAATACAGCGGCTGGCCTGCCACGCATCCGGCGTTGCTGCGCGGGGCCAAGCGGTTGATGACCGAGTATCCGCCCAACCCCAACGACCGCGAGCAAAGCATCTACTACTGGTACTACGCCACGCAGATGATGCATCACCTGGGCGGCACCTACTGGGAAGCCTGGAACAGCCGAATGCGTGACATGCTGGTGGCCACGCAGGTGAAGACGGGCCGCGAGGCAGGCAGTTGGACGCCGCACGGCCCGCACAGCAGCACCGGCGGCCGGCTCTATCAAACAGCCCTCTCGATCTGCACCCTCGAGGTGTACTACCGCCACCTGCCGCTGTACCGCAGCGTGGCCACCGAGTAGCGGCGACGTTCTGCCGGCCGCTTTTGTCTAGAAAGCGAGTTAAAACACAAGGCGGCGTGCGCGTACCTGGCGCTCACGCCGCCTCAGTTCGTTGCTTCAGTTCGCCACGGCCTGACCGGAACTTGCCAGTTCGGCCGCGTGCCCTTACGGAAGTTCGAAGTCGGCAATGAACAGTTGGCTCGAATGATCGTCGGTCCGGGTGCTGGTCCACATCAGCTTCTTGCCGTCCGGCGAGAACACCGGCAGCACGTCCGCCGCCGGGCTGTCGGTGACGCGGATCGGCTCATCGATGCTGAACTTGCCGTCCTTCACGTGGTAGCGAGCCAGGTACAGATCGTAGTTGGGTCGCTTGGTGGGGTCGGAGTGATCGGCACCCGACCAGATAATGTACGGCTTGGTGGGATGCCAATAGGGGCCCCAGTTCACGCCGTTGGTGTCGGTGAGTGCCGTGTCGTTCTGACCGTCAATGCCGATCACATGGATCTGCAGGTGTTCGGCCTTCTTGCGGTCGGTGCGGTAGATGATCCACTTGCCATCGGGCGAGATGAACGGGCCGCCGTCGTAGCCCTTGGCATGGGTGAGCCGCCGGAGGTTGGTGCCGTCGGCGTTCATCACGTACAACTCGGCGTCGCCGTCGCGCATCGAGCAGAAGGCGATCAGTTTGCCGTCGCGGCTGTAGGCTCCCTCGGCGTCGTAGCCATAAGCGTCGGTCAGCGGCTTGAGGTTCTTGCCGTCGAGATCGGCCTCGTAGATTTCCATGTAGGGATCGAAGTCCCAGCTATAGCGGCGGCGCACGCCCGACTTGCGATCCTCCTCTGCCTGGCGGATGGCCTCGGCTTCGGTGTCGCTAAGCTTGGGATCCTGGTGGCTGGAGGCGAACAGGATCTTCTTGCCACTGGGATGGAAGTAGGCGCACGTGGTGCGGCCGCGGCCGGTGCTCACCAGCTTGGGCTCGCCGCCTTCCAGCGGCTGCCGATAGATCTGGTAAAATGGATAGTTCTTGGGAACGGCCTGGTAGATGATTTCCTTGCCATCGGGCGAGAAGTAGCCCTCGCCGGCCTTCACAAAGCCGGAGGTGACCTGCCGCACGTTCTTGAGGTATTTCGGTTCGACGCTGGTGGCGGCGTCTTGGGCCGCGGCCTGGCTGGCCAGAGCGCCCACAAGGGCGCAAGCAGCACCAACCTTCAGCGAGTTTAGCAACTTGGCCATAATACTCCTGCCGGGCAAGAACAGGGGGGAAAGTTCATGGTAGGAA
>Ga0180216_1001993_pt1 | contig 17445 bp, 23 predicted proteins | sample eDN3rd37CBELigMG_FD_128879 | JGI IMG/M metagenome (GOLD analysis project Ga0180216, IMG submission 128879) | Enriched Miracle-Growth compost microbial communities from Emeryville, California, USA - eDNA 3rd pass 37_C BE-Lig MG (version 2)... ...
AGAGGCCGAAGGTGAACGTTTCTAAAGGCTCTCAGCGCGAGAGCCTCTCGAATTAGCGGAACAGCGACAGGATGCTCTGGCTCGACGAGTTGGCGATCGAGAGAGCCTGGATGCCGAGCTGCTGTTGGACTTGCAGAGCCTGCAGCTTGGTCGATTCCGCATTCATGTCGGCATCGACCAGAGAGGAGATGCCGCGGTCCATCGCGTCCATCAGGCTCGAGACGAAGTCCTTCTGGATGTCGATGCGGCTCTTGGCGGAGCCGAAATTGGCGGCCGCGTCCGTCATCTCGGAGAGCGCCGCATCGACGGCCTGGATGTAGTCGTCGATCTGGTCGACCGTCGCACTCGTGATGTCGATCTCATCCGGCGCAACTGTCGAGTTCGCCGTATCGAAGTTCGCGATCACAATGGTGCCGGCTGCGGCGATGGACCCCTGTTTGACACCAGCCGTGTCAGCATCGGCTCTGCTGAGACGCGCAGAGCCCAGAATGCCGAGGGCATCAGCCGTGGCACTTCCCGAATCCGCGGCAGCGGCGGCGGTACCGTCGGTGTTTGCATTGAACAGGAACGATCCTTCTACATTGATGGACAGCGTGCCGACGCTGACCTGCTCACCGTTCACACCCTGCGAACGCGCGAACGACGAAACGATCGACTCGGTCGCCTGGTAGCTGTCGCTTCCCGTGTCGACGGCGAGCCAGTTCTCGCCCGCCACTGAGGCCGACGATGCGATGGAGCGGAGCTGGTTCTGGAGCTCGTCGATCTGGGTCTGGATCTTGTCCTTGTCGGTACCGGGCTGGCGCGCAGCGACGAGCTGCTTCTTCATCTCGGTGACGACGTCGATCGCGCTGTTCATGGCGGTGTAGGCCACATCGATCGTCGCCGCGCCGATTCCGAGAGCGTCGGACACGGCCGAAAGCGCCTTGTTGTCGGAGCGCATGGTCGTCGCCATCGACCAGTAGGCAGCGTTGTCCTCAGCGGACGCGACGCGAAAGCCGGTGGCAATGCGCGATTGCGTCTCGAGCAGGCTCTTGTTCGTGTTGCTCAGTGACTGGAGTGCGGTCATCGCCGCGAAATTGGTATTGATACTGCTCATGGATGCCCCTGAAGCTTGGCAAGGCTATTACAAGCGGGACATACCGGATCGTCCGGTACAGCGAGGTGGCATGATGCCCTTGATCGACAAGTTCGCTGTCTATGGAGAGGATAAGAGGCGGTGACTTAACACTCAATGAATCACTCATCGTCCCTTACCAGGGTTCGCTGCCAGCAGCAAGGCGCCTCCCGATCATCTTTTGACGGCGGTGTCCTTTTGGCCGCTTCCCGGAACTGAATGTCGGTCTCTATCCAAAAGACCGGACGAGACCGCCGACCAGGACATTCCATCCGTCGATCAGAACAAAGAATAGAATTTTGAACGGCAGTGAAATGCTCGTAGGCGGGAGCATCATCATTCCCATGGACATGACGAGGGTCGCGACAATCAGATCGATCACCAAAAATGGAAGAAGAATAAGAAAGCCCATTTCGAACCCGCGACGCAGCTCCGAGATCATGAACGCGGGGACGAGGACGCGCAGATCCGTTGCGGCCTGATCGGGCGTCATGGTCGGGAGCCTGTTCTGGGCCAGCTGCGCGAACAGCCTCAAATCCTTCTCGCGCACGCTTGCCTGCATGAACTCCCGGAGCGGTTGGGAGGCACGCTTGTAAGCTTCGTGTTCGTCAATTTTGTTCTCGAGCAACGGATTTATTCCGTCGTTCCAGACCTTCTCCAGTGTCGGAGACATGATGAAAAACGACATGAAGAGCGCAAGGCTGACGAGGATGATATTCGACGGAGTCGACGGCATCCCGAGACCGGTTCGCAAGAACGACAACGCAATTACGAGTCTCGTGAAACAGGTTACGGTGACGAGTATTCCCGGTGCGACAGACAGTATCGTCAGCCCGGCCAGCAGCTGAATGATGCGGGCGCTCACGGCACCCTGCCCTTGCGGCAATATTCCCGACAAATCTATGGATTGAGCGAACGCACCGCCGGTCAGCACGCACAGAATGGCGAAGGCAAGGCCGAACCGCTTCATTCGACCACCAGCGACTTGACTATGAACCTGCTCGCTTGGCCGTTCGTGCGCGTTTGCACGATGTCGTTCATATCGTCGCGCAGAAATTCGAGCCCGGTCGGTGATGCAATCTGCTGCAATTCAGTACTTCCAAGAAACAGCATCAGATCCTGTCCCAACTGAGCGACGGTGGCCGCGCGGTCCTGCTTCGATTCGTGCGAAAAAGCTATCGCCCCCTCCAGCCGGATCCACTTTCCCTTGTTTCCACCCATCCTGACGACCAACGGCTGGATCGGTACGAGCTGCTCGTTGCGCCAATCGACTTGAGGTTTGCCGTTGCTATCGGACGACGATGCCCGTTCGGCTGCAATCTGCATCGCACCGTCTTTTGCAGCGTGAGCATCGATCGATTTGTTCGCCCCGCCGAGAACCCATCCGTACCCGAAACCGGCGCCGGTACCGAGGCACAACAACAGCAGAATTGGCACAACGAGGCTGCCTCCGGCTTCGCTTTCTTTCTGGCTTCCTTCTTTCGCCATAACGCAATCTCCCCGCGCAAGCTCAGAAGGGAAATACCAAATCGATCACCTGATGGCCCCACGCCGGCTGCTGGACCTCCATCATGCGCCCGCGCCCGCCATATGACATCCGCGCCTCTGCAATGCGGTCGTGCGAGATCGTATTGTCGGCCTTGATGTCGGCAACATTCACGATGCCTGTGAATGTCAGCACGCGCAGCTCGTAATTCACTCTGATTTCTTGCGACCCCCGAATCATCAGGTTTCCGTTCGGGAGCACGTCCGTCACGACGGCTGCGACCCGCAAATCGATCGTCTCGGAGCGTTCGATCTCGCCCTTGCCGTCGGTAGCGGTGTTCGACTTGATGTTAGAGTCGATGGCCGTTTTCGCCGCTGTGGCAAAACTCTTCCAATCGATCTTGCTGTCCATGTCGAGGCCGAAGCCGTGGGACGAATCACGCGAACGCTTGGACTTGTTGTCGAGCGAGGCCTTGTCCTTCATTAGTATCGTGACCGTCAGGATATCGCCCACCCGTCTCGCGCGAGGATCGCGAAAAAGATCCGTGCCTCGTTCTCGCCACGTCGAGCCCGGCGCGCCGCGTGCCCGATCCATGGGAGGCAGCGCAGCGTGGGGTGGCGGCCCGACACTTGAGGTCGTTGTCATCAATCCTGACCCGACGGGGCTCAGCTCCGGCTCGCGCCCGATTTCCCGCGGTCTTGCTGCACACCCAGCGAGCGATCCCACGAAGCACCAGATCACAGCGATGCGCAATTGCCGTATGAAGGGCGATCCATGGTTCACGGGTTTTCCTGACGATCCTTGCGGGCCGATCCCGCGATGACGGCCGTTAGGCGGGCCGCTTTCTCAGGCGCCATGTCATTCAGAATTGCACTTGCCGCACGCACGTCCAGTCGGGAAAGAATGGCGGCTGCGGTCGAAATATCCAGCCTCACGAGTTGCTCCGACGCCGATTCCGGACGCATCGCCCCGAAAATTGAGACGAGATGCTTCGTGGCAGCCGCGATGAACTCTTCGCGCTTGGCAAGCCATTCCTTCAGCTCGGCGGTCCGCTTGTCCATCAACGCGAGCCGCTCTTCCGCGTCCTTGGCCAGTTTCTCGAGTTGCACCGCCTGCTCAGCATATCTCGCTTCTGCAATAGCATCGCGCGCCGCCGCGCAATACTGCGTTGCAAGCGGTCCTGTTGATTTCAATTCGGGGAGTGGGGCTGGCGTTGCGGCAGACAATTTGTCCGCGGTTTCCGCTTTCGACGCGGGCGCCGCATCTGCGGGCGACCCAAAAACGGCTCCTGCCGCCAACACAATAAGTCCTCCCGCGAGTCCCCTCTTGGTTTCGCGCCAAAGCGAGCGACCGCTGCAAGGCAGCGTCGTCTTCGCCATCGATCTCGTGCGCTTCATGGCGTGGCGCCTCAGCCTCCTGTAGCGATTACTGGACGACGAGTTCCGCCTGGAGCGCTCCAGCGGTCTTGATAGCTTGCAGAATTGCAATGATCCCAGGAGGCTTCAGGCCCATTCGATTGAGCCCGGTGACGAGCGTTTGCAGATCCACGCCATCGAGCACCGCAAAGTTGCCCTGATCCTGCCCCGCCTTCACGGTCGTCTCCGACGTCACAACGGTTTCGCCTTTCGAGAACGGTGCCGGCTGGGATACCGAGGGCGTTTCGGTAACGCGCACGGTCAAGTTCCCATGCGTCACCGCCACCCGGCTCACTTTGACGTTCCGACTGATCACGATCGTGCCGGTACGCTCATCTATGATGATGCGAGCAGGACTATCCGGCCGCACTTCAAGCTTGCCGATTTCCGAGATGAAGCGCGATGGACTGACGCGCTTCGGCAGGTCTATGGCAACCGATGCCGGTCCGTTATCCTGCGCCAGACGGGTGCCATAGCGATGCTGAGTATAGGCGTTGACGGCATCAAGAATGGCAACTGCCGTCGAGAAATCAGGATTCTTGAGCTCCAAATGAAGGACATTCGGCGACGGACTGGGGCTGGGCGATGCTCGCTCGACAATGGCACCGCCTGCAATTCTGCCCGCCGTCGGGACACCATGCGTGAGAACCTCGTTCTGGCCTTTGGCTTCAAACCCCGATACCGAAACCGATCCCTGACCGACGGCGTAGACATTGCCGTCTGCCGCTTGCAAAGGCGTCATGATCAGAGTCCCGCCCGCCAGCGACGACGCATCTCCGAGAGAGGTTATCGTTATGTCGATCCGATTCCCGGGAACCGCAAAAGGTGGCAATTCCGCCGTCACCATTACTGCCGCGATATTTCGCGTGCGCGCACCAAGACCACGTACATTGACCCCCATACGTTCCAGCATGGACGTCATCGATTGATCGGTGAAGGGCGCGCTTCGCAAGCTGTCGCCAGTGCCCTTCAGGCCGGCGACCAATCCATAACCAATGAGTTGATTGGATCGCGCCTCGCGGATCGAAGAAATATCCTTGATGCGGACATCGGCTAGCGCGCTGCCATTGAGGAGGGTCAGCAGAACGGCTACCAGCCAGGCAACAAGCATGGCTAGCCCCCGATTTCGATCCGGCCGTCGGGCCGGACGACACCATTGACGATGATGCCGGTATCGACGTTTCTCGCTCGGACCATGGAACCGACGATGCCTGGCTGCAATGCCAGCGCCATCCCGCGAATTCTTAGTCCGCCAGATATGAATTCCACCACAACGCGTTCGCCTTCCTTGAAGGTATAAGGTTCGCGCAGGGCATTGACTGGAATCGCGGCGCCTGCCGCCAATGGGCGACGCGCCACCTTGCCGATCACTTCGTCTCGCGATGTGTAGTACGTGCGCAAAGCAATGTCGTTTGCTATGAGCCTGCGTTCGACAACCAAGTCTTCGTTCAAAACATCGCCGGTCTGGATCGTGACGGTCGGCACCGGAAAGCTCGTGGCCGATTCGCCTTCCGCAACAGCAGAGTGCGAAGCCAGCGCGAGCGAGGCAAGCGAGAGCAGTCGGCAGGCTATCATACAAATGTTGCTGCTCATGGCCACATGCCTTCTCCGCGCGAACCTAGCGGAGTCCCTTTGCGATCGTTCCCATCATTTCGTCGGCGGCTTGAATGACTTTCGAATTCATTTCGTATGCGCGTTGCGCGGAAATCAGCTCCGTAATTTCCTTGACCGCGTCGACGTTCGATGACTCGAGATAGCCTTGCTTGATCGTGCCAAGCCCATCTGTGCCTGCAATGCCGACCGTGGCCGGTCCGGAGGCGGGTGTTTCCCGATACAGATTGCCGCCAAGCGGCGAGAGGCCGACCTCGTTGACGAAAGTCGCGATCGACAATTGCCCGAGCAGCTGCGGCTCCGTCTGGCCGGGAACCTGTCCCAGAACCTGGCCGCTTTCGTTGATGGTGAGGGTCGTCACCTCTTGAGGAATCGTAATGGCCGGCTGCACGACGTAACCATCGGTCGTGACAATCTGGCCGGTCGCGTTCTTGTTGAAGGCCCCCGCGCGCGTATAAAGCGTTTCATTCTCAGGGCCTATGATACGAAAAAAACCCTTCCCCATCAGGGCCACGTCCAGCGTATTGCCGGTTTGTGTCAGCGCGCCCTGAATGTGAAGATTTCGGATTGCGGCCGGCCTCACGCCGAGACCGACCCGCAACCCTTCCGGTACGATCTCCGTGCCGGAGGCTGTTGGTGTACCTGCTTCCCGCTCCACTTGATAGAGAAGGTCCGCAAACTCGGCGCGCGATCTCTTGAAGGCCGTTGTGTTTATGTTCGCGACGTTGTGCGAGATGACCTCTACATTGAGTTGCTGTGCCGCCATCCCAGTTGCAGCGATTGCCAGCGCGCGCATGACGTATTTCCCTTTTGAACTCGCTCAGATCTGCATCCGGCTGATCTCGAGATAGGCCGCAACGACCTTGTCTCGAACCGCAATCGAAGCCTGCAGCACCTGCTCTGCCTGCATGACCTGTTCGACGACGTCCTGCGTCGAAGCCGTGCCTTTTATGCCGGCGATGGAAACAGCCTCGGCTTTACGCAATTGCTGCGCGACGTCCGCGATGGCTCCGCCGAGCATGCTGGAGAAATCTTCCATCTGGCCGGACCCGACATCGCGAGACCCGGACACTTTGCCGGCGCTTCCTGCTGCGGGATCGGCATTGCGGACCGGCAACTTTCCGGAAACGGGATCTATGTTCATTTCGCCCTCAGGAGGTCGACGAGTTCGCTGATCATTTCTCGCGCCTGCTTCACCACCTGGAGGCTTGCCTCGTAGGATCGGGAAGACTCGCGCATATCGGCCAATTCGATCAGCGAATTCACGTTCGGCATTTTGACGTTGCCATTCTTATCTGCGGCAGGATGGCCAGGATCATGCTGAAGCGGAAAAGGCGAGCTATCCCGCGAGATCGACTGAATTCGCACGAGCGACGCGCCGGTGGCGCGGTCCAGCTCAGTCTTGAAACTCACGATCTTTCGACGATAGGGATCTTCGCCGTCGGTTGATGCGGTCGATGTCGCGTTGGCAAGGTTCTCCGACAACACGCGCATTCTCGTCGACTGGGCGCGAAGCGAGGAAACCGATGATGCGACCGCGATCTTGAGATCGTCTGCCATGGTCAGCCTCGCGTGCTGGAGAGCAGCATGCGATGGAATGCTCCCAGAATAGCGGTTACCGAGGACTGCTGACTTTTCGTCTCGCCCAGGACCGCCATTTCTGTCTCAAGCGAGACCGAATTGCCCGAATGCTTTTCGATTGCCCCCGCACGGGGAGACACGCCATATCGTGCTTCGATGGTCTGATCCGGTGCGAGGTGCGACGCTTGGCTGCGGGTCATCTGAATCCTGGCATCGTTCAGGACCGAGCCAAACGGCGAAATATCCTTTGCGCGATAACCGGGTGTATCTGCATTGGCCACATTCGCCGACACGACTGCGACGCGCGCAGCAAGCCATTTCGCTCGGTCGTAACCGATCCGAAAAACAGCCAGATCATTCATGATCTGCCCCCCTGAGATTCGAACACAGGCTAGGCGCGAAGACTTGCCTGAGCCTGAATCTCAGGTGCCGGTCGCCTGCGCGACAGCAGATGAAGAATGATTTCGGCAATCGCGCGATAGAACTCCGGAGGAATGGGCCGATCAGTTTTCACCGCATCGTAAAGCGACCTCGCCAGCAAACGATCCTCAATCACCGGAATGTCGTTTGCTTCGGCAATCGTACGGATCCGCAACGCCAGATGGTCGATGCCCTTGGCGACGACCACTGGCGCTGCAGTCTCGCCGTTGACGTAGCGCATGGCGACGGCGTAGTGGGTCGGATTGGCCACCACCAGCGTCGCCCTCGGCACCGCGGCGATCATTCGCTGGCGCGACCGCTCACGTGCAAGCGAACGCTGACGAGCTTTGACCGCCGGATCGCCGTCGACCTGCTTCTGCTCATCCTTGAGCTCCTGGACGCTCATCCGCAGGTCGAGGCGCCATTTGAGACGGGTCCAGAGAACGTCGATCAGAGCCAGGACACCAATGCACAACCCCGATGTGAGAAAGACCCATGACGTCTCGCTGACAAGAGCCAATGGCACATCGTCAAAGCGCATTAGCAGCAAATTGCCGACCCGATGCGATCCCGCCCGCAGCATGAAGTAGAAAAGCACGCCAACAATTGCAAATTTTACCAATGCCTTTAGAAACTCCACGCGCCCGTGCGCGCCGAGCATGCGGGTCAAACCTGCACGGGGAGACAGTCGCGAAAGCTCGGGCGTAATTCGTTTCAGAACCAGACGCGGCGAATTCTGGGACGCGGACGCGAGCACGCCAGAAATCATGACGGCGAATACGATCGGTGCTACGGCGGCCAGCATCAGCGGCCCCAAATACCAGGCGAGCGCGATCACTGTGCTGACGCCCGTCAAGGAAAAGTCGAACGGCCGATCGAGGAAAAAACTGAGCGATGGCACCAGGCGCATGGCCGCAATCGGCGCGGCCACCGGCAGCAAAAGCCCGAAAGCAACCAGGGCAGCAGCATTTCCGACTTCACGCGTGAATGGCGTGTTGCCCTTGCTCAGCGCCTCTTCAATGCGCCGGGGAGTTGCTTCCTCGGTCTTGGATTCACGATCCTCCGGACCCGCCATGCCGTTCTCGCGATCCGCCTTTTAGCAATCAAGTATCGCCTGTGCTTATGACCTCGCGAACGGCGATAGCGAACTGCTCGGCATCCTCATCCAAAGCCACGACCTCCCCTCGCGCCACCGTACGATCATTCACGACTACGTCGACCAAATCGCCGACTTTCCGGTCGAGCGGGATAATGGACCCACGGGTCAGCCCGACGATCTTCGATATCGGCATGCGAACCGATCCGATGACGATTTGAACGGAAACGGGGATGCGCATGACCGCGTCCCGCCCCCTGCCACCCCATTCGTCCGCATCGAGCGGCGCAGGACTCTTCTCCGGCTGCTCGCCCTCGGCGGATACCTGCCCGATCATGATGCTTTCAGACACTCGATCCAACTTGCTTTTCGTTTCCAACGTATCCTTGGAGTTCACAGCCTGTTCCCTCCTCAAGATGCCTTCTTGAGCTCGATGGGCGCGGATCCGGCAGAGATCGTCTGCTGCTCGAGTTCCTCAACCGACGGACGGTATAGATCTGAAATTGCCTTTCGGCCGTGCTCGACCGCGATTTGCGGTATCGCTCCATTCATGAAAGCAAGAAGCGTCTGCTTAATCACCAGATATTGCCGCATTCTCTTTTCGCGCACGATCTTGATCTGGGTCGCCAGAGGCGTGAAGACGGCGTAGGAGAAGAATATGCCGGCAAACGTTCCGACCAGGGCAGCACCGATCAAGTGCCCCAGCACTTCCGGGGACTGGTCCAGCGCGCCCATGGCTTTGATGACGCCGAGGACGGCCGCTACGATTCCGAGCGCGGGCAGGCCTTCGGACACAGCAACAAGCGACTGGTAGGCTTTGAGCTTGTCGGCGCGCATGGTCAGGATCTCTTCGTCCATGAGCGACTCGATCTCATGGGTGCGCGCATTACCCATCAAGATCAACCTGATGTAGTCGCAAATAAACGTCAGCAATCGCGGATGCGCGAGGATTTTCGGAAAGGCCGTAAAGATCGCTGATTCATGGGGCGCATCGATATGCCGCTCCATGTCAGCTTTCGACTTTGAGCGCATCTCGCGCATCAGATTGAAGAGGCAACCGAGGATAATCAGATAATCGTCCTTTTTAGGGATGTCGCCGACTGCGACCTGCTTCAGAGCCACACCGACATCCTTGATCGTCTTCATCGGGTTGGCGACGATGAAGGTGCCGAGCGACGCGCCGAGAATGATGACGTATTCCCACGGCTGCCAGATCACGCCGACGTGGCCTCCCATGGCGACAAACCCGCCGAGCATGCAGCCCAGTGTGACTATCAGTCCGAAAATGATCGTCATGATCTAGCGCTTTTCCGCACCGCTCGTCGCTGATTTTCGGTCGAGCTTGACCGCCTTGCCTTGTGCCAGCCTGTTGCCCTTTCAGAAGCCCCTGCGATCCAGGCTCAGACAAGCCGAACCTGCCAACTCGGAGAACGCGGAATGAAGTCCGCTGGCGGGCATGGCAGCTCGCATACTTCGATTTGGAGAGAACTCCATGAGCACGACGATCTCGAGCTTGAGGCTGCTTACGTCCGATTTATCCGCCTCTCTCGCTCGTGTCGGAAAGGAGCCGTCGGTCAAACGTGCGACCGACACGTACCTCTCGGAGATCGAGAAGGTCAAATCGATCGACGACTTCATGAGCAATGACAAGGTCTACAACTACGCTATGAAGGCGTTTGGTTTGGAGGACATGGCCTACGCCAAGGCATTCATTCGGCGGGTTTTGACCGAAGGCATCGACGATTCCGGCAGCATGGCGAATCGGCTGACGGATACGCGCTTCCGCGACTTGGCGGAGACATTCAATTTCGCACGGTACGGGTCGACTGCAACGGTCTTCACGCGTACCAAGGACGGAGTCGTCGACCGCTATCTCAACCAAACACTTGAGGTCGAAGCCGGCGAAGCGAATGAAGGCGTACGGCTCGCCCTTTATTTCAATCGAAAGGCAGCCACGGTCACGAACGCCTACAGCTTGATGGGTGACCAGGCGCTACTGAAGGTGACGCAAGTTGCCCTGGGACTGTCATCTTCCACAAGTGTGCTCGACGTCGAGCGTCAGAAAAACATGATCGATAAGAAGCTCGACGTCGCCGATTTGAAGGATCCCGAGAAGCTCGAAAAGTTCCTGACGCGATTCGCCGTGCTGTGGGACATTGAAAACCCGCAGATGCAGGCCTCGAGCTCGCCCGTCTTAAACCTTTTCAACAACACTTCGGCGGCGGCCATGAGCGTCGACCTGCTTCAGCAAATGCAGAACTTCGGAAAGAGGGGCTAGTGGTGGAGGCCGGCCTTTACGTCCTGGTATCCGGGCAACTTGCACTGCAGCGTCGCCTCGATACCATAGCCAACAATGTGGCCAACAGCTCGACGAGCGGATTCAGAGCCGAAAACGTAACTTTCGAGAGCATCCTCTCCCGCCAATCGATCGCATATGCCAGTCAGGGCGGTACGACATTCTCAATGGCATCCGGCGGTCTCGTCCAGACGGACAACGCAATGGATGTAGCGATCCAGGGAGAAGCCTACTTCGCAATCTCGACACCGAGCGGTACGGCATACACGCGTGATGGCCGGCTCAGCGTCTCTGTCACAGGCGATCTGCAGACACTCAATGGGCACGCGATACTCGACCCTTCCGGCTCTCCGCTCCAAGTCGATCCGGGGCTTGGGCCTGTTACTATATCGCCGAACGGCGTCATCAGCCAAAATGGGAAACCCACCGGAACCATCGGTCTCTTCAAATTACCTGCCGGCGCCAATCTCGTGCGTGGCAGTGGAGCCAGCCTCGTTTCCGACAAGCCGGCACAACCGGTGATCGACTTCACTGAAGACAACATAAAGCAGGGCTATATCGAGAACGCGAATGTAAATCCGGTTCGCGAAATGACGCGGCTCGTGGCGGTTTCCCGCGCCTTCGAGTCGCTATCGTCGTCTCTCGATCAGTCGGACCGCAAGCTCGATGAGGCAATCCGGGCGCTCGGAGGAAGCCGATGACGAGTCCGTCCAGCGCCACTGACGCCGGTCCTCCAGCACCGCGGCTCCCTGCACAGGTGCCGTCCACTCGACTGGCGCGGCTCGGCCATCTATTTTCCGGCGACAGCGGCGCGATTACTCTCACTCGGTTTGGCGGGCGCGTGAAGGAGGTAACGTCAAGTCATATCCGCGTTAGCGGCCTCACGAAGAATGTTACGCTTGGGACATTAGTCGAGATCGATATCGGCGATCATCGCGGCCTCGGCGAGGTGATCGCCATTCAGTCGCTCGGCGCCACAATCAAACTGTTTTCGGCGGCTCCACGGATCGGCCTCGGTTCCCGTGTCTGGGTGACGGAGGATCTCGTTGTCAGACCCAGCAAGGATTGGATCGGCCGCGTCGTGAATGCGCTTGGCGAGCCGATCGATGGCGAGCCGCGGCTACCTCAGGGAAATCGCGCCTATAGGATCGACAACGAGCCGCTCGAGCCGTTGTCGCTCGATCGGATCCATCGTCCCGTAACGACAGGCGTGCGATCGATCGATCTTTTCACTCCCATTTGCGCTGGACAGCGGATCGGAATTTTTGCGGGCTCCGGCGTCGGTAAATCGACGCTTATTTCAATGCTCGCCCGCTCGAGCGGCTTCAAGACTCTTGTCGTTGCCCTCGTCGCAGAGCGCGCCCGAGAAGTGCGCGAATTCATAGAAGACGTTATCCAGGCGACAGGCGTGAAGGCTGTGACGGTCGTCGCGACCAGTTCGGAAAGCGCAATGATGCGCAAGATGGCGGCCAAGACGGCCATGGCCGTCGCTGAGTATTTCCGCGATATCGGCGACGATGTGCTGCTCATAATGGATTCTGTCACACGCTACGCGCACGCGCTCAGAGAAGTGGCGCTGGCGGCGGGAGAGCTTCCTGTTGCTCGCGGTTATACCCCGTCCGTTTTTGCCGAGCTGCCACGCCTCCTGGAGCGCGCGGGCCCGGGCACGCCGACGACAGGTTCGATAACCGGAATATTTTCTGTTCTTGTCGATGGCGATGACCATAACGATCCCGTGGCGGACGCCGTGCGAGGCGTGCTCGACGGGCACGTCGTGCTCGACAGGTCGATCGCGGAACAAGGAAGATATCCGGCGGTCAATCCGCTATCTTCGATTTCGCGCCTGGCATCGATCGTTTGGTCCAAGGAGGAGGCAACCCTCGTCCGGCGGCTCCGCGCACTGATCTCACGGTTCGAGGAGACGCGCGAATTGCGTACGCTCGGCGGCTATAAGCCCGGTGCCGATGCTGAGCTCGATCAGGCTATCGCGGTCACGCCTATCATCTATCGGCTTCTGACACAAATTCCCGGCGATCCGCCTTCGCGCAAGGTTTTCGATGAGCTGGCAGCGGCGCTTTCGGAGCTGAAAGCCCAGCAAAAGTCCGCCGAAGACGACGGATCGGCCAAGAGCAGATAGTCGTTGTTGCCCGAGCAGGGAGGACACCGTGCAAGCCCGATTTCTGGATGCCGTAAAGGCCTTCGAAGGCTTCACGCAAAAGAGCAGCTGGGATTACGCCCAGCACACGAACGGATTTGGCACGAAGGCGCTCTATCCCGGCGAGCAAATCTCGATCGAGGAGGCTAACCGCAGGTTTCTCGCCGAGATCGAACAAGCGCGCAGCTTTGTCGAGAAACACGCGCAAGGCTGGGACGAAGGAACCAAGGCTGCATTGACGTCGCTCACGTTCAACGCCGGCACCCGGTGGGCGACAAGCGGGCTCGGTGATGCCGTACGCCGTTTCGACATCGATTCGGTCAGATCACAATTTCTGGAATACACCAAAGCTGGCGGCGCAGTACTTCCGGGCTTGGTTAAGCGACGCCTGAGCGAGGTTACCTGGATCGGCGAAGGTGTGCCTCCGTCGGCAACGCCTTTTCAAGCGCAAGCCGCGCCGGCGAACGCCGGCGAACCAGCGGCGAGTGACACCGAGGTATCGGTTCGAACCGCTGCGGTACCGCCGACGACCTCGGCGTCAACGGCTGAACCGAGACCGCTCTTCGATGGAACTCAATCGGACGAGCCGGTCACGATGGACGCCACCGCGGCCGAACGGGCGTCATCCGTTGCCTGGATGCTGCTCGCGCTCGACATGGGAACATTCACCCGAGGCTTGGTGGACGACGATCGCGATCGCGACTTTTCTGCCGTCTCGTAGCATAGATTTGCTCGGCGACTCTGTATCGCCGACGATTTCGCGGTACTCGATGCTCGATTCCGTATTGAACGAATGCGAAGCACTTTTGGCAGTCCACATAGAACCTGAATTGAAGCGCAAACTGCCAGGCTCTCGGGCATCGAGCGTCGCAATCGCATCTCGATTTTACGCAACCTACAGGTGTGTGCGTAAATGTTAGGGGCTGCTTTTCTAATGTGCCAGGAGGCTGCTAGTTAGCAAATCGGCTGATACCTTGGCTTGCTCAAACTCAAGGACGGGACGTGCCAGATTCGCCATTCATGGGCTTCAGCGGCCCGCTCTATGATCAAGTTCACAAGCATCTTCGAGCTCGGATACTCGCGGGTGAATGGGAAGACTGGCAACCGCTGCCGCCGGAAGTGATGCTCTCGCAAGAGCTGGGCGTGAGCGTCGGTACGGTTCGCAAAGCCATGGAAAAGCTCATGCAGGAGAAAATCGTCGTGCGCGAGCGCGGGCGAGGAACCTTCGTGAGACGTGATTCCAATCAGCGGTCGATCTCGACGCTTGCCCTACGCGATCGTGACGGTGGCGTTGTCGAAGCAGAAATCAATCTTACCCGCCACTCTTTCGACGGTGTGTCCGGCCGAGTGGCTCAGCTGCTCGTTCCCAGGCTGGGCCCCACTGCGACACTACCTGTCGTCACGTTCGAACGGGACTGGCACTTCGGTGATCTTGTGATTTGCCACGAAACCATCGTCGCAAGACAGCAAGCCGTCCCCGATTTGAATAAGAACAGCGAACAATCCGGAAATACGCTCCTGACGAAGTACATCGAGCAAATCCGGCTGCAAGCTCAAAACGTGAGGTGGGATATCAGCTCGCGGTCCGTTCTCGCGAAGACCGAAACACTTGGTACCCTTCGCCCTCCAACAGCGGTTCTCACCAGGTACGCCTTGAACACAAATGGCGAAGTGCTCGAAATATGCGAGCATCTCATATCTCTGGGCTTGTACACGTTCGAGATTATTCAATGAGACAACGCCGCATTTGGATCGAACGGCAAAGCGAGTGGCCGACAGCTCATGGCCCACAAGGCGACGATATCTACCTTAGAATCCCGTTTCTATTCGTGAGAAGGTCAGCTCGGAAAGGCTCGCGATGCTGGCGCCCATAAAGTAGGCCGCAAACATCACCGCAGCAAATACTCCTACAATCTTAGGAACGAACGTCAGCGTTACTTCTTGAATTTGCGTCAACGCCTGGAAGACGGCAATGATCAAGCCGATGACCATCGCGGCAACGACGCCGGGACTCGATGCAACGAGCACGGTCCACACCGCATAGCGGAGCAGGTCCAAGGCATCCGTTTCCGTCAAGCGGAGCCTCCTCCGACAAGGACTCCTGGAGTCATCTTGACTTCTTTACCGTCCGCAAGAACGGCAACAACGCTTCCGTCGGCGATCTTGGCGGAGGCAACGGTACCTGTCGTCTCTCCGTCTTCTGAAGTAATGGTCTGGCCGATCAGATCGCCCGCCTGCTGCATCTGAACCGCCGAAAGGACTTCGCTGAGGCGCGTATTCATCTCGACGGATTTCTCAACCTGAGAAAACGTCGCAAGCTGGGCGACATAGTCGCTCGATTTCATCGGCTCGAGCGGATCCTGGTTCTGCATCTGTGCGATAAGAAGCTTCAGGAAAGCATTGTAGTCCAGCGCTGCCGATTTACTGTCGGTTGTCTGATCGGTTTTCTTTTGGGTGCTGGTCGCCCAGGCCGATGTCGCGGAGCCTACGTCCATCTGAATGTTCCGATTTGATCGCCGCTCAAGCCAGGAAGCTTATGCAACAGCCTTCCCAATCGAGGCATCTGGAGCAACATTGCCCATTATCTCATCCTCGATGGAGAACAATGACCGAATGCGCTTGAGCGCTTCGAAGACTTTGCCGCGCTCGATATTCTGCTTCACGACAATCAGTCCCTCCAGGACATCCTGGTTCCGATAAGCAGCGATCAGCCCCTTGTGGTGCTGCTCGTAGATTTGCCGTGCAAGCGGCTCGGCCTTCGGCTCGATCAGCATCGACTGCACGACGAAATAAAGCTGCCGCAGAGGCGTCGTCGCCTCCTCCTGCTGCATGACATGCCCTTCGAGCAGGAAGACCACATCATTCAGCAACTCGATGGCGACTTTGCGATCGACCCGGAGTACCGCGCCGTTGATGTAAATCCGCTCGTTCGCCTTCAGATGAAGCTTGAGCCGACCATTCACAACAACCCCTCCCTGATCGCTTTCGACACCATGACTGCATCCAAAAACGACAGCTTCTCGCCCGAACGGATTCCCTCGATCTCACGTAGAATCCAGATCCCGATCGAAATAATCTGCGCCCGAATCTCATTCGGAAGCCCGTTCGATGGCGATGCCAGATCCTCGATTAGGACGCTCCAAAGCCGGCTGGTAAACAGAACGGCATTTGCCACATCAGCAGGCGAGTTCTGTTTTTCCTCAGCCTTTTCCATCAATGCGATCGAATGATCGATAGCCAGACGCTCGTGCTCACGCGCCTCGGTTTGATCATCCTGCTGCAACTCTGCGTATTCCGATATCAGCATCGTCTGCCGCTCCTTGTACTCATATGCATTCAGGCGCCTCTTATGCCCGTGCGCGGAGCACGGATTGTAGAAACGCTCAGGACTAGAGGTATTCGAGCAAGCTCAGCTTGAACATGCGAGCCGTAACTGCGTAGGAAACCTGCAACTGCGTCGTAAGACTATTGAGCCGCGTGCTTGCCTCAGCCTGATCGACGCCTTCGAGCTCGCCAACAACCTTGTTCAACAGGTTGCGTTCTATCTGCATTCGACCGTTGGCGTTCGTGAGCCGACTTTGGACAGCCCCGAGCGCAGCTTGGCTTTGAGCAAGATCAGCGGCGGCCGCACCCGCGCTACTTGCGACGAGACTTGCCAATTGACCAAATGCGTCCGCATTCATGCCGCTCGCACCGGCATCGACTACAGCTACCAATGCCGAATAGAGCTTACGAATACCGGTGTCGTTCGCATTGACTGAGTAGGATGCGTATTCCTGAGGTCCAATTCGCAATTCGGTCGGATCATCACTTGCGCTCGAAAACGCCGATTGCCAATTCGGCGACTCGAAGAGCGTCGCGTAGGTGCCGTTCCAATAGGCCTTGACCTGATCGGCGGTGATATCGGCAACGCCCGGATTATCGGGAGCGATGCCGAATTCACCGGCAAAAGCTGAGACTACGGCGGAACGTGCGGCAGCCGGCGGGTCTGCGAGATAATCGGATACGGGAGCACTCAGGGTATTGGTTCCCGAAAAGAGGTAAGTTCCGTTGCTGTTCGCTGACATCAAGCTCGTCAGCATTGCCAGCTTCGACTTCGCGCTGTCTATGAATAAATCCCGGTCTATCCCCGACTGAACAACCTGAGTGGCCTCAGTGAAAAGGCTGCGTGCCAGATCCAGCATAGCGCCCAACGACGACTGCATTGTCGAAAGTCGCTGACTGGCGACACCATTCATTGTGGTGATGGAGTCCATATCGTCCATTACCAG
>Ga0180216_1001996_pt1 | contig 17433 bp, 12 predicted proteins | sample eDN3rd37CBELigMG_FD_128879 | JGI IMG/M metagenome (GOLD analysis project Ga0180216, IMG submission 128879) | Enriched Miracle-Growth compost microbial communities from Emeryville, California, USA - eDNA 3rd pass 37_C BE-Lig MG (version 2)... ...
GATAGTAAACGTGGTGCCGCAACTGGGGCAGCTTCCCTGCCGGCTGGCGTGCAGATCGTCAAATTGCAGCGTGGCTCCGCATTGTGGGCAGGAGGTTGAGATAGCCATGAAGTTCCCTAATCGATTCCGCTTGCTGTTTCGAACTACGGCTTGATGCCGGTGAACTGGCGGGCTCAGCTACCACGAAAGATGTGCCCGACCGGGCGGCCGCCGTGCCCCCTATTCTTCTGTAAGGGGCCTGGGGCTGCAACCGGGGGCACTTGTTGGTGTAGTCCGGCGAAACTTCTGGGGCCGCGGGCACAAATGAACCAAGGGTGCCTGCCGCATGCAGCAGGCACCCTTGGGTGTTGTTCAGAGCATTACTGTCTGAAGCCTCGTCGGCTCGGCCGCCAGCGCGGCCGCGGCGACTAGCGGAGGTTCATATCGCAGCTCAGGCCACCGGCGGCCGGCAGATAGCTGGCCCGCACGTAGTCCATGACCATGCGATCGGAGCTGAACCGCCAGGCGAGCGTGGCGATGGAGTTCTTCATCATTTGAATCCATTGCCGCGGCAGGCCGTCGGAGTCGCGCTCGTAGTACAGCGGGATCACCTTCTGTTCGAGCACTTCGAACAGCGAGGCGGCATCGCGCTGGTCGGAGATCTCGTCCGACACGTGGCTGGTGCCGTTGCCGATGGCAAAGCCGTTCTGGCCGTCGTAGGCTTCGGCCCACCAGCCATCGAGCACCGAGAAGTTCAAGCCGCCATTGAGCACCACCTTCTGTCCGCTGGTGCCCGAGGCTTCCAGCGGCCGACGCGGGTTGTTGAGCCACACGTCGACACCTTGCACCAAGTGGCGGCAGACGTTGATGTCGTAATCTTCCAGGAAGGCGATCTTGCCCGCAAACCGCGGATCGTGCCGCAGGTTGGCGATCTTCTTGATGAGCGCCTTGCCCGGCTCGTCGGCAGGGTGGGCCTTGCCGGCGAAGATGATCTGGATCGGCCGCTGCGGATCATTGACCAGGGCGGCCAGGCGATCGATGTCGCTCAGCAGCAGGTCAGCCCGCTTGTACGTGGCGAACCGCCGCGCGAAGCCGATGGTCAGGACGCTGGGGTCCATCATCGTGCGCGCTGCTTCCACCACTTCGTCGTGCTCGCCGCGGCGGCGGCACTGGCGGCTCACCCGGCGACGGACGAACGACAGCAGCAGGTTCTTCAGGGCGTGGTGGGTTTCCCACAGTTCGCCCGGATCGACGTTGTAAATCGACTGCCACACTTCGGCTTCGCCCATCCGGTCCATCCAGCCGGCGACGAAGTGGCGGTCGTATAACTGCTGCATCTGCCAAGCGAGCCAGCTCGGAATGTGCACGCCGTTGGTGATGTGGCCGATGGGGATTTCTTCTTCCACCCGCCACGGCCATAGGTGAGCCCACATCCGCCGCGACACGTGGCCGTGCAGGCTGCTCACGGCGTTGGCCCGCCGCGAGAGCTTCAGGGCCAGCACCGTCATGCACAGCGGCTCGTCGTTGTTCTGGGGTTCCACGCGGCCCAGGCCCATCAACTGGTCGTACGAGATGCCGCAGGCATCGCGCAGCGGGCCCAGGTGTTCCTCGACCAGGCCGCCGTCGAAACGGTCGTGGCCGGCCGGAACCGGGGTGTGCGTGGTGAATACGGTGCTGCGGGCAACTTGCCGCAGGGCTTCGTCGAAGGACAGGCCATCCTCTTCCATCCGCTGGCGAATCACTTCCAGCGGGGCGAAAGCGCTGTGGCCTTCGTTGAGGTGGTACACGCCCGGCTTGATGCCCACGGCAGCCAGAGCGCGGACACCGCCCACGCCCAGCACCAGTTCCTGGCGGATACGGGTGCGATGGTCGCCGCCATAGAGGCGGGCGGTCAGTTCGCGGTCGTGCGGGCTGTTGCCGTCCACGTCGCAGTCCAGCAGGAACAGCCGGACGCGGCCCACATTCATGGCCCACACCTTGGCCAGCAGCGGGCCGCTGCGGGTGTCGATCCGCACGGTGATCGGCTTGCCCGAGGGATCGAGCGCCGGCTGCATCGGCAGGTTTTCGACGCGGGTATTGATGTATTCTTCGCGCTGGTAGCCTTCTTCATCCAGTTGCTGCTTGAAGTAGCCCTGGTCGTAGAAGAGGCCCACCGCCACCAGCGGCACACCGAGGCCGCTGGCACTCTTGATATGGTCGCCGGAGAGCACGCCCAGGCCGCCCGAGTAAATCGGGATCGACTCATGCATACCGAACTCGGCGGAGAAGTAGGCCACCGGTTTGGCGCCCAGCATCCCGGCGTGGGTGGCGGCCCAGGTCCGCTCGCCCATCGTCAGATACTCTTTCAGCCGCCGGTAGGCATGGTTGATCCGGCTGTAGAGCACCATCTCCTGAGCGCGAGTATCCAGCCGTTCGGGCGTGAACTCGTGCAGCAGAGCGATCGGGTTATGGTCCAGTTGTCGCCAACGGATCGGGTCTAAATCCCGGAACAAGTTCACGACTTCTGGCTGCCAGCTCCACCATAGGTTGCGGGCCAGCGTCATGCACTTGTCGTACAACGCTTGCGGGGTAATGCCTTCCACGTTGGTGATCTCGACCTCTTGAGCGGAGACGGTCTCAATTCCAGCCATGACTAATGTGTTCCTACTGTCGCGTTCCGTCTGATCGTGCGGGCACTGTCGGGGAAACGCTCCCCGGGTTGGGGTTAGCGTCTGACGTACTTACAGGGCACGCCTCGCTTGATGTCCCGTCCTGGCACAAACAATATCCTTTAGCTCATACCCGCGGCCAAAGTTGGCATACCGATGTCCAATTCGGACGATCGGTAAAATTTCTGTCGGTAGAACGTTCCTGCTCCTCAGGACCGGCTGGGATGCCACAGACAACACACCCGTAAACTTTGGTATACTTGCGCGAGGTGGCCCCTCGGCCAACACTCACGCACCGTACAACCGATGTTGGGATGGTTGCCGTGGCATGGGCTGCGACAACACCCGGTGCTCGCAGGTTCGGCCGTCGGTTCACAACTGCCGTTGCTTGGTGGCGACAAACGTCCGCGGCAACCTGGGCAAGCTCACAATGTTTGAGACATGGCCTGGGCTGCTGTGAAGTTTCGCCGGTAAGCCGCCCATAAATCTTTCCGAATTGGCCCCTTGACGCAAGCCTAGTTTTGGCAAAACCCTCCGAGTCACCCTAAATGACACTCGTCAACCCAATTCAACATCCGGACGCTCCCGAACTTGACGAACTGTGCCAGAAGCTGGCCGCAATGGCGGATGAAACCGACCGCGCCGGCACCTGGCCCGCCGAACAATTGAGACTGTGCGGCGAATATGGCGTCTATCGTTGGTTCATGCCGGCTACTTGGGGCGGCTTCGATTGGGATGAAAACTATGTCACCCGCGGCTACCTGCGACTGGCGGCCGCCTGCCTGACGACGACGTTTATCATCACCCAGCGGACCGGAGCCTGCCGCCGTATCCTGACCGCGGAACACAATCGCTCGCTGCAAGAGCGGCTGCTGCCGGAACTGGTGAGCGGGACAACATTTGCGACGGTGGGCATCAGCCATCTGACGACCAGCCGCCGCCACCTGGCCAAGCCGGTACTCGCCGCCCGCGAGGTCGAGGGCGGATTCGTCCTCGATGGTTTCAGCCCTTGGGTTACCGGCGGCCTGCATGCTCAAACGGTGGTTATCGGCGCCACCCTGCCCGACGAGCGGCAAATCCTGGTTGCCCTGCCGATGGATCTGCCGGGCGTCAGCGCCGATCCGCCCGCCGAGTTGGTTGGCGTCCGCAGCAGCCACACGGGGGCCGTTCGCTGCCAGGAGGTGCTTGTTTCTGACGACCACCTCATTGCCGGCCCGGTGCACGACGTGATGAAACAAGGGGAAGGCGCCGGCACCGGCGGGCTGCAAACTTCGACCTTGGCCGTGGGGCTGGCCTCGGCCGCGATCGACTACCTGCTTCGCGAGGCCGAGGTTCGTCGCGACCTGCTCCCGGCCGCCGAGCAGCTTCGCTCGGAACAACAGCAGATGGAAGCTGACCTGCTGGCCCTGGCCGATGGGCAGAAAGTCTGCACGCTGGAGGACTTCCGCGCCCGGGCGAACAGTCTGGCTTTGCGATCGGCCCAGGCTTCGCTGGCTGCCGCCAAGGGCACCGGTTACGTGGCCGGACACCCGGCCGGGCGCTGGTGCCGCGAGGCATTGTTTTTCCTGGTTTGGAGCTGCCCACAACCAGTGATGGCCGCCAACTTGTGCGAACTGGCCGGGCTCAGCGATTAACGAGGATTTGAACCTAGTCGCATCAGTTCGCTAAATCGCCATCGATCGGGTTACGTGCTCGAAAAAACCGGTCCGGCCGCGACGCGCCACCCGAGGTTTCAGGCGGCACGCGCGGCCGGTGCTGCTATGGTGATCCGTTGCCGTGACTTGGGGGGACAGGCAGCGGGTTGCTTTGTGGGAGGGCTTCTCAAGACTGCTGGACGACCGACAGATTTTGCGTACTGCGACAGGGGCCGTGTTGTTACTTAGAACTTGACCCGCAGGCCAAAGTTACGGCCTTGGATGCTGAAGCCGCTGCGGGGCGGAACCGCCGGAGTCGGAACCACGACCGGCGCCGGAGTCACCACCGGACCGTGCGAGTGGCCGGGGTGGCAAGCACGAAATGCGGCTTGCTCGATCTCCAAGGCATGTGTGATCAGGCTCGCAGCCCGCTCCAGGTAACGCACCCTGTTGAACCGCAGGTACCGTTCGAGCAGCACTTGGGCCTCGTGCAAGTCTTCGCGGGCGTGACGGCTGCTCACCGTATGGCAAGCCACCCGCAGATCCTCCAGGGCGTGTTCCACCTCGCGGGTCGCATGGCCGAAGTGGCGGTGGAAGTACTCGTCGGCCGCATTGCCGATGTGGTTCAGCGCCGCGATCATTTGCGTTTCGCCGTTGCAGCCGCAGAGCGGACCGCGGTAGGCAAAGCCGTGCGGGGCAGCTTGGGCCGAACGCGGCGCCGCCGCAACCAGACCAACCGCCGAAACCACCAGAGCCATGGCAAGCATCTTGGCCTTCATTACTGCTCTCCCGTTCAATCGTTGAATCGTTCTACTGGAGGGGGGACCGCTGGCTCGCCGCTGGGGCTGCTGCAATCTGCTGTGCCGGCGAGCTTGCTCCGACGAGATGGCATAGAAAGCGACCGCCGTGCCAAACTGTCCGCCGGGCAGCGAAAGAATTTTCTAAGATATTGCCGTCAAAATGGTTGCGGCGAATGTGGCCGCTGGCGGCAGAAGATGTGAAAGCACGCAACCGCAAGCGGCGCCATCAAAATGACGACACTACATTTCTGCGCTTGGTGTAGAAATGATGGCGCGCAGCTAGCTGAGGCGGGAGCGAACTTTCTGCCGCGAAATGGTTATGTATTTAAAGGACGCACGCCTAAAAGGAGAGATGTGGACCAGTCCTCCCGATGTGGCTCTGCTGTGAAGGCAAACCCTTCAGAGTAACCCACGAATGTTCGTGACTGACTGGTCCACTTTCTTTTTGCGCCGGCCCTGCAGATACCGGAGGCACACCTCTGGCCTACTGCTGTTGCCACCGCTGCCAGGCCAAGCCGGGGCGATCTGCCCGGAACTTGACCAGCCGCTGATGCTCCACTTCGGTTACGTAGACCGTGCGGCCATCGGGCCCGCCGAAGCACAAGTTGCTCGGAGCTTTGCCCAGCACGTCGAACTCTTTGAGGATCTCACCCTTGGGCGAGAGCACCACCACGGTGCCTTTGCCGTAGCGGGTGATGTAGAGATTGCCGTCGACGTCGCACCGCATGCCGTCAAAGCCGTGATCCTCAAACTGCTTGAGCAGCCGCTTGTTGGAGAGTGAACCATCGGGCGCGATGTCGAACGCCCACACGTTGCGCTGCACGCTTTCGTTTACGTAGAGCGTTTTGCCGTCGGGGCTCACTTCGATGCCGTTGGTGGTGCCCAGGTCGGCAGCCACGCGCGTGATCTTGCCATCGCGGTCGATCCGCCAGATCTGGCCCGTCTTTTTCGACCAGGCCGGGTCGCTGGCGTACAGCGTGCCATCGGGCGCGATCGCCAGATCGTTGGGCTGGTTCATCGTGGGCTCGTGCGCAAAGACCGTCACCTTGCGCGTGGCCGGATCGATCTTCAGAATGTTGTGGCCCGTATAGTCGGCCACGTACATCTGGCCAATACGGTCGAACCGGATGCCGTTGCCGGTGCTGCCCTCGGGCAGTTGGACGAACACTTCCACGTTGCCGTCAGGCGTGACCTTGGCGATATCGCCCCGCTGCTTGAGGTTCACCACGTAGACGTTGCCCTGCGCGTCACAGGCGGGACCTTCGATGCCTGTGGTAAAGCTCTTGGGCTCGGTGAATGGTTCGGCCTTGGGCAGTTCATCGGCCTGCAGCGCTGCCGCGGCACAAAGGGTGAGCGACAAGCCAACAACGGACAGGCCGGCACAACGCAGGGCAAACGTCATGGCGAAAGCATCCTGGCGGCAGAAGGATGGTTAGCCCAGGACGCGGCGGCACGATTGAGGCCACCGGACCCGGCGGGAAATAGCCACATTGGGCAGGTCGGCCACAGTTTGCGCAGCGTGCGCCGGCAATGCAACGATTTGCAGGCAGGAAGCCGCCGCCCACTGCCCGGTGCGTTTACTGTTCGACCGGTGGCAGCACGTCGGGCTGAATGCGGTAGCCTTCGGCCAGGGCATTGGTCGCATTGAAGGTGGCGACCACGGCCATCAATTCGCCGAGCCCTTCGTCATCGAGCCCCAGCTTGCGAACGGCGGCGGTGTGCGACTGGATGCAGTATTCGCAGCCGTTGGTGGCGGAAACCGCCAGGGCGATCATTTCCTTGGTGAGCGCATCGAGCTTGCCGGGTGCCATGGCCGCCTTGAGCCGCAGCCAGGTTTGCTCCAGCAGGGGCGGGTGTGAAGCCAAGGTTTTCCAGAAGTTCGGCACAAAGTCGATCTGCTTGGTGGCCTTGATGTCTTCGTAAATCTCTTTGACCAGCCCTTGAGCTTCGTCTTCTTGCACTAGCCGGACATTGGCAGGTCGGGAAGTATCCATAGGTCATGCCTCATGATTCATGTCGCTTGGGTTGTTGAGCGTTTTCTACCGACGCAGATGTCGCGAATCTCAGCAGTGCGGCAAGCGAAGAGCGCTGTTCGCGTTCGTGATGAGAAGGATTGACTGCGATCGACGACTCTTAACAGCAACGAGCTGATGTATAGCCCTATTCATCCATGCTGACAACGACCGAACCGGTGCGAGGTTAGTCCCCAAGGTTGCCTTCCCACCCTCAGGGGTTGGGTGTGCCAACGCACCCAGTTACCATGGCGGCAGTTCGTTGCCCGGTCCTGTTCCTGATCGTTGCCAGTGAAAGGGAAGGTTCCGTGAAACTCAGCCTGACGTTTGCTGCCGCGTGCGTGCTGCTGCTCGCCACTTCGGTCGCCCGCGCCGAAGAAACCGATGAAACCATCGAGCAGAAACTGGTGATCTCGATCGAGCGCATCTGGGATCGGGCTGAGCACAACGCCTTCACGGATTTGATCCGTTTCAAAGGCAAGCTGTATTGCACGTTTCGCGAAGGTTCCGGGCATATCCCCGGCCTCAATGGCACGATCCGCGTCATTCGTTCGGCCGATGGACAGAACTGGGAATCGGTGGCCCTGCTGGCCGAGCAGCACGTCGACCTGCGCGATCCCAAGCTGAGCATCACGCCTGATGGCCGGCTGATGGTCAGCACCGGGGCTTCGTACTATCACGGCAGCAAGCGGCTGAAGATCGAAAGTCGCGTGGCCTTTTCCGATGAGAACGGCGAGAACTTCAGCCGCCCTCAAAAGGTGCAACTGCCCGAGCAGATCGTCACCAACTTCGATTGGCTCTGGCGTGTGACGTGGCGGGGCGACATCGGCTGGGGCGCCTTGCAGCAGGTACCGCCGGGCTCCAAGCGGCGGCTGCACCTGGTGAAAACGACCGATGGCATTCACTACGAGCACGTGACGGAGCTGGAACTGTCGTCGCCCACGGAAACCACGCTACGGTTCGAGGAGGACGGCACCATGATCGCCATGATCCGCCATCACCAGAACAAGGCGTTCGTCGGCCGAGCGGAGCCCCCTTACACCAAGTGGGAACTGAAAGAAGCCAACAAGCTGTTCGGCGGTCCAAACTTTGTGCAGCTTCCCGGTGGAGCTTGGCTGGCCGGGAGCCGCGACTACGAGCAGCGGCCGTACACCACGGCTCTGTGGCTCATGGAGCCTGAAACGGCCCAGTTCCGCGACCTGATTACGCTTCCCAGTGGCGGCGATACCAGCTATCCGGGCTTTGTGATCGACGAAGATCGCAACCAGGTGCTGGTTTCGTACTATTCGGGCCACGAGGGGCGGACCTCGATCTACCTGGTCACGCTGCGGCTAGACGTGCTGCAAGAGCTGGCTCGCCAGCAGTAAAGCCGGCTACTTGTTCGTGGCCGCTCTGCAACCGGCTATTCGCCGCACCTGCGCGTGCGTCACGGTTTGGCGTGCCACACTTGCCGCAGTAGCCGCGTGGGCGGGTTTTCGCCGCGGAATTGCCGCTGCCAGCTTTCGGCTACGAACAGACACAGGAGCATCGTCGTTGCGTGCCGCGGATGCCGCAGGGCGTACGCCAACAGCCGTGGCCAGATCCGCGTACCGGTCTTCCATGAGAGCAACTTCTCAAGCGCTTCGGTCATCCATTGCTCAGACGTGAAGTGATAGTCCTGGGTGCCATCGACTTCCAGGGCCAGATCAAAGTACGGGGCCGCGCAGCGGGCCAGTTGGCCTAGCTCGGGATAGAAGCCGCCAAACCCACGCTGCAACAGCGCGTAGTGAAACTCGGATGAGCCCCAGCGAAAGCGGAACGGGCTTTTGAGTAAATCTTCATGACGGATGCGCGGCGTGCCTTCATGGCGATGGATGACCGTGGTGGCCATCCGGCCCTCCCGGCCAGGCTTCAGCACATGCCGGCAAATGGCGAACAGGTGGCGATACACATCATCGTCGCGCCCAGCCAGCACATCCTCCGGCTGCACGAAATGTTCGATGGAGCCGTTGGCGATCACGCCATCGAACCGGCCGTGCCACACGTCGTCCAGGTCGCGGTAATCGATCAACCGCACGTCGAGGCCTCGCCGGCGGCAGCGGCGCACCTGGGCCGGCGAAATGGTAATGCCGATCGCTTTGGCTCCGCGGCGGGCGGCGGCTTCCACCAGCGTGCCGTTGCCGCAACCAATGTCGAGGATGCGGCTGCCAGGCCCACAGCCTACCTGGTCCAGCAGCCAGTTGATCTGGTTCTGCTGAGCTTGGGCATAGGGCAAGTTCGGGTTGCCGTGGTAGATGCCTTCGGTGAGGTCCAAGAAACCGCACTGAGGGAAGACGCGTTCAAAGAACTCGTAGCAGCAGACCGGCGTCTTGGAAGTACGACGCGGCAGCGCCGATCGGGGCTCAGCCTCGGTACCGGCAGGCCGAAGGCGTGCAAGACTTACGGCCGGTGACGGCCCCGCCGGGGCGCTGGGGGCTGGCGTTTCTAGGGAGCGATTGGATTGTGCGTCGGCAACGGCAACGTGGGGCTCAGGCAGGGTACTCATCGCGGTGTGCGAAACCTCGCAAGCTGGCCGGCGAAGGTAGCGTTCCTGCGCTACAGCGGTGGTGCAACCATTCGTGCACGCCTTCGCGGCAGTTGCCAAGCATCCGCCCCGTGGCCGCCGGTGCGGCCTGCGTCCTGCAAAGCGTAAACTTCGGCCGCATGTCGCGCCCTTTCTGCGGATTATTCTGCGGCGGCACTACCGCTAAAGGCGTGCAGCTTTAGTGCCGTGGGGGCGGGATGCTGGCCGCGGTCAGCTCGCTGGCAGCCGCTGGCTGGGGGCGCTTCCGGGTAATCTGGGTATAACGGCGCGGCCACTAGCGGACGGGAGCACTGTTGGGGGGGCGGCGGGGAAATTCTGGCCCCCGGGAGGTTCGCAGAAGGTGCCCGGTGCCCTAGAATCAGGGAATGTCGGCCGCGCGACCGGCTCCTTCCACGGCAGCGGGGGAAACCTTGCCTCGCCAGGCTGCTGGCGATGGTCCTGGATGGTTGGTCGCGCGAGCGTCCATCGTAGTCGGCGGCGCTCGTCTGGATTCCGGCGTCAGGTTGGCAGACGGGTGGCCGAGCGGGTGATCCCCGCACCGCCGGGCGTCGTATCCCACGGCCGCCAGCGGCGATTCCTTCCAATCGTTCCCTCGGTGCCGGGGTGTTGCATCTTCCATGGAAATGAAGGTGTTCAGCGGCCGCGCTAACCCAAAGTTGGCCGCACGCATTTGTGAATATCTGGGGATTCCCCTGGGCCGGATCTCGATCGGCAACTTTCCCGACGGTGAAATTGCCTGCAAGATCGAGGAGGACGTGCGCGGTCGCGACTGCTTCATCGTGCAGCCCACCTGCCCGCCCGTGAACGAAAACCTGATGGAACTGTTGGTGATGATCGACAGTTTCGTCAGGGCAAGCGCCGGGCGGGTGACGGCCGTGCTGCCGTACTACGGCTATGCGCGGCAGGACCGCAAGGACGAAGGCCGCGTGCCGATCACTGCCAAGCTGGTGGCCAACATGATCGTGCGGGCTGGTGCCCACCGGGCGCTGACCATGGACCTGCACGCCTACCAGATCCAGGGCTTCTTCGACGTGCCGGTGGACCACCTGTACGCCGCCCCGGTGCTCGATGAGTACTTCATCAAGATGAACATCCCCGAGTCGGAGCTGGTGGTGGTCAGCCCCGATGAAGGCAGCATCAAGCGGGCCCTGGCGCACAAGGCCACGCTGGGCGGACGGCTGGCCATCGTCGATAAACGTCGCAGCAGTGCCGAGCAGACCCACCAGGAAAACATCATCGGCGGGCCGGTCGAAGGCAAAATCTGCCTGATGTTCGACGACCTGATCAGCACCGCCTCAAGCATCTGCGGGGCCGCCGAACGGTTGCACCAGTCCGGTGCCAAGGAAATCTACGTGGCGGCCACGCACGGCGTGCTGTGCGGACCGGCCATCGACCGGCTGAGCACGGCCCCCATCAAAGAGCTGATTCTGACCGACACCATCCCGCTGCGGCCCGACCAGATGCTGCCCAAAATTCGCGTGCAGTCGGTTTCGGAACTGCTGGGCGAGGCGATCAAGCGGATCCACTTGAACAAGTCGGTCAGCGCGTTGTTCTAATGGCAAGCCGCCGAGCTCCCATAGACCGGGTGCTCGCCCCCGGCGATTGCGCTCGTTGACGGTTGCGCTTCGGGTTGGCAGTGCGCCCGGCTCGCAGAGCCGTGGCGCGCACGAGCATGCGCCTTGCCGTAACACTCGCTCCTGCCACGTTCTCTCGGGTGGGGAATCGTTCAAACGTGGATTGATCGCTACACTTGGCGTAACCCAATTCGTGTTTAACCGACCACGTTCCCCGCACCTTGGAGAGGATCGACGATGTCCAGACCCAAAGTCTTTGTTACGCGCAGGATTCCCGAAAACGGTCTGGAGAAGATCAAAGCGCATTGCGACGCCGAGGTGTGGAGCGAGCCGCTGCCGCCTCCCCGCGACGTGCTGCTGGAAAAAGTGGCCCAGTGCGATGGGCTGCTGTCGCTGCTCACCGAACGGATCGACGGCGAACTGATGGACGCCGCCCCGCGGCTGCGCGTGGTGAGCAACTACGCCGTGGGCTTCAACAATATCGACGTGGCCGCTGCGACCCAGCGGGGTATCGCTGTGGGCAACACGCCCGACGTGCTGACCGATGCCACGGCCGACATGGCCATCACGCTGCTGCTGGCCGCAGCCCGACGGCTGGTGGAATCCAACCGCGACATCTACGACGGCAAGTGGCAGACCTGGGAGCCGTTGGGCTACATCGGCCAGGACCTGGTCGGCAAGACCGTCGGCATCGTCGGCATGGGCCGCATCGGTTACGCCATGGCGAAGCGTCTGCATGGCGGCTGGGGCATGCGAGTGCTGTATCACGACCTGCGGAACAACGAGCAGGCCGAACAGCAGTTGCAGGCCAAGAAGGTCGACATGGATACGCTGCTCGCCGAGTCCGATTACATCTCGCTGCACGCGAATCTCGACGACACGACGCGGCACCTGTTCAACGCCGAGGCTTTCCGCAAGATGAAGCCGACGGCCGTGCTGGTGAACACCGCTCGCGGTCCGCTGGTGGTAGAGCAGGACCTGGCCGATGCGCTGCGGACCGGGCAGATCTTCGCGGCCGGCTTGGACGTGACCGATCCCGAGCCGCCCACGCTCGATAACCCGCTGCTGAAGTTGCCCAACTGCATCATCGCGCCACACATCGCTAGCGCCACGGTTTCCAGTCGTGGCGGCATGGCCGAGATCGCCGCCGACAACCTGTTGGCCGGCCTGGAGGGCAAGCCGCTGCGGGCCTGGGTGAACCCCGAAGTCGAAGGCAACCGCCGCAAGCCGTAATTGCCGCGTCCCATCCATCGGGCTTCGAAACAACAACGCCTGCGCGGGTGAATTGCTCATCCGCGCAGGCATTTTCATGCAATGAACACGCCCGGGAGATTGGGGCTCCCGGGCGTGTTAGCTGTTTCGATTGCATCACAACCGCGTGCCGTCCAGGCAGCGGGCAGGATGGTTACTCGATTTCCACCCAGCGGCCTTCGCGAGCGCTTTGCAGCACGGCGTCGCACACCTTCTGGGTTTGCAGGCCGCTGCGGAAGTCGGGCTGGGCGGGCGTGCCGGTTTCCAAGCCCTTGAGGAAATCGGCCAGGGCGTTGATGAACGTGTGCTCGTAACCGATCGTGCAGCCGGGCACCCACCAGTGATCCATGTACGGGTGCTCGAAGTTGGTCACGTGGATCTTCTGCCAGCCGGTGAGGTGCGCCTCGGTCTTCTGGCCCGTCTTGGGATCGGCGTACTTGAAGTACTGCAGGTACTGCGGGTCTTCCAGGTCGAAGTACACGCTACCCCGCTCGCCGTTCAGTTCGAACGTATTGAAGTTCTTGCGGCCGCGAGCGTAGCGTGTGCTCTCGAAGGTGCCCAGCGATCCGTTGGCGAACTCGGCCAGGAACATGCAGGCATCGTCAATGGTCACTGGCTGCACCTGCCCGGTCTCGGCGTGGACGCGTTCCTTCACGAACGTTTCCGTCCGGGCGCATACGCGGCGGATCGGGCCGTTGAGCCATTCGGCCGTGTCGATCGAGTGAGCCAGCAAGTCGCCGGTCACGCCGGAGCCGGCCACCGAGGCATCCAGCCGCCACAACGCGGCGCCGCCCTGGGGAACGTCGGACGCGATTGTCCAGTCTTGCAGGTACAGGGCGCGATAATGGAACGGCTTGCCGATGCGGCCTTCATCCACCAGTTGTTTGGCCAGCGTGATGGCCGGCACGCGGCGGTAGTTGAACCACACCATGTTGGGCACGCCAGCCCGTTCGACGGCGGCCACCATTTCTTCGGCCTCGGCCACGTTCATGGCCAGCGGCTTTTCGCAGAGGATCATCTTGCCGGCTTCGGCGGCGGCCAGCACGATCTCCTTATGCGTATTGTTGGGCGAGCCGATGTCGATCAGGTCGATGTCATCGCGCTCGATCAGTCGCCGCCAGTCGGTCTCGTAGCTTTCGTAGCCCCAGTTCTCGGCAAACGCTTTGATCTTGTCTTCTTTCCGGGCGGCACAGGCCTTGAGGACGGGCTGATACTCCAGCTTGAAGAACTGGTTCACCTTGCGGTAGGCGTTGGAATGGGCTCGGCCCATGAAGCCGTATCCGATCATTCCGACGTTCAAAGCCTTGGGCATGGTGTAACCTTTCCGCGTCTATCGAGAAAAACAGTTGGGGCCCAAATGAGAGCAAACGGAGGCCACCCCCAGGCCGCCGTGACTGGCTGGATTTTGCCCGTCCCCGCGCGGCTTGGCAACACCCGGCGCGGCGAAATGTGTCGCGTGCTGCGACCGCGGCACGCGCGCGAAGTTGCCCCCCCAGCTCTGGAAACGGCATGCGGCCCTGGCCGCGAAAGCCGCTGGTTACTCGGCGGGCATCGCCGGGACGGGTTGCTCGATGCCCGGCTCACCCGGGACGATTTCTTCATCCAGCGAGAGGATGTAAGCCACGATGGCGGCCAGCATCAGCCCCACGGCGACCCACAGCCGCCAATCCTTGTGCGGGGCGCGCTTGGCCGAGTGCGTGTTGTGCTTATGTTCGTGGCCGTGGTGGTTGTGCTGGTTCATCGAAAGCTCGGATCAAGAAAAACGTAAGACGCCGTAGGTAAGAGCAAAGCCCAGGGCATGCGCCGCAGCGGCGCATGCCCGGGGCCATTATCAGCATAGGTTACTGCTGCCGGTTGGAACCGTATTCGAAGTGGACCTGATTGCCGGCCGCGTCGTAGCAGTTGATGGTCAGGTGCTCGGGATTGACGTAATCCTTGCCTTCCACCAGCACCAGCATGTCGCCCGATTCCTCGAGCCGCGACAGCTCGCGACGCTTCTTGTTGTTGAGGTAGCTGGCGACATCGTTGGCCACCGACACGATCACCTTGGCCACGTCCTTGCGCTGCGTGACCAGGATCAGCAGCCGCACCACTTCCAGCGCCATGCTTTCAGCCGTTTTGACCACGCCGGTGCCGGTGCAGCAGGGGCAATCGCGGTACACGCTCCGCTTGAGGCTGGGACGAATCCGCTGCCGCGTCATCTCGATCAGCCCAAAGGGGCTGGTGCGGAGAATCTTGGTGCGTGCCCGGTCGCGCTTCACCGCGTCGCGCAAGGCCCGCTCCACGCCGCGGCGGTGCTTCTCCTTGCGCATGTCGATGAAGTCGTTGACGATCACGCCGCCCAGGTCGCGGAGCCGCAATTGGCGGGCGATCTCCTTGGCGGCCATGAGGTTGATCTGGTAGGCGGTTTCCTCGGCGTTGTCGTCAGCCCGGAAGTTGCCGCTGTTGACGTCGATGGCCACCAGGGCTTCGGTCTGGTCGATGACGATCGAGCCGCCGGCCTTGAGCGGCACGTGCCGCTGGTAGATTTTGCTGATCTCTTCTTCGACGTGATACTTGTGGAACAGCGGGTCCTTGCCCTCGTAGAGCTGGAGCCGGTTCACATAGCGGGGCATCACGATCTGGAGGAATTCCTTGGCCCGCTCGTACGCGGTGGGCTCATCCACGTAGATCGTGTCGACATCGGTGGTGAAGATGTCGCGGATCGTGCGGATGATCATGTCGCTTTCTTCGTAGATGGCGGCCGGGCCGGGCATCTTCTTGATGCGGCGGACGATCACCTTCCACAGCCGCAGCAGGTAGGCCATGTCGCGGGAAAGCTCCTTGTGCGAGCGTTCCTGGCCGGCCGTGCGGATGATGAAGCCCAGCCCCTTGGGCGGATTGAGTTCCAGCAATACGTCGCGGAGCTTGCGGCGGACGTCTTCGTCCTCGATCTTGCGCGACACGCCCACCCGGCCCAGCGCCGGCATCAGCACCAGGTAGCGGCCGGGAATACTGATGTAGGTGGAAAGCGTGGGGCCTTTGGTGCCGATGCCTTCCTTGATGACCTGGACGATCACTTCGTCGCCGCGGCGGAAGATGTCCTGGATCGGCGGCTTCACCCGGGGCCGCATGCCGACCTTGCGGCGCTTGGTGCGGGTGGCCTTGTCGCCGCCGTTCTCGTCGCCGTTGCCGTTCTTGCGATCGTTCTTGTTCGCGCCGTTCTTGATGCCGCCGCGGCGGTCGCGTTCGAGCACTTCGTAGGGATCGTAGCCGCCTTGGCGGAAGTACTGGGGCTCTACGTCGCTGATGTGCAGAAAGCCGTTGCGGCCTACGCCAAAATCGACAAAGGCGGCCTGGATGCTCGGCTCCAGGTTGACGATCGTGCCTTTGTAGATGTTGCCGACGTAGGAATCCTGGCTGGTGCGTTCAACGTACAGTTCTTCCAGTTGGCCATCTTCAAGGATGGCGATCCGGCACTCCTCCGGCTGGGCGACGTTGATCAGAATTTCTTGCTTCATGTTGGTTCCTTATTGTTCGGTGCGACCGCGCAGGGCGCGCGGCCGGGGTGTACGGTGGATAGTGGATGCCGCCGCCAAAGGACGCTGCGGCATCGCACCAGAGGGCACTTGCTGCCGCGCTCATGGCGGCGAACCGGAGGCCGCGGCCAGGCCAGGCGGCAACTGCCGCCGTGCGACCGGCAAGGCCCGCGGGGCTACCGGCGATGGGGGCTCCTGAATCGCCACCTGGGGCCCGGGAACCACCGCTGCGCTGCATTGCGCGGTCGCGGCGGCTGCCGTGTTGCCGGCGGCTCGATAAGCCGCGCGGGCGCGATGCGCCTCGCGACGGTGCCGGCTGCTGGCCCGTGCCGTGGCGGAGCCTTCCTCCCAATGCCAAACAGGTTTCCGCCGCGCGCAGCAATTCAGGGCGCCGGATGTCTATCGCCCCGGCGTCCAGGCACCGTGCCAGCGGATCGGCGACCAGCGGCCGGACACGGTGCGCCGTTGTCATCGCGGCACGCGATGACAAGGATGGCCATGCGCCAAGCTGCTCAGCTCGCCCAGAAAGTTCACGCGATTCAACGCATGCCACGACCCGGCCCGAGCACGGCAAGCGCCTCGTGCTGACTGAAACGGGTTGGGGCGGGTGCTCGTTGGTCGGGGTCATCCCACCTGCTCCGGCAGGACGTGTTTGACGCGGTCCCGCAAATACGTCTTGATGTCGCGTGCGTGTTCCATGGCCAGCGCTCGCTGGGCCACTTCCTCGCACTGGGCAATGGTGACCGCGCGGATCAGTCGTTTGATCTCCGGAATGGCGGCCGGCGTGACACTCAGCGTCCGCACCCCCATGCCGACCAGCAGCATGGTGTAGATCGGATTGGAGGTCATCTGGCCGCAAACGTACACGGGGATCTGCTGACGGTTCGCCGCCTTGATGGTCATCTCCATCAGCTTGAGCACGGACGGGTCGCACGGGTTGTACAACTCGGCCACGTCCTTGTTGCTGCGGTCGACGGCGAGCGTGTATTGAACCAGGTCGTTGGTGCCGATGCTGACGAAATCGACCTCGCGCACAAAGTGGTCGATCATCATCACCGCCGAAGGCACCTCGACCATCATGCCGACCGGGATTTGCCGGAACTCAATGCCCGACTCCTCCAGGTCTTCCATCACGTCGGCCAGCACCATCTTGGCCTGGCGCAGTTCGCGGACGGTGGACACCATCGGGAACATGACGTGGACGTCGCCCAGCACGCTGGCCCGCAAAATGGCCCGCAACTGCGTGCGGAACATCGGCAGGTTGCGCAGCGCCAGGCGGATGCTTCGCAAGCCCAGGAACGGGTTGTGCTCGTCCTCGGGATTGGGCAGGTGGGCCATCTTGTCGGCGCCCAGGTCGAGCGTGCGCATCACGACGGGCTTGCCGGGCATGGAGCGCACGACGCACGCGTAGGCGTCGTAATGAACCTCTTCCGTGGGTTCGGTCTCGGCCCCCA
>Ga0180216_1001997_pt1 | contig 17432 bp, 15 predicted proteins | sample eDN3rd37CBELigMG_FD_128879 | JGI IMG/M metagenome (GOLD analysis project Ga0180216, IMG submission 128879) | Enriched Miracle-Growth compost microbial communities from Emeryville, California, USA - eDNA 3rd pass 37_C BE-Lig MG (version 2)... ...
CGGATTGCCAGCGCCACCCCATTCAGCGTTACCTCTCGGAAGGGTAAGCCATTTGAACGACCACCCGTTCCCAACGTTCGACCGTGCGTCAGAGGCGAGCATACCGCCGGCGGCAGCATCAGTTGCCGGCGATCGCCTGTCTCCGCTCGAGCGCGAGATCGCGCGGCGTCGCACGTTTGCGATCATATCACACCCCGACGCCGGTAAGACGACTTTGACCGAGAAATTGCTGCTCTTTGGCGGAGCGATTCAGCTCGCCGGGCAAGTGAAAGCCAAGAAGGAGCGCCGCAACACGCGATCCGACTGGATGGCGATCGAGCGTGCCCGAGGCATCTCGGTCGTGACCTCGGTGATGACTTTCGAGTACCGCGACAAGGTTTTCAACCTGCTCGACACGCCAGGCCACGAGGACTTCTCCGACCACACCTATCGCACCCTGACCGCCGTGGATGCCGCCGTCATGGTCATCGACGCGGCGAAAGGCATCGAGGCACGGACCCTGAAGCTCTTCGAGATCTGCAGATTGAGAGACATCCCGATCGTCACGTTCATCAACAAGATGGATCGGGAAACCCGGGAGCCGCTCGATCTGCTTGATGAGATTGAACGGGTGTTGGCGCTCGACACGGCTCCTATGGTTTGGCCGATTGGCCGCGGGCGGGACTTCGCCGGAATCTATGATCTCAACAATTCGCGTGTGCACCGGATCGACACCGAAGGTGAGGCGCGCCCCGTCTCAGGACCGGATGATCCTGCTTTGGCCGAGATGCTGGATGGTGAGCAGCTCGAACGCTGGCGCGAGGAAGTAGGCCTGGTGATCGACGCCGGTGGTCGGTTCGATCTCGAGGCGTTCCGGCAAGGGACTCTCACGCCCGTTTATTTCGGCAGCGCGCTCAGGAACTTCGGCGTCCGCGATCTGCTGGATGCGCTTGTAGCCTATGCGCCGCCGCCCGCCAGTCTCAAAGCCGACAAGCGGATCGTGAACGCGGCCGAGCCGCGTATGACGGGGGTCGTCTTCAAGATCCAGGCAAACATGGATCCGAACCACCGGGACCGTATTGCCTTCATGCGGATCTGCTCAGGGAAACTCACGCGCGGCATGCGCGTGAAGCTGACGCGCACTGGGAAGACGATGGCCCTGCAGTCGCCGCAGTTCTTCTTCGCCCAGGACCGCTCCATCGCGGATGAGGCTTATGCCGGTGACGTGGTTGGCATTCCCAACCACGGGACGCTGCGGATCGGCGACACGCTCACCGAAGGCGAGGACCTGACGTTCCTCGGTATTCCCAATTTCGCGCCGGAGATTCTGCGCCGCGTTCGGCTCGATGACGCGATCAGGGCCAAGAAGCTGCGTTCTGCGCTGCAGGAGATGGCCGAGGAAGGCGTGGTGCAGCTCTTCAACCCGCTCGACGGCTCGCCACCGATAATTGGGGTCATCGGTGCACTTCAGCTCGACGTGTTGGCCGACCGGCTGAATAACGAATACGGGCTTCCCGTCGCCTTCGAGACCTGCTCGTTCGAGCTTGTCCGCTGGATCGAGTCGGACGACAAAGCTGCATTGCAGCGCTTCATCGATAAGAACAAGCCTTCGATCGCGACCGATCTCGACGGCTCGCAGGTATATCTTGCACCTTCCCAGTTCATGCTGCAGTGGACTGCCGAACGGGCACCCGAGATCAACTTCACGGACATCAAGAGGATGATCGGCGCCTGAGATTGGGCGTCGACCATTCCTGCCGCAGCTGGCCAACTCGCTCGAGCTCGAAGCTCAGACCCGGGAACCATGGGGGTCAATCGCACGTTTGGGCTTGCGGACGTTCTCGCTCGAGGGCCCTCATGCGTACTCGGAGTATTGTTTACCCCTTTGTTGTAACCGTTCTCGTTCTGCCAGGCCTTTCCAGCCCGTCCTTAGCCCAGGATCAGCAGATCGTTGACACCGATCTGGTGCGCGTGCGCGTCGAGACCATCGCGACAGGGCTGAACCATCCTTGGGGCATCGCCATTCTGCCCGACGGGCGATTTCTCGTCACCGAGCGCAACTCGGGCGACCTGAGGATCGGCACGCGGGAGGGTGAGTTGTCGGAACCCGTTGAGGGAGTGCCGGACATCTTCCGCTACCAGGGCGAGATGAGTCAGGCTGGCCTTTTTCACGTCGCCCTGCATCCGCAGTTTTCGAAGAATCGGCTCGTCTACCTGAGCTACTCGCAACCTTCATCGGAGGGTGCGGGCACCGCCATTGCGCGTGGCCGCCTCGTCGATGACAGCGATTCTCCCCGGCTCGAGGACGTCGAGACCATCTTCTCCATGAACATCCACGACTCGGGCGGCCTGCACTTCGGGGGCCGCTTCGTGTTCGATCCAAGAAACAACGACATTTACCTGGCGATCGGAGACCGCCGGAACATGTCCCGCGCACAAAAGCCGATGGACCACGCCGGCAAAATCATTCGCATCGCCGATGACGGCGATACGCCCCCGGACAACCCCTTCGCCAGTGACCCAGAAAAGGATGAGCTGATCTTCTCCCTAGGACACAGGAACATCCAAGGCATCGACATCAACCCTGACACAGGCGAGCTGTGGGCCAACGAGCATGGCCCGCTCGGGGGCGACGAGATCAACCTCATCAAGCCGGGCCGCAACTACGGCTGGCCTATGCAAACCGGTGGTGTCGATTACTCCGGTGCTCCGATCGGACGCGGTGCGGTTGTAGAGGGGTATGAGCCACCCGTTCACATTTGGGAGAAGACCATTGCACCCTCCGGCCTCGCAATATACGCTGGAGACCTGTTTCCGCAATGGCGTGGCGATCTGCTTCACGGAGCACTCGTAGCAGAGGGCGTCTATCGTACGCGGATCGTCAACGGCAAAGTGGAGCAGAGCGAGCTGATGCTCGCCGACCTGGGCCGCCGCATCCGAGATGTGGAGGTCGATCAGGAAGGCGCCATTTGGCTCGTGACCGAACACGAGAACGGTGAAGTTCTCCGCGTCACTCCGGAGGAACCGGTTGCGACGGGAACCATCCCAGGGCAACCGCCACCAGCGACAGGTGCTATACCTGGCAAGCAGAAGGAGTAGGCTATGAACTGGACGGAACCGACACTGGAAGACGCTGCCGTTGGCCTCGAGGCGACGGGCTACTATTCACCTTCCGAGTCGAAGTAAGGGCCGCTGAACAAGTGGTCAGTGGTTAATCGACCTGATTCGCAAGTTGCGCGGAGGCTAGCTCCTGCCTCCGCGTCAGGGTGTTTCGACCCGGCATCATAGGAGCGTGATGACAACCAGCATTGCGCCCGACGCACGCCCGCGACTGTCGCGCGGTGTTCGTTTGCATGAAGATCGCGTGCGCGGCCGAACGGTGTTACTTGCGCCTGAGCACGTTGTGGCGCCAAACCCCTCCGCTATCGAGATCTTGCGCCGATGCACTGGCGCGCTGACGTTTTCGGCAATCGTCGATGACCTCGCCCAGACGCACGGCGTCCCCAGGGAGCGCTTGGCGCTTGATGCGGAAAAGCTCATCAAGGACCTAATCAACCGGCGGATGGTGGATCTGTGACGGACCTCCTGCCACTTGGACTGTTGGCTGAGCTGACCCACCGCTGTCCCCTTGCGTGCCCTTACTGTTCCAATCCTGTCGAACTGGATCGCCGCTCGGACGAGCTGGATACGGCGACCTGGCTTCGCATCTTCGATGAGGCCGCCGAGCTCGGCGTTCTTCAGCTCCACCTTTCCGGGGGCGAGCCGACGGCGCGCGCCGATATCGTCGAGCTGACGCGCGGCGCCGCGCAGGCCGGCCTCTATACCAACCTGATCACGTCAGGTGTCGGATTGAGCAAACAGCGGCTCGAAGCCCTTGCCGAGGCAGGGCTCGATCACGTGCAACTCTCCTGGCAGGACACGGACCCCGCTTCTGCGGACAAGATCGCAGGACTCGACGGCGCGCATAGGTGGAAGCACGAAACGGCGCGCGCCGTCGTCGAACTCGGGCTGCCGCTCACCATCAACGTCGTCATACACCGGCTGAATATCGCTCGGGTCGCCGACATGATCGTTGCGGCCTACCGCGCCGGTGCGCGCCGGATCGAGGTTGCACACACTCAGTACTACGGCTGGGGCCTCGCAAACCGGGCGGCGCTGTTGCCGACCGAGGATCAGGTCGAAGCGGCCCACGCCGCCGTGGCTAACATTCGGAAGGAGCTCGAGCCAGGCATCCTCATCGACTACGTCGCTCCCGACCACTTCAGCCGCTACCCGAAGCCGTGCATGAACGGCTGGGGGCGGCAGTCGCTCAATGTGACACCACGCGGCAGAGTCCTGCCCTGTCATGCAGCCGAGAGCATTCGGGGGCTGATTTTCTGGACCGTCCATGAGCATTCTTTGCGCGAGATCTGGAACGACTCGCCTGCCTTCATCGCTTTCCGCGGTACGGAATGGATGAAGGAGCCGTGCCGCTCGTGTCCGCGCAAGGAGATCGACTTCGGCGGCTGCCGCTGCCAAGCCTTTGCCTGGACTGGCGATGCTGCGAGCGCCGATCCGGCCTGCGAGCTTTCGCCTTACCACGCGGCATTGAGAGAGGCGGTCGCCGCTCCTCGCACCGACGAAATCATCTACCGCCGCTTCTCGTCGCCGAAGCCGGCCCCACAGGAGTAACGGGCACCACCCGCCTCCGCTGAGCAGCGGCTGCGGATCGCTGTCCGGCTGCCCCCTGCTGCCCCCTCCCCTTGCCTCAGCTCCTGGCGCGGAGCCAGAGCAGCCCCAGAACTACGGCAGGGATCAAGCCTTGAACGGCCATGAACATCAGGGCGTCGGCAGGCTCGAAGCGCGAGAACAGGAAGCCCGTGTTGTAGAAGCCGATGGCGGACGTACCGATGAAGATCGACATAAATCCGGCTGCGCGGCCGCGCATCTTCGGCGGGGCCATCGTGTAGATCAGCGCGTACTGAGTTGCCGAAAACGCGGCCGCTGAAGCACCGATCAACAGCAGGCAGACCACGGCCACACCCAGCACGAGCCATGCCGACATGATGAACAGCAGGATCAGGAAGGAGACCACACCGAAATAATAGAGTCGGAACAGCGGCCAGTTCCCCGCCAGCAAGCCGATGAGCACCGCGCCGATGGTTCCTCCCACTCCTTCGGCGGCAGAAAGCGTCCCGATGAGCGCCGGCGAAAGCCGGAACTGCTCCTCGCCCAGCACCGGCACCATGCTGATGATGGGGAAGCACCAGACGTTGAACACGATCGTGACGCCGAGGATGACCTGGAACCGGCGGCTTTGCAGGAGCTCGCGCGGGGGCACGAGCAGCTCGAGAAGCGAAGGGCGCGCTTGGCTCTCCTCGGACGCTACGATCGCCTCCCGAACTTGCAGCCGAGTCGATAGGTAGAAGCAGACGGCGTAAATGCTCGCGCTCAAAAAGAAAATGCCGTCGACGCCGAACAACTGGTAGGCGGTGCCCCCGGCGATCGGCCCGATGGCCCGAGTAGCGTAGTTGGTCGAATTGTCGAAACCGAGCGCTGCAGTCATGCGCTCGATGCCCGCTGCCTCGACCAGCAGGCGCCGGCGCACTGGCATGTCCGTTGTCCACATGAACCCGGCCACGACGGCTGCACAGAGCACCGTGCCGTAACCGGCCAGGTCCGCCGCCGCCAGGCCCGCCATCACGGCAAAGGCGACAGAGCCGCCCAGGAATGTCAGCGCCAGCATGCGCTGCTTATCGAGGTAGTCCGCCAGCGCGCCGACCACGAATCCGAAGAGCACGTAGGGCAACATCCGGACTATGGCGACCGCCGCCACCAGTGAGGGCGAGCCGGTGACCTGATACGCAAAAACGCCAAGGGCGAGGAACTCCAGCCAGCGCCCGACGCCGACGCCGGCACCGATCAGCCAGATGCGCCGGTAGTCGGGCAGGGCAAAGAGCTCGCGGACTTTGGAGGAGGACTGGAGCACGGAACGTGTTCAGCGGTGAGGGAAAACCAGCGGCGCACCTTCGCCCGAATTGAGCACATGTCGACCGCGGCGGGAATGCGGTCGACTACGCTGTTGAGATCGTCTCGGGACTTGCTCAGTCCCACTCAGGCGCGAACGCGAGGTTCACAACCCGGCCGTCCGGGCGCGCAAGTGAGGAAAGGCGGGCCATATCGGCGTCATCCAGCGAAAAACTGAACACGTCGAAGTTCTCGGCGATGCGCTTCGGATTCCCCGACTTCGGCACCGGCACCACGCCGGGCTGCTGCAGATGCCACCGCAGGATCACCTGCGCGGGAGTACGCCCAAGGCGGTCGGCGATCTCGCGAACCGCCGGGTCCTGGAGCACCCCGCCAACGGAACCGCGCCCCAGGGGGCAGTACGCAACGAACGCCATGTCGTTTCGCTCACAGACGGAGCGCACCTTCGATTGGTCGAGATAGGGGTGATACTCGCACTGGTTAGCGATGAGCGGCTCCTCCGACAGGGCAATCGCTTCCTCAAGCATGCGCGAGGGGAAGTTGGACACGCCAATATGGCGCGCAAAGCCCCGTCGCTTGGCGTCGTTTAGCGCGCGGATCGACTCGGCCAAGGGGACCTGACTGCTCGGCCAATGGATCAGCAGCAAATCCACCTGGTCGACACCCAGTCGTTCCAGGCTCGCCTCGGCTGACCGCTGCAGCGCGCCGTCAGAGATGTTCTCCCACCAGACCTTGGTGGTGATCCAGACATCATCACGGGCGATGCCGCTGGCGCGCAGCCCCTCCCCAACCGCCTCCTCGTTGCCGTACATCTCGGCCGTATCGAGCTGCCGATAGCCACACGAGAGCGCCGTTGCTACAGCGCTGGCGCACTCCTCCCCTTTCAGGGGCCATGTGCCGAAACCGATGACAGGGACCGAGGCGCCGCTGACCGTGAGGCGCGAGATTGGGCTCATCGAGACTATCCTTTGCCGCTGGATTGGAGATTGGCCCGATCGTTTCGGAGCCCACGGGCGTGGTCAAGGTCAAAGTGTCAGACAAGCCCATCGAACAAAAAAAGGGCACCCGTTAGGGTGCCCTCAGAGAAGACCTGCGCGTGGGGGGGGGACGGCGCAGGTCATTGGTTGAACGCACGTGACTGACTTCAGTTCCACCTGCGTCTCAAAAAAAGTCTCAACCCACCTGAAAATGCTCAAAAAAGTTGATTTGTGTATACTCTAGGTTGCGAACGACGAAAACCACAATCTCACATCAGTCTTTCTGAATGCTGAATGGGAGATGCAGGCGGCAAAGTTCCCATGAGTTCCATGCCGCTAACCGCGGAAACGCATGCACTTCGGGAGCGATCCCGTCGTAGGTGCGACCTACTGCCTTCGAACTGGGGCTGAGGTTCAGCGCAGATAACGCTTTTCGCGTTCCTTCATGCTCGGCACGCCCTGCAGATCGAAGATGCGTGTGACAGGCACGATCTCACTGTCGACGTTGTGGATGCCGCCATCCCGGCGGATCTGCTTGAGCACCCGTTCCATCCCCGTCACCGCCGCTCGGATCGCATGATTGCCATAGATGACGAGCTTCACCTTCCCGAGAGCGACGATGTCCGCCTCGGTCAGCTGCGGGTATGCGGTGGGCACCAGCACCAGAGGTATTGGCGACCTCCAGGCCTCCACGAAGGCTATGATTTCGTCGGGTATCTTGGACTTGGAGTGAATGAGCACCGCATCCGCCCCCGCCGCGGCATACGCCTCGCCCCGCCGAATAGCCTCCTCCTGGCCGAGCCCGGCGATCAAGGCCTCCACGCGAGCGATTATGAGAAAGTTCGGGTCATGCCGGGCCGCCACCGCCGCCTCGATCTTTCCCTGAAACTCCTCGATCCGCACCAGCTCCTGCCGGCCGCCTGCGAGTAGGCTCGTGTCCTTGGGGAAGGTTTTGTCCTCGATCACCACGGCAGCGGCTCCGGCTGCCTCGTATTTCTCGACCGCGTACATCACGTTGATGGAATTGCCGTAACCCGTGTCGATATCGGCCACGACCGGGATGCTCACCGCCTCTGCGATCGCGCGGGTCATCTCCAGATGCTGCGTCATGCTGATCAGGCTGGCATCCGGCACCCCGTAAGCGGCGGAAAGCTCGAACCCGCTCGCCCAGATACCGTCGAACCCCGCCTCCTCGGCGAGCCGCGCACTCAAAGGATTGTGAGCGCCGATAATGTGGGTCAGCGGCTTTTCTGAAAGTTTGTTCCTGAGGCGTTCGGCTGCTGGCATCTGGGCACTCGCATTGTTCAAGAATATTTGTTCGGTCAGCTCCTAACGATCCCGCTCCACCCAAGTGTTTGTCAACGAAACAGCAAGCCTAGTGTTGGTTTTGCGCCACGCCGGCGCCGAAATTCAGCCCACATCTTGAAAACGTGCGAGTCGTCAGCCGACATCCGAAATAGCATGTTAACTGCATCAGACCATATTGATGCGTGTGTGCCGTGCGTTTCTCGACTTTCGAGCGGCGACAACGACCTGAAGTGTTCTACTAAGTGGGATGGAGGAAAATGTCGCACTATAGCTTCGTCCGCCGATGCCTCTGGACTGTTGCCGCCGCCAGCGTTGCGCTGACCGCGATGGCGGCAAGTGCATCGGCTCAAGGCTTCTTCTCGTTCCTCTGGAGTGGCGGTTCTCGCCAAGTCGTCTCATTCCCGACGAGCTATTCTCCGGGCCAGATCATCGTCAGCTTCGGTGACCGCAGACTTTACTGGGTCCACCGTCGCGGCGAAGCCATCAGCTATCCGATTGCCGTTCCGAGGCCACAAAGCCGCTGGCAGGGGGTAACCTCGGTGACGGCCAAGAGGGTTAATCCGTCATGGACGCCGACCCCGGAAATGCGGCGTGAAAACCCGAGCCTTCCGGCGTATATGCCCGGCGGGCATCCCCGGAATCCGCTCGGCGTCCGCGCACTATACCTCGGCTCCTCGCTCTACCGCATCCACGGCACAGACGCGCCCTGGACGATTGGCGAGGCCGTATCGAAGGGTTGCATCCGCATGTACAATGAGGATGTGCTCGACCTTTATCCGCGCGTGCCCGTCGGCACCAAGGTCACCGTGACCTGGCGTCGCTTTACTTGATAGAAGTAAAGGCAAAAATTGCAAAGCAGGATGCGGCCCCTGTGGGCCGCATTTCTTTTTGCCTTGTTACGGTGAGTCAATGAGGCGAAGTCAAGCCATTGTGCGGCGGCGGCTTGAACCGTGGCGCCGCGACGCCACAAAGCTCGCTACAGTTGAAAAGTTCTTTTCGCCTGCCCTATTAGCAGCAGCCGAACAGACATATACTCGGTTCGTCTTCGAGAGGCTTGGGTAATCGGTACTCAGAGCCTGAGCCGTAGGTAAGCCGGGGCGCTACCTTACTGAAAGTCGAGTGATATGGGTACCCCGCTCATTTCGGTCGTCATTCCCGTCTTGAACGAGGCGCAGGGCCTGCGCGGCCTTCTGGAACGGCTGTGTCCTGTCCTGGAACGGCTCGGAGATTGGGAGATCATTTTCGTCGACGATGGCTCGACAGATGGAACCCTTGAAGCCATTCGCGCAGTCAATCTCACGGACCCTCGGGTCAAGGCTGTCGCACTGAGCCGCAATTTCGGCAAGGAGATCGCGATCGCGGCCGGCATGCGCTACGCCCGCGGGGATGCGGTCGTCATCATGGACGCCGACCTTCAGCACCCTCCGGAGGTGATCGAAGCGTTTGTCGCGAAATGGCGGGCCGGTTTCCAGGTGGTTTATGGGGAGCGCCTCGACCGCGCTCATGAGAGCCCGATACGGCGAATGCTGTCGCGGGCCTTCTATCGAGTCTTCAACGCCCTTTCCAAGTGCGACATTCCCGAGGGAGCTGGTGACTTCCGGCTGCTTGATCGGCGCGCGGTAGATGCCATGAATGCGCTCGGCGAGCGCTCACGGTTCAATAAGGGACTTTTTTCCTGGATCGGCTTCCGCGCAATCGGGGTGCCTTATTCCGATGCCGACCGGAAACATGGCAGGTCTCGGTGGAGTTTCAGGAGCCTCGTCCGGTTCGCACTCGACGGCCTCACATCTTTCACGACCATCCCCTTGCGGGTCTGGTCGCTGCTCGGGCTCGTTATTTCGCTTACTGCCTTCGTAAGTGCGCTCGGATTTCTGGTTCGGACGCTGGTGTATGGAGCGGATGTGCCCGGTTTTCCCTCGCTCATCATTTCGGTGATGATCTTGTCGGGTGTTCAGCTCATATCGCTTGGGGTGGTCGGCGAATATCTCGGCCGTGTTTACGAGGAAGTGAAAGCGCGGCCGCTGTTCATTGTTGCCGAAGAGGTCGGAACCGCTTGTCCGGCTGATTTACGTCCCGCTCGCCGGCCCTTGGTGGTCGTGCCCAACGAACGAGAGGCGGCCGGCCGCGGCAGCTGACATGGCAACGGACGACCTTCGCCCGGCTCCTGTCCTCTGTGCCGATGACTACGGCATGACGGCTGGCGTCAGCGCCGGCATCGAGGAGCTTGTGTGGGCGGGCCGGCTATCGGCTGTCAGCGCGCTCGTTACGCGCCCCCATTGGCCGGAGCTCGCTCCACGGCTGGAGGGCCTCCGAAGCCGAGCAGCAATCGGCCTGCATCTTAACCTCACCCTCGGCGAGCCGCTCGGGCCGATGCCGCACCTTGCTCCTTCCGGTGGTTTTCCAAGTGTGGGCGAACTCCTGAAACTCTCTACGACCGGTCGCATCGATGAGTCGGAGATCATGAGCGAGATCGGTCGGCAACTGGACCGCTTCGAGCAGTCCATGGGCCATGCGCCGGACATGATCGATGGGCACCAGCACGTCCACGCCTTCCCGCAGATCCGCCGAGCCTTGCTCCGGACTTTGAGCAAACGTTACAGCACGACCAAGCCCCTGCTCCGCGACCCCGCGGATTGGCCAACCGCTATCGTCCTGCGCGGCACGGCTGTTCCCAAGGCTCTCATGATCGCAGCAGTTGCCACGGGCTTTGGGCGGAGCGCCCGCAGGCTCGGTTTTCCCACCAATCGAGGCTTTTCCGGCGTTTCCCGCTTCGACGAGCGGATACCCTACGCCCGCGAGCTGCAGCGCTTCTTCGTCCAACCGGGGCGCGACCACCTTATCATGTGCCATCCGGGTTACCCGGATGAGGAACTGGCGCGCGTCGACCCCGTTGTGAACCGCCGCAGAGCCGAACTCGACGTGCTGCGGAGCCACCCGGAGCTGCCGTCTCTCATCCGTCATCTGTACCGGGACGAGGCGGGAAGAATTAGGTGGGGCGCGGCAGATGCCTGAAGCCGACCCGCGGCCCGGCCGATTAGCCATCAGCCCCATGCGCCACTATGGCGGCTTCGTCATGGCCGGTCTGCTGGCGCTCACGACGGACGGGCTGATCCTAGAAGGGCTGAGAGGCTTCGGCTGGCACCCCCTGTTAGCTCGCCCCTTCGCGATTGCAATTGCGATGGTGGTGTCCTGGCTGGTCAATCGCCGGATCACTTTCGCCATGTCATCGCCCCCGAGTTTGGGGGAGTACGCCAGATTCGCAGCCGTCTCCTGGAGCGCTCAATTCGTCAATTACCTCGCCTTCGCCACCATCCTGGTCGCGCGGCCGGCCACGCATCCTTTGGTCGCCCTTGTGCTCGCGTCTCTGATGGCGATGTTTGTGTCGTACTTCGGATTCCGCTATGGCGTTTTCTCGCATAGAGCTGTCTGGCCCGACCGGCAGGATAGCTCGCGGACGGTGACCTGAATGACGATGACCAAAGGCGACGACGTCGCCATCCTCGACGGGGCGGCGCCGCTGTTCGCGCGCTATGACGTAATCTTCTGCGACGTATGGGGCGTCCTGCACAATGGCCTGCGCGCATACGCAGCCGCCGGGGATGCTCTCGCCAGGTTTCGGGCTGCGGGTGGAACGGTTGTCCTGGTATCGAATTCACCCGCGCGATCCTCGTCCCTTGCGACGCTGCTGGATCTCGTCGGCGTGCGGCGGGATGCTTGGGACGCGGCCGTTACGTCGGGAGACCTCACACGCGCGCACCTGAACGAGCGCGGCTACCGCCGTATCCACCACATCGGCCCACCCGGCGATGAGCGGGTTTTCGTAGGACTCGACATCGAACGGGTGGAGCTGGACCGCGCTGCCGCGATCGTCTGCACGGGCATCACCGATGAACAAGAGAGCCACCGGCCGCTGCTGTTCAGGGCACTCGAGCTGTCGCTGCCATTCGTCTGCGCCAATCCCGATCTCGTGGTGGAAGTCGATGGAGAGCTGTTCCTGTGCGCGGGGACAGTAGCGCAGCTGTACGAATCCATGGGCGGCAAGGTCTACTGGCTGGGCAAACCGCATAATCCGGCCTATGAAGCTGCGCACAAGCTCGCCGAGGAGGTCCGTGGTCGCGCCGTTGAGCGCGAACGCATCATCGCCATCGGCGACGCGGTGCGGACCGATCTCGCTGGCGCAGTGCGATATGGCATTGATTGCCTTCTCGTCGCCCACGGCATTCATCGCGACGAGCTCTTATCGGATGGCCAAATCGACAGAGTGCAGCTTCGGCGGCTGCTCGACGGCGTTCCTCATCGCCCGGTCGGCGTCACGCCAGCACTGGCATGGTGATCGGCCGGAAGGAACCGCCTGCCCTCTCGCGGCATCCTGATCTGGGGAAGTGAGTTCGTCCTTCGCGATCGGCCACTCACCCCGTGGAATCCTGCTCGCGGCCGTGTCACCATATGCCTATGACGCTGAAAGAGCCGTCCTTCAGTTTCGGCATCGAGGAAGAGTACCACCTCGTCGACCGCACCACGCGCGATCTTGCGGCCGCGCCGCAGGAGCTGATGGACGCGTGTCTCGCACGGCTCGGTGATCAGGTCAGCCCGGAGTTCCTGAAGTCACAGATCGAGATTGGCACGCCCGTTTGCCGGTCGTTCGCGGAGGCGCGCCAGCAGCTCGCCCATCTCCGCGGCACGATCGGCGAAATCGCAGGTGAGTTCGGGCTGGCTCCGATGGCCGCCGCCACTCATCCGTTCGCCCACCATCTGCAGCAGACGCCCACGGATAAAGAGCGTTACCAGTCCCTCGCCCAGGACCTGCAGGGAGTTGGCCGGCGCCTCGTGATCTGCGGGATGCATGTGCATGCCGGGATTGAGGACAACGAGCTGCGCATCGATATCATGAACCAGGTGCGCTATTTCCTGCCGCACCTGCTGATGCTCTCCACGTCGTCACCCTTCTGGCAGCGCCAGAATACCGGGCTCAAGAGCTATCGGCTGACGATCATGCAGGGGCTGCCGCGCACTGGGATGCCGGGCCGTTTCGCCGGCTGGAGCGAGTACCAGCGCACCGTCAATGTTCTCGTGAACGCGGGCGTGATCGAGGACGCGACGAAGATCTGGTGGGACCTGCGCCCGTCCCACCGCTTCCCGACGCTCGAAATGCGCGTCACCGACGTCTGTACACGGCTCGACGACGCCCTCTCCGTCGCTGCCCTGTTCGTCTGCATCTGCCGGATGTTGTACCGGTCCCGCCGCGCGAACCAAAGCTGGCGCACGTACCCGGTCTTCCTGCTCAACGAGAACCGCTGGCGGGCCCAGAGGTACGGTGTCGACGGATCGCTTTTCGATTTTGGCTCGGGGGCTCTGGTCCCGTTCAGAGATCTCCTGGGTGAGATCCAGGCCCTCGTCGTGGAGGACGCGGAGGCCCTGGGATGTCAGGCCGAGGTGGCGCACGCCTCCAATATTGCGCGCGACGGCACGAGCGCAGACCGGCAGGTCGCCGAATACGAGCGGCTCCGGGCTGCCGGCGCAAGCGAGGACGAGGCGTTGAAGGGCGTCGTCGACCTGCTGGTCGAGGAGACCCTGGCGGGGACTATTCCCGCCCCGAAATCCTCAGTTGCCTAGGCTCAGGCGCTCCTTCAGCAGGAACTCCGCCTCGATCGAAATCCAGATGTCGTCCGAGATGAGCGGCAGCGCGCGCGTCAAGCCCCATTCGCTGCGCCTGACCTTCGTCGACGCCGAGAAGCCCGAGACCCACTTGCCCTTGTATGTGGGATTGATCGGCGCGAATGGATGCTCGCCCGTGTAATTCCAGATGACCTTGAGGGTCACTGGCTTGGACACGCCCATGATGGTGAGCTCGCCGTCCACCTCCCCCGTCCGCTCGCCGGTTCGCCTGACCCAGGTGCTGCGAAACGTGATGATGGGATAGCGGTCGACGTTGAAGAAGCTCTCGCTCTTCAAGTTCGTATCGTACTCCTTCACGCCGGTCGAAAGGCTAGCTGCCTTGATCACGACTTCGACCATGCCGCCTTCGGGATCGGTCGGCGAGAATTCCAGGCGACCATCGAAGTCGATGAACTGCCCGGACTGCCGCGAAAGTCCCAGGTGGTCCCAGGTGAAGCGGATGGATGAATTCTCTTTATCAAAAACCCAGGTGTCCGCGCTGGCCTGCGGTACGGAGAAGAGCAAGGCCAGGAGCACGAGAACGAGCGCTCGCCCAGCGCGGCGCAACCGAGGGCAGTAGACCGGCAGGCGGGTCATGGACGGTTATCCTTCGAGTACTCTAGGGTTGCGCGAAGCGAAGAGGATTGCTCGCGCGAGAACATCTCCCACCCGGATCACCAGCTTTTTGTGACCTGATGTTGGCCGCGCGCTCACAAAGCCGCCGCCATGCCCCCATCCACGGCCAGCTCCGCTCCCGTGATGAAAGCACTGTCGTCGCTGGCGAAAAACAGGGCCGCCCTGGCCACCTCATCCGGCGACCCGAAGCGACGCAGCGGCGTTCGGTCGAGGAGAGCCTTGTTGATCGCCGGGTTGCGCAGAACACGCTCAGTGAGTGCCGTCTCGATGAAACCCGGCGCGAGCGCATTCACCCGGATGCCGAACGAGGCGTACTCGACCGCCAGAGTGCGCGTCAGCGCCGAGACGGCCCCTTTGGTTGCCGAATAGCCAGCAAGCTGGCGCAGGCCCCGGCTCGCCATGATCGAAGAGAGATTGATCAGCGATCCCTTGCCCGATCTCCTCAGAAGCTCGAACCCGTCGCGAGCGACGCGGACGACGCCATCGAGATTGACCTCGCGGATGCGCACCCAGTCGGCGTCGGACATATGGCGGAAGTCGCCGCGCACGTTGAGCCCGGCATTGTTGACCAGCACGTCCAGCCGGCCATGCCCTTGCTCGACAGTCCGGAACATGGCGCTCACATCCTGGCCGCGCGAAACATCGACGGTCAGCGCCGCGACGTTGCCACCCGCTCCGCTAATGGCAGCTGCGGTTCTCTCTGCGGCTGAGCCATCAGCATCAGTGACGTAGACGAATGCCCCTTCGGACGCGAAGCAGCGCGCAACGGCAGAACCGATGCCGTTACCGGCACCCGTTACCAACGCAATACGATTGTCGAGCCGACCCACGGCTTCCTCACTTCCACTTGAACCTTGGGGGGACGGGATAGTGGGCGGGAAACAGCCGGGCAAGCCTTTACATGGCGACATGGTCAGCATCCCACCCCCTCTTGCCCGCATCGCCCACAGACACGCTTGAGACCAAAGGCCGAAAAACCCGTTGATTTTACCCCGTTGAGATCGTTCCCGCCGCCTCAGGACGGCTGATGCGAAAGACGGGCTTTGTCGCTCGATTTTGCAGTGCAATAATCCGTCCCGGGGGAGCGAGCTCAAGACGATTACTTGGGATGACATCATGTCTGGTGGAATGAGCACAGCAGCCAGCGGAGCAACAGCCGCCAGTGGGGAAGCGCTCGCCGCCCCCTCGATCCTACCCGGTAACAAGGATCTCTACGAAGTCGGGGAAATCCCCCCACTCGGACACGTGCCCAAGCAGATGTACGCCTGGGTCATTCGCAAGGAGCGGCACGGCGAGCCTGAGACTGCGATGCAGATCGAGGTGGTGCCCACCTGGGAGCTCGATAGCCACGACGTGCTGGTGCTCGTGATGGCAGCGGGGGTCAACTACAACGGCGTCTGGGCAGCGCTCGGCAAACCGGTTTCTACACTCGACACGCACAAGCACCCCTTCCACATCGCCGGTTCTGACGCGGCCGGCATCGTGTGGGCCGTCGGCTCCAAGGTGAAGCGCTGGAAGGTCGGCGACGAGGTGGTCGTCCACTGCAACCAGGACGACGGCGATGACGAGCAGTGCAACGGTGGCGATCCCATGTTCTCGCCATCGCAGCGCATCTGGGGTTATGAGACGCCGGACGGCTCGTTCGCCCAATTCTGCCGGGTACAGGACCGCCAGCTGATGGAGCGGCCGAAGCACCTGACCTGGGAAGAAAGCGCCTGCTACACGCTCACGCTTGCAACTGCGTACCGGATGCTGTTCGGCCATCGCCCACACATTTTGCGGCCTGGACACAACGTGCTGGTGTGGGGTGCCTCGGGCGGGCTCGGCTCCATGGCCGTCCAGCTCTGTGCCACCGCGGGTGCCAACGCCATCGGCGTCATCTCAGATGACGACAAGCGCGACTTCGTCCTGCAGCTCGGTGCCAAAGGCGTCATCAACCGCAAGAAGTTCAACTGCTGGGGCGAGATGCCGAAGGTCGGCACGCCCGAGTATGACACCTGGCTCAAGGAGGTGCGCGCCTTCGGTAAGGCGATTTGGGACATCACCGGTAAGGGGAACAACGTCGACTTCGTCTTCGAGCATCCGGGCGAGTCGACGTTTCCGGTGTCCGTCTTCGTCGTGAAGCGTGGCGGCATGGTCGTGATCTGCGCCGGCACGACGGGCTACAATCTGACGATGGATGCGCGCTATCTCTGGATGCACCAGAAGCGCGTTCAGGGTTCCCACTTCGCCAACCTGCTGCAGGCCTCGCAGGCAAACCGCCTCGTCATCGAACGGCGCATCGACCCGTGCATGTCGGAAGTCTTCCCCTGGGAGCAGATCCCGAAAGCGCATATGCGCATGCGAAGGAACGAGCACAAGCCAGGAAACATGTCCGTGCTCGTCAGTGCGCCGGTGACCGGCCTGCGCACGTTCGAAGATGTGCTGGAAGCGTCACGGGCCAGATTTGCATGACCTGTAGCCCATCCGATTGTTAAGATCCGTAAAGGGAATTCTGTGCAACTATAACTTGTCCCGGTCGCAGTCAGCGGTCGCCCGAGGCGAGGGGCCGCGCAGGTGGTTGGAGGAGTACCGGTGGAGAACGACAGGTCCGAACCGTTCCGCACCAAGCTTCGGATCAAGACTGGCGCGAGCAAGGCATCCGAGCGTAATTCGGCAGCATCATCTCCAGAGGTTCCGCCTCGGTCGCGCTCGCTCATGCAAGCCTTGCAGCAGGCCGCCTCGCAACGTGAGGCGCAACCGACCACACCGACCAACATCGCCCCCTCGCACGATGACGGCCCCACACCCGCAACAACCGAGGTGATCAAGCCAGCAGGTCCACGAGGGTCAAAGTTCTTTTCCGAATCTGTTCCCAGACCCAGGCGGCTGGCGAAATCCAGCAGGGTGGGACGGCTTGCAGCCGCCAAG
>Ga0180216_1001998_pt1 | contig 17430 bp, 17 predicted proteins | sample eDN3rd37CBELigMG_FD_128879 | JGI IMG/M metagenome (GOLD analysis project Ga0180216, IMG submission 128879) | Enriched Miracle-Growth compost microbial communities from Emeryville, California, USA - eDNA 3rd pass 37_C BE-Lig MG (version 2)... ...
CCTCTGCGGGTCCTCTGCGTCCTCTGCGGGTCCTCTGCGTCCTCTGCGCCGCTCGCTGCGTCGACTGCGAGCGATGACGTCATTTGAAGGCCTTGATTGGACGGCAATGAACGTGATTGGACGGCAATGAACGTGAAGGCGGATCGCTTGGATGTAGGAAAGGGCATAACAAACGACGGCGGCGCGAAAGACGAGGACGCTGAAGTAGGGCGAGGACGGTGAAGCAGGACGAGGAGGCTGAGGAAGGACAGAGCCGCGCCCAACGGACGGGGCGCCGGAACGAACATTGAATTGGGCATTAAACTTGCAACAGTCTTCTGTGCGCATGACCGTAATGGGAAATATACTCGATCGATCACTGGGTTTGCTACAATTTTTGGCCAAGATCGTTCACAAAGCACGACTACGAGCACGGCATATCGTCCATACAGTAGCACCAGAATTAAGCCGTTCACGGCTCATAGTTGTTGGGGATCTCGGCAAAGTCCACGCGCGGCAGGGTGATGCGTGACGGGCGCGTGGCGTCGAAGAAGACGGTGTTGCGCGCGACGCGGCCCTCGCCGTCCGGCTGGGCGATCGGCTCGCCCGTGTTCGGGTTCCGGTCGAAGCGCGGGAAGTTGGAGCTGGAGATGGCCACGCGGATGCTGTGGCCCGGCTCCAGCACGTACGCGGTCCAGGACAGGTCCACGTGCACCTCGTACACCTCGCCCGGCACAACTGGCAGCGGCTCCTCCACGCGCTCACGCCAGCGCAGGCGCACGATGCCGTCGGTCCAGAGGATGGACCGGCCGTCGGGGTAGACGTCGGTGAGCTTGACGGAGAAGTCGGTGTCGGCCTGGTCGGTGGCCACGTGGAGCGTCGCGGTCATTTTGCCGACAAAGGCCACGGGCTCGGCGGCCGGCGCGGACGTGAAGAGCAGCACGTCGGTGCGGTTCTCCACCTCGCGCTGGTCGCGCGGGCCGCACGGCAGCGCCAGCTCGCGCCCGCCGATGGTGCGCACGGGGCTGTCGGGGTCGTACGTGAACGTGATGGACGCGTTGTCGGCCGCGACGGGCGGCGTCGACGCCAGGACGCCGTCCGCGGCGAGGTAGTAGGTCGCGTCGGTGGCGGGCGGGAAGTGCGGCAGGGTCGTCCAGTAGTTGCCGGCGGTGGAGCCCTCGGGCGCCATCACGTAGAGGGTCACCCAGTCGGTGGCGTCGGCGCGCGCCTGGAGGTCCGGCGGGATGGGCATGCCGTTCTCGCGGTAGAAGAGGTAGGCGGTGAGGTCGTGGAAGAAGGGCGTGCTCGTCGAGTTGGGCCACTCGCCGTACTGGCAGTGGCCCTGCGGCTCGATCACCAGGTAGTGGTGGCCGCGGCAGTTCTCGTCCGGCGCGTCGTACTGCAGGACGTGCCAGCCGTCGATCTGCTCGTTGACAAAGATGTCCCACCAGCCGCCCTGGTGCACGCCGGGGATGTGGCACGTGTGCTCGTTGCCCGGGATGTTGATCGGGTCCCAGTACTCGGTGTCGCCCTCGTGCTGCATCACCTCGAGCAGCGTGTCGGGAAAGCCCAGCGCAAGCATCCACGGCGTCACGAGGCCCGTGCGGAACGCGCCGCCGTCGTACACGGTCTTGTGGCCGTGCATGGACGCCACCATCGGCGCCATGCCCTTGAACCACGGCGGCTCGGCGGTCATGCCGGCGAGCTGCGTGACGCCGTTGGCGGAGCCGCCCATCGTGAAGACGCGGCCGTTGCTCCACGGCTGCGCGGCGATCCACTCCATCGTGTCGTAGGTGTCCGGCCCGTCCATGCGCCACAGCTGGAACCGGTCGTCGCGCGAGTCGCCCGAGCCGCGCTGGTCCTGCTCGATGTAGGCGAAGCCGCGGCCGTTCCAGGTCGTCGCCCAGCCGCTCTCGGGGTCGGTGTAGTATGGCGTGCGCATCATCACCGTCGCGATGGGCTCCGACACGTCCTCGGGCAGCCACAGCAGCGTCCACAGGCGCACGCCGTCGCGCATCGTCAGGTAGAAGCTCTCGGTCGGCGCGCGCTGGGGCCGCGCCGCGGCCGCCGTCGCGTCCCGGTGGTGCTCGCCGCGCGCGATCGCCTGGGCACGCGGCAGCCACTCGGGCGTCGTCTTATCCGCTGCCGCTGCCGCCGCAAGGGCGAGCAGCCCCGTGAGCAGCGCCGCCCACCGTCGCGCCATGGTTTCTAGTCCTGAGTGTGCCGAGGGCGCGAGGCGGATGAGCGGAGCGGGATCCAGCCGCGATGACGCGGTGGTGTCTTGCTTTGCTCTTCGTGCGCGGATCCGCCGCATGCGTAGGCCTAGATCAATGCGCTCTGTCCGTCGTCGTCGTCGTCGTCGGCTGCGGCGGCGTCCCGCGCCGTAGATCGCGCCGTCGTCCGCGCCGTCGAGCGCGCCGTCGATCGCGATCGTGTTTTTGAGGGGCAGTTGGCGCCAAATGTCGGTGTGCCGTTCGCACGTGTGTCCACGCGGCGGCGGCGGCGGCGGCGGCGGCGGCGGCGGCGGCGGCGATCGCGGAAGGAAGCGGCCCTAGCGCCACAAGGCAGCGCGCACCTCCGGCTCAGTGTGCTCGCCTGTATTGAGCTTTGTTGCAAGGTGGGGATCGCGTTCCTGACGTGGTTCGACGGGGGGACGCTCCGCGTGGCTGTGGTGGTCGCGATTTGCAAAGGGTGGCCGCAAAGAGAAGCGTGCGGGTGGCCGCGGCGGTGGGCATGCCTGAGCGCCGTAGGCTATAGAGAGGTCGCACCGCAGCGTCAGCGCCAGCGCAGCATCGTCGTCGCGCTCCCTTCTAAAACGTGCAGCGGCGCAGTACACCAGGGCGTTTCGGTTGGCACTGCAACAACCGCTTTGCCCACGGAGGCGGGTGAGCGAGAAGAGAATGTCCTACGTGCGGCTGAACGCTCCCCTCTCGGAGACGATCACCAATGCGTCCGGCGGCGCCGTCGACATCGTGGCGTACCCGGCCGGGCGCCAGCCGGCGGTGTTGGGCCGCTTGGCGCCCGGCCAGACGCAGTCCTTCGCGGTGGTGGAGGGCGACCCGGTCTGCGCGTTCGACCCTGTCACGCGCGTCGAGCTCTGTCGCTTCGTCGCTGGCCACGGCCCCTTCGTCGTCGGCGGACGCGGCGGGCCGTCGTCGTCGAGCAGCTCGGTGTACTTGCCCGGTGGCTCCAGCACGGCGCTCGCCGTGCGCCCCCCCACGATGCCCGTGCCCGGCGGCGGTGACGGCACGAGCACCGGCAAGGTCAAGAGCCGGCTCAGCGCCATCGGCAACGCCGCGGGCCAGCTGCGGTCTATGATGGACCACGCCAACAGCGACTTCCGGGGCCGCATGCACGTCTCCCTGCGGCCCGGCCGCACGCCCGGCGGGCCGCACAAGGCGCCGCCGCCGGGCGGCGACCCGGACCGCAACAAGTTTGAGCAGCTGCGGGTCGCCGTGAAGGGCCGCCTCAATTTCATCCGCGACGCCGCCAAGGAGGTGTCGGTGCACCTCGTCATGGGCGACGTGCCGCCCGAGGACCAGCGGTCCATCTCGGTCGAGCTGACGCTCACGCTGGACAAGGTCAAGGCGGCGCTGGGCGCCATCGAGTCCTTCCGCGTGGTCGAGGTGTACCCCCCGCTGCCGGGCAACGAGTGCTGCCTCGCCCTCTGCTGCGGCGCGCCGCCGCCGGACCCGGTTGTGCCGCACTCGCTGATCAACGACCCCGAGATCGGCAACTGCATCGCCGAGATCAAGCACCACCTCGACACGGAGAACCTCAACCTGAGCAACATGAAGGTCCGCATGAGCGCCGACCTCGGCGGCAGCTTCACCGTCGGCGGCAGCGCCGACCTTGGCTACGACAACTCGGCGCGCGAGCGGACCATGCGCGCCACGTCCGCGATGGCCTCCATGATGCCGCCGGCGCCGGTGCAGGAGAAGCTCCCGACGTACTCGACGCCGCTGACCGCAGGGCCGCCGCCGCCCAGCTACACGACGCCGTCGTACGGCGCCACCACCTCCAACAGCTACGAGCCGTCCTATACCTACGCCTACCAGTAAGCGTAGCCACGGCGGCGTGCTCTGTCCATGTTTATCTTATTTTTGTATGCTGCTGCAATACACTCACGGCGAGTCGCATTGAGAGCGCGAGTCGTGCGCTTATGTACGATGGCGCCGAGCGTTCTGCAACGTGTATATTGACTGCCTGGACGCTACAGCCGCCCCCCATGCAGCGGCATGGTCGGTCGTGCCCATGCGGTGGGCGTGGTGTGCTGGCCGCGCGCCATGTGTTTGCTGGTGCCCCTCGTTCACAAAGTCATTTGCAGCGGCAAACCCGCGCGCGCCGAGGTACGCCACCCGGCTCTTTAACGCGCATGGAAAGGAGAGCGGCACGGTGCTAGAGCAGCGCCTCGGGAGAGCGTCCTGTAGCAGGGGAGGAAGGACGGGGGGAATGCGTTGCCGGGTGCCGCGGCATCGCGCGTGTGCGTTGAGGGGCATCGAGTGTGTTCAGACGCTCGGCGCCCCGCGTGGACAACGCCAGCGTGACACGGACGTGGGTGGAGAGAAGGGCGCCGAAGGCCCCCCGCTACGGCACACGCAGCAGGGGACAGAGGAGCGAAGACACGCGCGCAGAGGATGTCGTGGAGCGTGTCGCGGCGAGCGTACTGTAGCCACAGCCTACAGTCAGGCGGACGGCAGCGTGCGTTCACGCGCAGTGGCGGCACCGCCCGCCAGCCGCGGTGGGCGCCGCCCCGCAGCGCACCATGCGTCCTACGCACCCCGACACGCCGCGTGTAGCACCCGGGAGTACGGTGGTGTTGCAACGGGCTAAAAATGGTGGCAGCAGTCTTGGCCCGTTGCTACGGCTGCCGTGCTCGCAGGTGTGCGCCGCGCGATTGGGTTGGCAGCCGGGTCGCCAGCGTCCGGCGCCGTCGACCGTACCCTTCCGCAGACCTCCAACGCGCACGCCGCGCGTCAAGAAAAAGCGGACAAGATGGCGTACCAGCGTCTCGGCACGCCCATCTCGCAGCTGGTCACCAATGGCGCCAGCATCGCCGTCGACGTCGTGGCCTACCCCGCCGGCCGCCAGCCGATGGTGCTCGGCCGGCTCGCCCCGGGCCAGTCGCAGTCCTTCAACATGGTCGCCGGCGACAGCGTCCGCGCGTTCAACCCCGCCACGCGCGCCGAACTCGCCAGCTTCGTCGCCGGCAAGGGCCCCATGACGATCCCCGGCGGCCGCGGGGCGCCGGCCTCGTTCGCGCCCCAGCCGACATCGCCAGCGCCGACGTACGGCGCCGGCGGCGGCGGCGGCAGTTCGACGATCCTCACCATGCCGCTCGACGACGCCGACCAGTCGAGCCTCGCCAGAATCCGCGCGCGCCTCAAGATAATCAGCGGCCTCGCGATAAAGTTGCACGACGTTGTCGAACACGGCAACCGCGACCTCCAGGGCCGCATGCGCGTGAGCCTGCGACCGAACCAGCCTCAGAAGAAAGGCGCGGCACCGCCGGCGCCCGAGCCCGACCACCAGCGCTTCAACCAGGTCCGCGACGCGCTCATCCCCATGCTCAAGACCGTGCGCGACGCGGCCAAGGAGATCTCGGTGCACATGGTCATGGGCAACCTCACCTCCGAGGAGCAGCGCTTGCTCGCCGTGGACCTCACCCTGGTCCTGGACAAGCTCAAGGAGGCCTTGGAGGCCATTGAGTCCTTCCGCGTCATCGAGGTCTACCCGCCGCTGCCGCCCACCGGCTGCTGCTGCTGCACGTCGCCGCCGCCGCCGGACCCGGTCGTGATGCACGCGCTGCTGAACGACCGCATGATCGCCTCGTACGTCGGCGAGATCAAGAAGAACCTCGACACGGATGGCCTCAACCTGAGCAACATGAAGATCAAGATGAGCGCCGACCTCGGCGGCAGCTTTACCGTCGGCGGCAATTCAGAGCTCGGGTTCGACAACGCGGGAGGCACGAAAACCAGCCGAGCCGCCGTGGGCGGGGCGGGCGACCCGCCGGCTTACGCGGCGCCGATCCCCAGTGGTCCGCCGGCGGCGCCGATCTCTTACGAGTGAGCCGCGCCGGCGAACGCGCACGGCAGGCAACACCAGGGTGTAACTTAAAGCGCAGTACTCATGCTGTCCCCGTCCCTGCTTGTATGACGAGTCACGTTTGCTGCTGTACTACGCGTACACCACACAAACAAATGCTGCGCGTGTACATGTGCACCGCACGTGTGGCGCGGGCGCTACAGGCCCCGCTCTTGGACGAACTTGACGGTGTCGTCGTGGCCGCCAAGCAGCTGGCCATCGACGACCACCATCGGCGAGGTCTTCCATTCCTTGCCAAACTGTTTCTGTGCATGCATGTCACAAACCAACGCAAAGCGTGCGCAGGCCGGCGGTTGGTGGTTTTGCTGGGCGACGCGTGCGGGTGTAGCGCCCAGCCAACCGCATGCCTTGGCGTGCTCTTTCACCCAGGGGACGTACTCGTCCCGCGGGCGGTCGTGCACAGAGAGCTCGATGTCCGGGTGCTGAGCGGCCTTCTCGCGCCAAATGCGGCTCGCCTCGTTGAAGTGCGGGCACCCGGTGAAGCCTTCCACCTCCACCTTCATCGTACGTGCTGACGGCTGCGGCGCTGAGCAGCGCGCGCTTGCAAGGACGCGGTGCTTCGGCGATGGGTCGAGGGTGCGTGAGGGCAGCTGCGTTTCGGCCTGCGGCCACCGGGAAACGCTTGGCCGGCCTGCGGTGACGCCATCCGGGCGTCTCTGCGCGCGCTCCCACGGCCTGCGGCGCAACGTCATCTACCGACACGGCCGCCCCAGTGGCGTCACCGCGACCTGCTGCGCCGCTGTGCATCGACGCGTCTGACTGATGCAGCCCGGAAACTGTACACGCACTACGATCACGCGATCACGCAGCCGGGACCGGCCAGCTAATACAACATCACAGAGTCTTGCTCGGCCGCAAAGAAGTGGCCGTAGCCAATAATGGCCGCGTAGACGAGCAGGCCACCAAAGATCGACAGCAGCATGGCCGGGAGCTCAATCTGCAAGAATGGGCCACCACACTCCGCACGTAGGTCTTGGTCCGCGTGAGCATCAACCAGCCTCTGACAAGGATCCGTCGGGGCCCAACCAGGCCCCGTACCACGTAGCCGTGGAGGAGCACGATGGGCAGTCCTGCCGCGACACCGCCAGGCAGCGGCATCCGACGCAACGGCCCGTTAGCATGAACGGGCGCAGGCGATGCTCCAGCTCAGGCGACGCCGCGTACCTAGCCCGGTCACCATGAAGACCGCGGTCATGAAGTAGCCCACGTCCGCCGCGGCGCCCCTGCCGCCGCCGACCGTCGCGGTCCCGAACAGGGTCGGCCGAAGATTGTTCAGCATCCCTCAAGTCGCCCGGCCCGCCTTGCCGCCGAGGTGCGCACCCCGTGTACGCGTCGTCCGGGAAGCACCGTTTCACAATAACATTTGGAAGTGGCGCGCAGATGTAGGCGGCAACTGAAGGAGCGCGCCCCGACGCCGGCACTGGCCAAAGCCTGCCGTCAGCTCTGGCGCGGGGGACGGAGGCCAGTTCTCCACAACAATGCGCAGGCAACGTACTCACGAAGAGCGGCCACCAATTATAGTAGAGCGCGCATGACAGGATGACCAGGAGCAGCCCACTGGCCAGCAGGAAGGCGAGGAAGATGACGCTGCAGGGGCACACGCACGACATACCCGGCCAAAGAGGCGCGCGTCAACGGCTGTTACGCTGTCGCTAGCGTCGCGCGTGGCGTCGCTGTAAGAACACCGTACGCTGGGCGCCCCACAGCCCTCCAGGCATCGCATGGAGCGGCGTCCATGTCAGTGCCGTGCTCGCGGACACCGGCCAGCCAAGGTGACACCAGGGACCGCGTACTCTTCACGCCGGCCATGGCGTCGTCGGTCCAGCCGCTCGCGGCGGGGGCACGCAGGGCGGCGACGTCGCAATCCAAGCGAGTGGCGTGCGCGGCCCTGCACCCGAGGTCCACTTCAGCTCCTCGCCAGCCAAGGCGCGCGCTTGCTCATCCAAGCGTTCCCGCTGTACCGTCGTCCCGCGCCACGTCCCTTGCGTGCTGACACGCCGTCACGTCCGCGTCCGCGGTCTGGCCATGCCCGTCTCCGTTGCAGACTCGAGGAGAAAGCCTGCGACGATGGAAACCCCGAAGCACTGGCGTCCAAGCCCGAGTCCCGCTTACCCTCCGTCTTCTCCTCTGTCCTCTTGGCCCTAGTCCGCCTTCGCAGTCGCCGTCGTCCGCCGTCGCCGCCGCCAGCGTCTGTTTGGGCCGATGACGTCAGCGACTGATGACGTCATAGATGGCCACGTGGCGGCGGTGGGGTGCGCCACGTGGCGCCAGTGGCGGACGACGACGCCGCAGCGGACGACGACGACGCCGCACGAAGGAGAGCACTGAACGGTGCAGCAGACGCAGACGCAGACGCAGCGGACGACGCAGCGGACGAAGGAAAGCACTGGACGACGCAGCGGACAACGCAGCGGACGACGCAGCGGACGACGACGACGCCGTTCCACGCCCAAGCCGCCGATTCCGCCCGAAGCCATTAAGTTCTGCCCCTGCCGCGGGCCGCGGACGCCGGATCCCGGACAAGAGAGCGAGCGTTCGCCACGACGCAGATCTACCCACGAGTCTGCCCGCACCGCGGCCCAGAGGCTGGGCGCGCGCAGAGCGCGGCCGCCACCATGAGCACCAGCCATCGGCCGGGCTCGCTCAAGCAGCACAACAAGCCGTTCAAGTCGCGGCACTCGACCAAGGTCCGCTGTGGGCACTTCCCCGGTCTTGCTCGGACTCGGTGCTCTTGTGGCTGACGCTGGGCGCAGCCCGAGCTGCGGTCCCAACCATGACAGGGTCAGCTCAAGGATGCGACCAAGGGCCGCGTGAACCGCGAGACTGGCCACCGCGCTGGCCCCAAGCAGCTGGCCCCGGGCCAGGCCAAGGCCGATCGCCGCAATGCCGCCCGACTTGCGCAGCGCAGCAAGCGCGAGGTACAGAGATGCGACTGCACGCGGTTTCCCTCGCCCGTCACGACGCGGCTGACCCCGCCCGCAGCCGCGCTTTCTCGCCGCCGCTGCTGCTGCCGCCACCACCCCAGGAACTGCTGGCGCGCTTGCGCAGCGTGGGCGCCTTTAGCGGCGCGCCCAAGCTGGTGGCGTTCGTGTCGCTGTGCCCGAACCTCCGGGCCACCGAGGTCATGCAGCAGGCGCTGGCCTCCGAGGACATCCGCGTGACCGCCACCGAAGGCCGTACGTGCCCGCATCCCGTGGGGGGCCGCGCACGTGGACGTACCTACCGCTAACCCGTTCGACCGGCCCGCGGCCGCCCCCCACCCCTTGCGGCGCGCCTGCCCAGCGTCGGTGCGCTGCACGACGGAGCGCTTTCGCCAGCGGTTCGTGATGTACGCAGCGGGCGCGAACCTGTATGACATCCTGGACGCGACCAAGGTCGCCGACTACGTCGTGCTGGCCATGTCGAGCCAGGTGGAGGTCGACGACTTTGGCCTGCTCATCCTGGGCGCGATCCAGGCACAAGGCTGCCCCGTGATCGTGCCGGTCGTGCCGGACCTGGAGGCGGCGCCCGCCAAGCAGCGCGGCGACATCAAAAAGTCGCTGCTGTCGTTTATCCAGCACCACTTTCCGAACGAGCCCAAGGTGCACGCCCTCGAGTCGCCCTCCGACCGGTTGCTCTTCCTGCGCCACCTCGCCGAGGCACCGCCGCGCACGGTGCACTGGCGCGAGAGCCACCCGTACCTGGTGCGCGAGCGATGCGCCGGCACCGCGGCTGGCCGCTGTTCCGTGGTAGTGCTCATCAGGCCGCGCCGCCCCCGCTGCGGTTGGTATCTGCTCCGGCAGCTGGTGGAGGAAGCGGAGGAGCTGGCCGATGGCCACGAGACCGGCGAGACGGTGACCGTGCGGGTACGGCCCCACGCTCGGCCGGGCGGGGCACATGCACGTGGAGCGATGCGGGGCGCTGACCCAGCGAGGACCGTTCTATCCGTTCACGCGTGGGGCCGCAGCTGACCGGCTACAGCCGCGGCACCGCCTTCTTTGCCAACCGGCTGGTGCACCTGCCGGGCTACGGCGACTTCCAGCTGCGCCATATCGAGGCCGCCACCGACCCCGACCAGGCCAGCCGCCTCAAGCTCGGCGGCCGTGCGCGCCACCTCTCCGAGTCGAGGTGCGGCCAGTGCCGTGCAGGGTTGCAGCGTGGGGGCCAGTGCGGACGCGCCGGCCGCTAACAGGCCCAGCGTTGGTGCCGTCGCCCGTCCTGTATGTGCAGCACGTCGGCGCCGATGGACATGATGACGGACGCGGTGGCGACAAGGACGGAGCGGCCGGTCCTGCAGGTGCCGGACCCGGAGCGGCAAGAGTCGCTGCTGGAGGAGAACACGCCGGACCCACTCGACGCGGAGCAGACGTGGCCGACCGAAGAGGAGCTGGCCGAAGCCGACGCGGCCGCGCAGGCGCGCCGGCGGCGCGGCAGCGGCAGCGGCAGCGCGGACGGCGACGGCGACGGCGACGGCGACGTGGACGGCGCTGCCGACGGCGGTGACGCGGACGGCGCGTCGGCCAGCGGCGGCCGCCCGCGCGTGACGTGGGGCGGCGCGGTGCCCAACCCGTTTGCGCAGCCGCGCCGGGTGAAGCGCGTGCCCAAGGGCACGTCGAGCTATCAGGCCGCGTGGATCATCGACTCGGACTCGGAGAACGGCCAGAGCGGCGATGAGGACGAGGACGAGGACGACGAGGACGGGGCGGCCGACGACGCGGCGATGGCCGCGGAGGGCGCGGCGGACGAGGGCGCGTCCGAGGAGTCCGAGTCGGAGTCGGAGGAAGAGTACGAGGAGGTGCCCCTGGACGAGGACTTCAACACGCTGGACTACCAGCTCAACGAAGAGGAGGAGCAGGAGCAGCTCCAGAGCTACCTCGACCGCAAGAGTAGGACGCGACCGTGGCAGCGCTGGGCCGCAGGCGCGTGCGCGCGACCCCGTATTGACGCCACCCCGCCCGGAGCGGAGCGCCCTGCGTCGTCGCGCGTTGGCCAGAGGCGCTCTCGGAGGAGCTGCAGTGGCCGGACGAGGTGGACACGCCGCTCAACACGCCGGCGCTGGTGCGGTTCGCCAAGTACCGCGGCCTGCAGAGGTGCGTCGTCAGCCATCCGGTTGCCGCCGGAGGGCCACGCCGCTAATCCCAGTGCCGTGGCGGCGGCGCCAAAGCACTGCTTGCCGCTAGCTTCCGCAAGTCGCCGTGGGACCCCTACGAGAACCTGCCGCCCGAGTACGCGCGGATCTACGATTTTGCCGACTTTAAGCGGTCGCACAAGCGGCTGCTGCAGGAGACGGGCGGCGTGGCGCCGTACAGCTACATCTCGCTCGTCGTGGCCGACGTGCCCCGCGCGTACCTGGCCGAGTTCCGCGAGCAGCGCGCCAAGGCCACGTACGGGGGCCCGACGCCTCGCGGCAGCGGTGGGCGCGCGGCCGCGACCTTACCTGCACGTTCGCTTCGTCCCATCGGTTGGCCGCCTCCAGGCCGGAGCTGCCCGCGCTGCCGCTGATCGTGTACGGCCTGCTGCCGTACGAGAACAAGACGACGGTGCTGCACTTCACCATCCTGCGCCACGCGCTCTCGGGCGACGCCGTCGTGCGGTCCAAGGACCCGCTGGTCCTGCAGGCGGCCTTCCGGCGGTGGAACACGCAGCCCATCTTTAGCGAGCACACCGTCGCCGACAAGCACAAGTTTGAGCGGTTCCTCCCGCCCGGCCGGACGCTGGTGGCCTCGGTCTACGGGCCGGTGTGCTTCCCGCCGGCGCCCATGCTGCTCTTCCGGGAGAACGGGCCGGGCGTCGCGCCGACGCTCATCGGCATGGGCTCGCTGCTGGAGGTGCAGCCGCGCCGTGTGATCGTCAAGCGCATCGTGCTGACCGGCGACATCTTCAAGATTCACAAGCGCACGGCGACCATCCGCTACATGTTCTTCAACCGCGAGGACGTCCTGTGGTTTAAGCCCGTGCAGCTGCGCAGCAAGGGCGGCCGCACCGGCCACATCCTCGGCCCGCTCGGCACGCACGGCTACATGAAGTGCCAGTTCGACGCGCCGCTCCGCGCCGACGACGTCATCTGCATGCACCTCTACAAGCGCGTCTACCCCAAGTGGAAGGCACAGCTGCACCGGCGCACGGAGCCGCGCACCGTGGAGCACGTCGCACCCGCCGACGAGACCGCCGACGCGGCTGCCAACGGCGACGACGACGACCAGTGGGCCAGCGACCACGGGGACGGCGACGACGACGACGCGATGCACTAAACTTTACACAGCACCTGTACAGAACTACCGCCCGTTGCGCTACTGTACATCTAGCTACGCCAGCTAGTCCAAGATGGACGCCTGCGTGACGTACGCCAGGCGCTGGCGGTACTCCTCCAGCGCCAGCGACCGCGTCGCCGCGCCAACAGGCCTGGTTGCCCCCCCCCCCCCGCCAATGCAAGGTCCCCAATGGGCAGGGGGGGGGGGGGGGGGGCGCCTCGCTCGTCGATGGGTCCCCTCAAATGGGCGTACTGCAACTGCGCTTCGTAGAGGGCCCGGTCGGCGGCCGAGAGCTCGTAGTCCACCAGCAGCGTTTGGCGCCCGGCGTGCAGGTACTCGACCGCGGTGTCCAGCCGCTGCTGCTCGTCGTCGGCCGCCGCCGCGGGTGCCGCGGCGAGCGCGGGCACCGGCACCACCGCGGTCGCGACCACCCTGGCGCGGGCGGTGCCCCATGTGCCAAGCGGGCCGGCGTTAGCACTGCAGCGTGGCAGGAGGTTCCCACCGAGTGGCCGTTCCCCGCACCGCTGGTAGGTCGCCACGTCGGATGCGGCCACCGTGGGCAGCGGCACCGCCATCTCCTTGCGCAGCGCCGCCAGCCGCTGCTGCTCGGCCGAGGGCGCCGGCCGGCGCTCGGTCGGCTCCAGCATCGCGGTGCTTTGGCCGTCGCGGGTGCTCCCGTCGCCGCCGCCGCCGCGGCTGCTGCTGGCTGTGCTATCCGAGTTGCTCCGCGCGCGCGTCCGCGACGAGCCAGCGCCCAGGAAGAGCTGCCGCACGTTGTCGCCCAGCTCAAACCTGCCCGCCGCCGCCGGCCAGCGGCGCCACTGGTCCGCTCGTTAATCATCGCGCGGTCCACTCGCGCCCGCGCGCTTGGAGAGCCACGCCCGTACCCAAAGCTGCCGCGGCTGGTGCTGGCGCTGACCGGCACCACGAACGGGCTGGCCAGGTCGGCGGTGCGGGTGGGGTCACCGCGGGCCGCGGCGAGGACGGCGGTGCTGTTCATGCGGACGGCGACTAGGTCGTCGAACGACGTGAGCGTGTGCGGCTGGTAAAAGTCGGCGAAAAAGTCCCGCCCGTGCCAGCCCGTGTCGCGCAGAGCGCCGACTGGGTCGTTTCCGAGGCAGCTGCGACGCGAGGCACCGCATTTTCTTTAGGGACGCACACGGCCACGGCGCACCGTGCCGTGGCTCGCGTACGCTGGTCGGCGACGGGCACCGCGGGCTCGTAGGTCCACCACTTGCGGTAGCTGCGCGTCGGCGCGGCGCCGTCGTCGTGGTGCAAAAAGTAGTCGGTCTGCAGCTCCCAAATGGTGGGCTTGCCCTCTTGCGGCACAAAGAGCCCCAGGAAGAGGTTGATGGCCGCCTGCTTGTCCGCGTCTGCATCGGCGCCGCCGGCGAGAGGCGGGGCCATCGCGCGGTGAGGCCATGCCGACTGCGCCGCTGGCGGCGTTGGGTGCGCGCGCCTCCGACCTGTGAAAGAGTTGGAGTAGAAGCGGCGCAGCGTGTTGATCATGTCGCGCGAATGGGACGTCCACCCGCCCTGCCGCCGGTACGTCTCCATGGTGTTGACCAGCAAGGACCTGCGACGCCCGCAGCGGGACGCGCAAACGTGGCGTGGCCCACGCTGAGCTGCTCGCTCGCGGTCGGAGCGCGCATTGCGCGGGGTGACCGACGCGGCGGTGCGGTCCAAACGTACCCGCCGTACTGCATGGCGATGGTGTCGCCGTGGTCTTGGTACATTTGCGAGAGGATGACGACGGCGTCGGTGTCAAACGGCAAGTCGGGCCGGTCAATCACGCCCAGGGCATACAGCTGGGCGGCCCGGCAGCAGCGGTGCAGCGAGTCGCCTCCGGTCAGCCGATCGGGTCGTGTAAGCGACACCAAGTGGCCGCACGGCGTACCTGGCGCGCGAAGGCTTCCTTGGCGATCATGAACTGCGCCGCGTTGGTGCGGTCCAGGCAGTCCACGCAGTTGGTGCGCACCACGCCTTGCTGCAGCAAGGGCGCCGACCTGGGACGCCGGGCAGCGGGGGCGCGGGGGAGGCAGGCCCATCGCGGTTGCGCGACATGGGTAAACCGCGGAAGGGCCAACGTGGCCGTGGAATCATCGACCGCGAACGCACCGGTCGAGCACCGGCCGCCGTGTCTTGGGCGGCGTTGTGGCGGTCGCGGTGGCGTGTACCGGCGCAGCGTCCGCGCTGCGCTTCGGGCCTGACGACGGTGGCGCGCTCTTGCCGCGGGCGGAAGCTGTGGATGAGGCCGCCCACGTCGGCGGTGTCCGGCCGCCGGATGGCCCGAACGCGGTCGAGAGTGCGTCCGTGTCGTCCTCGTCGTCGAAGAGCTGAAAAATGCCGTCGTCGTCGCCGTTCGACTTGTCAGCGCCCGGCTGGTCGTCGGGCGTGGCCAGCGGTGACATGGGCGGGGGCGCCGTCGAGGCCCGCTGGCCGCGCGTCGGGCCGGAGTACAGGAAGCCCGTCTTGTCCAGCACCGTCTTGGCGATCTTGGAGAGCCGCAAAATCACGTCGTCGTTGTTGCTGGCGTCCGTTTCCACGTCCGATGGGGCGAGGCGCCATGTTCAGGACACGACGCCAGACGTCCGCCATCGAAGGAGGGGCCCGGCGTACCTCTTGGCCGCTCGCGCCATGTCCCATGCAATGTACTGAATTTTCATGGACTGCGGCAAGAACTGGTTCAGGTACGACAGCAGTGTGGTGTACTCGTCCAGCAGCAGCGACTCGCGCGGCGTGCGCTCCCGTTGCTGCGCCTCGTAAACGCGACAACATCGCCGTAGGCGTCGGTACGCGCGGGGGGTGTCGCGAGGGCAGCGGCGCGGTCGGCGGCGTACCTTGACGAGGTTGAGCACGATGATTGGCACGCCGTAGCGGTGAAACATCTGGTCAAAGTGCAGGGCGCCCGCGCTGTAAAACGGGTCGCGGCGCTGAACTGGTGCGGGTGCGGAATAGCGTGTGACAAGGTCACGACACAGGGAAGCGCTTTAGCGACGAGATTGGGATGACCGACGTGGAGGTACGGGTAGGGATACTTTGAATCGGCGGCTTGATGCCGGCCATGGCTGCAGGTGTGTCCTGGCTCCAGTAGAGCGGGATGGAGCCGCGGTGTTGGACGTAGGACGCGAAGCGCGACAGGCTTTGCGGCCCGAACGAGCTGGTCTCGGCCTCGCTCACCAGCTGCTCGCTTTCGACGTCGTTGGCCACAAAGCCCTGCGCGGATAAGTAGCAATGCGCCGCGCGCCGGCCGGTGTGAGGCGCCATTTGCGTGCACAGGCCGTACGCGGGCGGGCGGGCGGCCCTCGGCGTCGCACCTTGGCGGTGACGCCGCGCTTGAGGAAGCGCGGGCCGGCAAAGTGCCGCGATCGGCGTGCCAGCAGCGTTAGGTAGATTGGCTTCCCAAACACCGAGATTTCTGATGGCGCGCCACGGCCCGCGGACGACACGACGCCCCATCAGCGGCGACCCTCGTCACCATGGCTCTGTGCTGACGATCCGGTTGCGTCGGCGGGCGTACTGGACTGGTCCGCAAAGCCGTGGATGACCGGAAGGATCCACGGCGTCGGCTCGGTGCCGGGAAACGCCGCCTGCCGCAGGTGGTGGTTCCACGCAAACATGTCGTTGATCGGGCCTAACGCGACGCCGAAGAACAATGCAGCGCACGCTGTGTCTCACTACAAATTGGATGTTGGCGTCCGGACGGTGCTGTGGCGGCAGCGGCGGCCGGCGCAGCGTACCTGTGGGGTCCATCAGGTTGCGCTGCAGCGTCCGCGTGAGGTCGTACGTGTACGAAAAGTAAAAGTTGCCGTTCAGGTCCACGCCCTTCATGAGGTCGATGTAGCTGGAGCGTCCGTCGTCCCGAAACGCCGGCGCGGTGGCCGTCAGCGAGGACACCGAGCCAGCCTCTCGACGGGCCCCACCGGCGCTGCGCCGTACTGCTGCTCTTGCGGGCTGGCGGAGCCGTCGTGGCGGTGATGGATGCCGATCATCTGGGTATCGTCCACGTGGTAGATGATGTGCCCGCCCAGCTCCGCCACCTGGCTTCGCTTGGTGGTGAGCAGGATGTAGTAGCCCTCCGTGAACCGGATGAACCCTGCGCAGGTCACATGAGGAAAGCAGTTGAAGCAACTCGGTTGGAAGCGGCAGGGTGGCAGAGCGTCGGCTGGGCGCGGCGGCGCGTACCGAGGACGGCACAGGCGGTCGCCACCTGGCGCACGCCGCCGGTGCCGCGGTTGCCCTCGTCCACCATTTTGAGCAGCTGGGCAATCTGAGCGCGGCCGCCAGAGCGTAAGCATCGGGGGAGAACAGCCGTTACGTGTGTGTGTGTGTGGGGAGCTTTCGACTCTACGACAGCCGCGCCAGGCGCCGGGCCGCACCTGCCGGGAGTCGTAGACCGCTTCGTCCTCTGTCAGCGACAGCTCCGTTCGCGGCGTCATCCGGTCGATCTTGAGGATCCGGTAGTACGAGCGCGTCGCGTCGCACCCCACCAGGTAGAAGCGCTGCAGGTTCAACCACCATGCACCTGGTGACGAACGCGTGAGTGCCGTGCTGGCCCGGCAGACCGTGCCCAGCGCCAGTGCAGTGTTGCTACCGCCGACGTCTCGTAGAGCGTGAACGCTTCCAAGGGCGGCGCCCGCTGCTGCTGCAGCAGCTGCTGGTGCACGGGCGCCGCGGGCCGCTTGCCCGCGGTGCCGCCCAGCCGGCTCGGCGCCGGCGTCGCCTTGTTGCGGGTGGCGGTGCGCGGCTCAAAGGGTGTCGTGGGCGAGGCAAAGAGGCTCGGGTCTGCCCGCCAGCTCTGCTGGCCCGCGTCCAGCGGGTAGGCCTCGCGGCCGGGCGGCGACTGCGCCATGGCCGGCGACGGCGTCCTACGACGCGATCCAGCCCGACCCTGTTGCTGCGCCTGCTGCTTCGTGTGGACGTGCTCCGGCTGCGTGCGGGACGCTGTGGGCGGTGTCCTGGGGACGGCGCCGCAGCCCAGGAGCGGCGGCGGCGGCGGCGGCAGCGGCGGCGGCAGCGGCGGCGGCGGTTTCGCGCCAAATCGGAGTATGACGTCATCGCTGCTGGATGGCCGACGCCGCAGTCGCGCGCCGCCTGCGCGCGCGCTTTAGAG
>Ga0180216_1001999_pt1 | contig 17425 bp, 20 predicted proteins | sample eDN3rd37CBELigMG_FD_128879 | JGI IMG/M metagenome (GOLD analysis project Ga0180216, IMG submission 128879) | Enriched Miracle-Growth compost microbial communities from Emeryville, California, USA - eDNA 3rd pass 37_C BE-Lig MG (version 2)... ...
CGGGGACCGGGGTCGGTACGACGGGATCGGGTCGGTAGCGAGGTTTTATCAGGAGTCGAGAACCGATCTGCTTACATAAGCAACTACACAGGGGGCTTTTATAGGGGCGTACAAGGACTATCCAAAAAGGGAAATAAACTTTCCATGAGCTTCCATGAGCTTCCATGAGCATGCGCACTTCCGTGCATGGGAGGCTCAGGGTAGAGCTGACGTAATCAGAATGCACAAACGGGCGATCTGGTGGTCAATGCTCCTCAATCATCACAACATTGTCCTGCTGGCGCTGCGTACGGACAACAACATGGAAACCGAAGACTACGCCAGCTTCCACGCCCACTTCAAGCGGTCCAACGTCCTCGTCTACCACGGCATTGTCTTTTTCAAGTCACTAGAAGGACGGCCTAGCACGATCCTCACGGAGGACTCTGCGGTCTCCGAGCACGAGCGCGCGAAAGCAGCGAGTAACCGCTGTGTGCTTCAAGCGGTGGCCAATCACCTGGAGAAGATCTACATGTAACTAGATCGGTCGATCCATCTGCTCTTCATGTACCGACGGGCGTGCCGTTGCCTAGCGTTTTACATACGCGCGTCCGTGCTTAGCCAGCAGCTAGGCGCCGGCGATGCAAAGCCCATCGAGTAGGCCCTGTACATGGAGCGGTCTGAAGACGTGTATAAAAAGATCGCTACATATTGGCCTACAAAACGTACGTACTACGCGTCTACATGCACCCAAGATACAACGCTAGAGCTTGATCATGGCGAAAACCGATTACGCCGTACTTAATTGTTGTAGCCTGACCAACGTGAGAAATGTCCCATGATACCCGATCTTGGCTGCTTGTCCGCGTCCATCTGTTCTTGCAGTCGCCTAGCTTTCTCGATGACCTGCAAGCGACGCCGAATGTCGTCTGCACGGACGCATGTACGAGCACGAACAGTACGCCCACGGGCAAACTTGCCGCCCATGCACTTAGTTCGCTGCGCGCCGAACCAGAGAGCCGACGCCGGGCTGGCGCTCACGTACCGCGGTACAGCGTTTGGAGATGCGCCACCACAGTTTCCAGGACAATGGTGTTCGCCGCGGCCTTGTCCTTGTCGGCTGCCGATGTCAGGCGCAGGCCGCGGTGCAAAATGCGCTTCTGCTCGCCGTGACTTTGGTAGAAGATCAGGCCGTGGTACTGCAGCGGCCGGTTGAACTCTTGCTGGAACGAGGCGTAGTCGGCAACCTCCATGTTCGTGTCGGTCCGCAACGCGAGCAGGATGATGTGGTCGAACTCTGCCCGAACGCACAAGGCGCCAGCATCACGCGAGCCGACCGCGTGAGGGCTTGACGCATGGGCGCGCGGCGCCAGGCGGCTTTCACGTGCGACCCGTACCGGCGTGCAGATCCTTGAACGCGGGGGACTTCAGCTTGTCAATCCACCGCGCGCCAGTAACGAAGTAGGGGAAGATGAGGCACGCCGCCGACTTGGGGCGCTCGGGCCGGCCATCGTCCGGTGACTTTGAGAACGCGAAGCCCGCCGAGACAGGGGTGATGTTGAAGACCCTGCTCTGGCCACCGAAGGCACGGTCGAGGGCAGCCACTAGCAGCGGCTCCACGCGGTCCACTTGCTCTCCCAGAGCTTGGCAGATGAAGACCTCGATGATGCCCCCCTGGCTGCTTTCGTTGAGCTCCTTCCCGAGCTCTTGCTGGAGCGACTCCCGGTGCTCCCGCTGGCGCTGAGCCTCTTGGTTGGTGATCTCGGTGACAAACTTTTCAAACTTGTCCGACTGGATCTGAAGGTCGGCCGACAGGCGGTTGTACCGGCCCATCAATGTGTTGTAGTTTGCCTCCAGGGCGCTGTGCGTCGCCGTCGCGTGCTGCATGTCGGCGTGCAAACTGGTCAGCGCTTGGCGAAGACGAGCGTTCTCCTCTTCGAGCCTCCGACAGCGTTCCGAGGTCGACGTCGCGAGATCGTTGATCGTGCGCTTCACGCTGTCTTCGAACTTTGAGTAGTCCTCCAACGGAACGTACTGCACCTGGGGCGGCGCGTCCGTCTGTGGTGGTTCACCGGCGACTCTCGACGCATGGAAGACGTTAGCGTGTTGCGCAGCCTCCTTTGGGCACCCATGAAGGCGCAGGCATACGTCCACGGCGGCCGCGAACCCGCTGCCGTCAGCGGCGGCCCCGTTGGCCGGGGCGGCTTCGGCGCGGAAGACGACGTCGGGTGTGTCGTCCGGAGGGGGGCGAAAGGCCTGCGCTCCGGGGTGCGTCGACGCAGGCACCGCCGAAGAGCCCAATGCAAGCATGGATCCGCTGGCCAGTGTGCTAGACATGATGATTCGTTGCGGCGGCATGCCCTCGATCCTCGCCTTGCCAGTGCTACCGGCGTGGTAGTGGCTCCTAGACATGATCGATCCAGGGCGCTTATCGCGGCGCCCAGCCGCTCCTCCAGTGTCCTACTACTGTCGTGGTGCGCTTGCTTCATCAAACGCGGGCGCCACTAGTCATGGACACGCTCGGCCCTACACCATCGGTACCTTACGCGCCCTGGTTCTTGCTCCTAGCTGCTTGCAAACAACCAGCCGTTTTCGCGCACTAGCGAAGCAATTTTGCCTCAGTAACGCCACGACGACGGCCGAGGTACACGTCAGGCCATGATCATTTCAAATTGCAGCCAGCCTGAGTTACCCTCTCTCTCACTCTCTGCTCACGTGAAGATGAGATGACGATGAGGATGAAATGAGCACCGGGCATGGGGCGACCCCAGCGACGATGTAGCCGCAGTGACGTGGTTGTGGGCGCCGCGCGGGGCCTGCACAGCATTTCCAACAGCTGCAGAATGTTGTTTGCCATGCAACTGAAACACTCCTTTTTACACGTGTCAACGAGATCCCCTCTGAACGGCCACGGCAAAAACGGACATCGACGAGTGCCTGCGCCCATGCCGCCAGCGCTGCCTTCTCGTATGGGAATCAACAATGCTCGCGTGCACAATCGCCTCCTTTTGCAACGTGCGGCCATTAGGTTTGGCAATCACCCGGCAATGACCTGCCGCTTGCTAAGCGGGCCAACCCGACAACACGCACCCATCTTCCACCTCAACAGTTCATTTCAGTTCGATCCCTGCAGCCTGAACCCGATAACAGGAGACGGCGACGGTAACAGCGACGTCGTCGTCGTCGTCGCGGCGGCAGAAGCAGCAGCATAACAGGAGACGGCGACGGCAACAGCGACGACGGTGGCGGCGGCGGCGGCGGCGGCGGCGGCAGCAGCAGCAGCAGCAGCAGCAGCAGCAGCAGCAGCAGCAGCAGCAGCAGTAGCAGCAACCTTTCACAGCATCATCACGAACGAACCCGTTGTGCTCGCTGGCAGCACACCGCCAGCAGCATCCTCCTGATCCGCGGCGCCAGCCTGCGAGCCAACCACGCAACCATGGTGCGTACCAAACGCGATCATGTGCCGCTGTTCGACCGAGCAATGCGCCGAGAGTCTCATGCTCGCTTGCCGTGGGCGGAAGGCGGTGAAGGTGTTGCCTCAGGCTCAGGAGAAGCCCGTGACGCACCTGCTCAAGGAGCGTCTGCTCGACACCGTCAAGACCAGCGAACAAGTGCCGTTGGAGGTCTTCCTGGTACGTGCACACGTATTCCAATGTCTCGCGTATGCAAGTCGGGCGACTTTTCAACTTCGGAGCTCTGCCTCGGGTGAATTGGTCCGACGCAGCTCTACGACGCCTCCGCCTCCGTGTCGCCGCAACAGTTTAAGCAAGCCAAGACGGCCGGCCAGCTGCTCGTGGCCTCGTTCGGGTCGGGCACCATGGTCGGCTTTGGCCAGTTCTCGAGTACCTTCAAGCAGGAACAAGACATTACGTCCGACCTGAACCTCATTCAAACAAAACATGAAGGTATCGGACTTTGAGCCTAGCTGTGGTCGGACTTTTCGCTCGCTCGGTGCGCGACGACTAATGGTCGATAGAGACATACACGCGTCGTACGTGACCACTTCTACAATTCCACATGCAGCCATGTTCCAGCAGATTGGCACCACCAACACGGCGGACGCCCTGCGCCACGCCGCAATTCAGCTTGCGTCCCCGCGCAAATCGATAAAACTGGTCATGCTGTTCACCGACGGCAACCCGGACAACCAGAACGAGGCTGTCAATGCCGCCAACCTCGTGACCGCCACGGTACGTGCAAGGACCTTTGCACAAGCTACACGTCGCTCGGCCGGCATGTAGATCTGATTGTCGGTAAAGTGGCGTTGTTCGATTCGAGCTTTTTGGGCACTGTCTATTCAGGGCGCGCAACTCATCGGCGTCGGCATCGGCGACGTCCACCGGCCCAAGCTCGACCAGATGTGCGGCACCGCCAATGTGTTCATCCTGAACAACTGGACGGACCTGCTGAGCGCCATCCCGTCTGCGGCGGACCGCGAGGCTGGCCACGTCGCCCGCTCCAAGGTCCAACTTCGGACCACGCAGATGGATGCCTGCGTCGGCTTCCGCGACGAATTGAAGCTCCAAATCGAGATCCGCAACATCGGCGAAGCGGACATCCCGGCGGGCGCCGTCATCCGCGTCAGTGCCAAGCCGTGTTACCAGGAGGACGCCAAGCGCATCACCACGGCCATACCGGCCATCGAAGGGTGCGACACGGTGACCATGACGCTTGTGCCGTGCGGCATCGCGTCCGTGGACACCCTCCCGGACACAATCACGATCACCATCACTCATCCAACGTCGCGCCTGCCTTTCAAGACCGAGTCTGCGGGCGTCGTCACGGAACTCTGTATGCATGCACGCGACCTGCTTATGTGGGACGCGGTACCGGCCGGTATATGCTGACGATCGAGCGTTACAATGCTCGCGTGCACTTGTGACCGCGCGATGTCGAAGGGCACTTCATGGGCGACGCGCTGATGTGGAGCCCCAAGTACCCTCACGTGGCCAACGACGCACGCATCATGCTGTTCGGGCCCGCCGGCCACGGCAAGTCGACACTCGCCAACAACCTTACCAGCCTCTTCGATGAGACGTACAGGGCCGTCGCGGTGGCGGCGCGCAGCAGCGACCACGTCACGAAGAACAACGAGTTGATCCGGACCAACGCCAAGCCCAACCTCAACTTCCTGGACCTAGTTGGTCTTCGATACGAACCCGACAACTACGCCAACGGCGTGCTCAAGGCCGTAGCGACGGGCGAGCTCCCCCACAACTTCCGCGTGCTGGAAGGCAACGTCGCGCAGGCCCTGCAGGAAGCGCGAGCGTCGGGCATCCCTGCCACCGACCGCGAAATGCACGCAGCGATTATCGTCCTCAGCTACGGTGTCCGCGATGAGGAGGAGCAAGTCAAGACGAAGTTGCGCGCCTACATCCAAGAGCTGAACTACCTTCATCTGATCCCCATCGTGGTCATCACCAACGTCGACTTTGTCACTTCGCCGGAGGAGCTGGCGGCGCTGCCGGACCAGTTCGAGCGCATCACGGGCATCGAGAAGACGCGCATCTTCCTGCTCGACAACCGGCCCATGAATCCGGAGAGTGCCGGCTTCTTCGGCCAGCGCAAGACGCTGTACAAGATTCTGATGGCGCTCCTGAACAACACCGACGTGAAGCATCGTCGGTTGCACCAGGAGCGCGGTGGCAACCACGTCGTGGCGACGGCAGCTCCTGCCGCACCTGCACCCGCCACACCCGCGCCCGCCACACCCGCACGTGCGCCATCGATGCCCACCACACCGACGAACGGTGTGAGCGGCAGCAGCGGCGGCTACGTCGTCCCGCGCCCGTCCGTTTCGACGCCGACGACCGAGAGCGAAGCTGGCCGCGCATCCGCTCAGCCGCCGCCGTCACCGCTGGATGTCGTTTCCGAATGGTTCACTGTGTGCACCGAGGACGGTTCGCTGTCCCGCGACGTCTACGTGGACATCTGCGGAACCAACAAGCTCGCCGACGTGCGCAGCAAGATCGAAACGGATGACGCTGTCGTCTGCGCGTTAGGCCAGTTCTACTTTGTTAACACCATCTCTAACCAGCGCGTGCTGCCGGCCAACGAGGGCAGGGCGTCATACACCGTCGCCATCAGGCACGGCACCCAGCAGCCTGTCTTCCTGGTGCAGCTGCATGATCCCAAGGCGCCGCCGCCCTACTGACCTAGCAAGCGTCATATGGCGCTCCTGCGTACGACGCGAACCCGAAACACGACCCGCAAGTGCGTGCACGTCTGTCCCTGCGTATCTATTGGCATGACCACGAGCTTTATGCATGTGCATCTTGAATCGTGCACATCCTGTGGCGAAGCGTGTAGTTTTGTTTATTTACATGTAGTTGCGATATAGTTGCTTGTGAGATACATGCATGTAGGGGGCGCCTAATAAAACTAACCTGATCGATTTACACATTGGAGCCGTATTCATGCAGCATGCAGTGCAGGCACCACAGTCTCTAGCAGCATGCAGTCTTGTTTGAAATCCTTCTTTAGCGAGCAGTTGACCTCCACCGAGAATCTGGTGGCAGCGCCCACCGCATCGGCAAGGTACTTGCGCGCCCGGTTGCGATCGTCCTCCTAGGGCCTGGACCCACAGCAGATGGTCGATGTGGGAGATGATGACGCCAGCGGGAACCTCCTTGCCGTGGCCGGTGATGCTCGCGCCCTCGCCACGGCATGTCCGCGCGATCGCTGCGAGCCACCCTGCTGCGTCAGCGTACTAGTGACTGCCATCGTCGTTTGCCTCGGCTCCGCGCTTTGTGGTTGGCTCGGCTGTCACGACAAACTGCAGGGCCGCAGGCGCAGGGACGACCACAATCACCACCGCGGGAGCCTTGAAGAAAAGCCGGTGGCCCACCACCACCGGTGCAGCGCTCAGCAGCAGCGCGGCTAGCGCTGCATGAATTCTAGCATCGTCGGGGGGCGCGTAGGTGTCCAGCAGGATGTGTGAAGGGCACAGCGGCACTCTGTTTGCCTGCCTCGTTGTGCGTGGCAGCATGCCGTCGCCGCCATCAAGCGTGCGATGCGCGCGGTATACTGGGCACCACTCCTCGTGCGTGGCAGCAGACAGCGACAAGAGCGTGTTCACGAAGGAGGACTTGCCGCCGCCGGCGGGTCCGACGACCATGGTGGTGGTGACGGGGGTGGTCCAGAGCTGCGCAAGCAGTTGCGTCGAGATCCGTTGGGGAGGTCGCACGTCGAAGAGCTCTGGATGCACTCGCGCGCCAGCCCCGTGGGTGTATGCGCAGTAGCAGAAGTAATTGATCGTTAGGCACCCGCTGCTTACGTCGACAACGCCCAGCCGCACTACAAACCGTGACGTACCAGGAGGTAGCCGGAACTCGGCAGGGCGACTGACGAGCAGGGTCGATCGGTTAACGCGGTCACAGTAGACGTCCACGGACAGCAGCGCCGGCAGGCCATTGCTCCAGTCCGGCCGGGGCAACGTGATGTCGAGTGCGATGCTGTCACCAATGTCCAGGGTTCCCGCCCAGTGGACGGTGGCCCTGCTGGCGGTGCTGGCACGGCCGCTGAGGTGTCGGGACCGAAGCTTCGTCACCACCACGAGCTTGAAGTGACGGCATTCGTCGCTCATGTAGCGCAGGACCACGCGGACTCGCGGCCGCGTCGCTGGGGTCAGCGGGCCGTCCTTCAGTAAGTCGACCTGCACCTGCCACGGATCCGGCCCGTGTTGGCGGGGCTGAAGGTCGTACGGCAGGCGGACGCTGTGCGACACGTCGAGTCCTTGCTGGTGGAGGCGTCTGCGAAGGTAAGATACAACTGCCGTCCCTGCGGCCCAGAGATCCATGCAAGCAAGCGCGTGTCACGAAGAGTGCGCCCCCTACGACGACGACAGTCATCGCGCGTACAACTAAGAAGGTCGCCAACAAGAAAGCTACGCGAGCGCTGGCGAACGCGTCCGATGACACTGCGAGCGACCACGGCAGCACGGCTGTGAAAGCCGCTATTGCGAGTAGCTGTACCAGCATTGCCGCAGCCGACAGCTGACCGGCACGTGTTCGTTTGCCTTCCGCCATTGCTGGGCACACCCAAACGCCGAGGCGCGCCAGCTTCACCATTATCAGATCTTCAAAGTTCAAACCAACGCACGCGTACGTCGCGCCGACAAGCATGTCTTTGTTGTACGATGTCATGTAGATCCCATGTAGATCCCCGTCGTTCGCCGCGCTCCGCTCTACTATGCTGCCCAACACTTGGCCCAACTCTTGGTTGGCACGTTGGCAATTGGGTATCTTGAGGCGTGTGACGTGAACTCGAGCCGTTGAGCATGCCCACGGGCGTACTATGTGGTACAGCACCCAATGCACACGACCTGCCACCACAACATGCTGCACGCTATGCCGCTTCGTACAGCTAGACACTCGTGGCGGATCTACGATGAACGCTTCGTCTTCGCTAGCAACTCGGTCTTCGCTAACAACGTCTTTGAGGGGATGCCGACCCGGCAGAATGAGGTGGAATTGGGTGGACTCGCGCCAAATTCAAACCAGGTCCGCGGAGGCGGCGGGCGGCGGACGAGCGACGCCGACGAGGCCGCGAAGGCAAGGCAGCAAAGGCGAGCGGCGAAGCAGCGAAGCGGAGGAGGCAGGTGGGGGCAGCGAAAGGCCCGGGGTAGCAGCGGCGTTGCGTTGCGTTGCGGCCGCGGCAGCTGCACGCGGCAGCTGCACGCGCACGCCCGACACCTTCCTGGAGTGGGCGGCGCGCCGCCTTCGGAAAGCTGGCTGTGCGGGGCGGGCACGAAAAGGGAAAAGCTCGTCGCGAGGGCGCCAGCAGCGCAAAGAGCCACCGCGGCCGTGAGACAGTGAGCGTCCGCGAGCTGCACCTGCCGCCGCCGCCGCTTACTTCCGCCGCGGGGCCGGGACCATCTTCCGCTTGCCCGTGCCGTCCACGTTTCACGTCGACTAACACGCGCTGGTGCGCAGCCCCCCGTTTGTCCGTCGTCGCAGCGTGCGCGAGACGCTCGCCAACCAACCCGCCTTGCTGCGACAGCACCACCATGGCGGAGCCGCCGGCCAAGCGCCCCGCGGTCGAGCCGCCGGCCGCCGACGAGGCCATCGCGGCCACGTCGTCGTCCGGTAGGACCGTGGGCCGTGCGCCCGCCTCGCGCGCCTGAACCGCGCCTGACAACTGTAAGCGTGCGTGCGACGGGCCTCCGCTCAGGCGAGGTCACCCTGTACTCGTACTTCCGGAGCTCGTGCTCGTGGCGCGTCCGCATCGCGCTCGCGTGGAAGGGCATTGCGTACACGTACAAGGCCATCCACCTGGTCAAGAAGGAGCAGGTGCGTGCGCGTGCGCCTGCCCCCGCTGCTACGCCCGCGCGCACGCCGTGCTCAGCCCCCGCTTCCTTACGTTGCGTTTTCGCCCGCTCGCCAGGTGACGGACGAGTACGCGGCGCTGAACCCGTCGCGCGTCGTGCCGACGCTCGTCATCGACGGCCACACGCTCGGCCAGTCCGTCGCGATCCTCGAGTACCTCGACGAGACGCGGCCGGAGCGGTCGCTGCTGCCCAAGGACGCCTACCGCCGTGCGCTCGTGCGGCAGATCGTCCTGACCATTGCCGCCGACACGCAGCCGGTCCAGAACCTGCGCGTGCTCAACCACCTGCCCGAGGCCGAGCGCACCGCGTGGGCCAACCACTGGATCACCGTCAACTTTGAGGGTACGCGCGCGCGCGCACCCGCCTGCGTGGGTACGCGATCCGCACTGGCTGACACCGCATCGGCCGGCTCTGTTGGTGGGCCGGTCGCAGCGCTGGAGCGCCTGCTGCAGTCCACCGCGGGCAAGTACTGCGTGGGCGACGAGGTGACGCAGGCGGATGTGTGCCTCGTGCCCCAAGTCTACAACGCCTACCGGTGAGGACCAGCTTGTGGTGGAGGAGGGCGTGGCGCGTCGCCGCTAACCGCGCGCTAGCTGGCCTCATCCCGTGCTCGCTTGCGCAGCTTCCAAGTGGACATGTCCAAGTTCCCGACGATCGAGCGGATCAACAAGGCGCTGGCCGAGCTGCCCGAGTTCAAGGCCGCGCACGCCCACGTGCAGCCGGACACGCCCGAGGACCTGCGCGCCAAGTAGATGCAGGCGCGCCGTTCCCGTACAGACCAACCAGAATATATTGCAAATGAACCAGCAGGCAAATGCAGTAGGTTACTTGGTGGGCTTCGGGTTCGGTGCCGCCGCCGCGCCGCGCGGGTCCTGACATAAAACAGCCGCGCGCGGATGAAGGCGCATCGGATCGTCAGCACCTCAGGCCGCACCGCACAACGGTGGACGGTGGCCTGGCGCGAGCCTACCTTCTTGTTGTCGCGCTTGACCTTGACCTTGTAGGGGATAAAGTCCACGCCGACGAACGGCTGGAGCACCTCGGGCACCTTGAGGCCCTCGGGCGTCTGGTAGTTCTCCACGATGCAGGAGAGCGTCCGCTCCGTGGCGGTGAGCGTGGCGTTGAGGCAGTGCACGTACTTCTTCTCCCGCTCGCCCATCTGCAGGGGCGGCGCACCCACCAACGCTCGGTGCGGGGTGAGTACCGCGTCTGGGCGCAACCCCGCCGCCGCCGCGGCGCCCCACGCACCTTCTTGCCGCCGCAGCGGATCTCCAGGTGCCGGGACTGGTAGTCGGTGCAGTTGGAGCAGCTCACCAGCTCACGGTACTCGCCTGACGATACCGTTCACGAAAAGGCGACGGCGCACGCTCCATGAGCCATGGATCGGCCACCCTGCCGTGCGCCCAGCGGCGCGGGCGCACTCACCGTAGCCCGGGAACCAGGCCTCGAGGTCGAACTTTTTGGCGGCCGCGTTGTTCAGCTCGCCGGACACAATGTTCACCACGCGGTACGGCAGCTTGAGCTGTGGGGCGCCCGCCGCAGCCAGCCCGTCCCGCGGCGGCGGTTAGGCCCGCGCTGACGCCGCCCGCCTGCTGGCCACTCGTGGCGGCGCGCGCGACACGCACCGACTGGTAGAACTCTTCGGAGGTGGCGATCATCTCGTCAAACATCTGCCACGACTCCTCCGGCTTGCAGAAGACGAACTGCTCGACCTTCTCAAACTGGTGGACGCGGAAGATGCCCCAGGTGTCCTTGCCGTGCGCGCCGGCCTCCTTGCGGAAGCACGTCGAGTAGCCGCCGTAGCTGGGCAGCCGGCGACGCCGAGCGCAAGCGCGGCGCCCACCGTGTTACCCCTCCGGCGGCCCTGTCCACTGTCCAGCGCGGCGGCGGCGGCCGTACCGCAGCGGCAGGTCGCTCAGCTCGAGCCACTCGCCGCGGTGGAAGGCCGAGATGGGCTGCTCCGAGGTGGCGATGAGGTACTTGTCGTTGCCGTCGCCGGCCACGACCTTGTAGAGCTCCTCGTCGAACTGGCTCAGCTGCGCGGTCTCGGCCATGACGTCCTTGCGCATCATGAAGGGCGTCTGGAGGAGCGTGTAGTTGCGCTTCCGCAGGAAGGCCAGGCCGTAGTTGATGAGCGCCTGGTTGAGCACCACGCCCCAGTTCTTTAGGTAGTAGCCGCGGTGGCCCGCCACGTTTTGGCCTGGCGTCGCAGCGCGCTCTAACGGGGACTCGCCCACGACTTAGTGCGGCGCGCCGGCATGACCGCGGTCGGGCGGTGCCAGCACGCACCGCGCTCGCTGTCGTAGGCGTCGATGGCCTGCAGCACCTCAAAGTGGTGGAGCAGCGCCTCGTCCACGGGCTCGCCCTCCTTCTTCGCCTCGGGCCACACCCGCACCAGCGCGTTGTTGGCCTGCGGCGAGGCCCCCGCTGCAGCCTCCCCCCGCCGGCGACCGAGTCAGCGTGGCCCTAAGAGGTAGGGGGTCACGCTGACGGCGGCGCACCTCGTCCAGGCTGTCCGGCACGGACTCGTGCACAATGTTGCCGACGGTGCTGAGCTTGGCCCGGAGCTTCTCCTGGATCTCCGCGAGCGCCTTCTCGACGCCCTCGCGCTCGGCCTCGATCGCCTTCTTCTTGGCCAGCAGGTCGTCGCAGGGCTCGCCGGCCTTCTTCTTGGCGGCAATGTCCTTCTGGACGGCGTTGACCGCCTTGTTCAGCTCGTCGACGTTGAAGCGCTCTGCGCGCGCGGCCATCGGCCGGCGTCGCGGCAGCGGCCGGGGGCGGCGGAATCAGCCACCCGACGCACGGAGCGTCGGCACGCGCGCCTGCGCCCAGCGCACGTACTGCTGACCCACTCCTTGTCGAGGGCAATGATCTCGTCCACGACCTCGACCGAGCCGCCGCGCTTGCGCTGCGACTCGCGGATCAGGTCCGGGTTGCCGCCCTTGTCGGCACGGAACAGGTTAATGTCCAGCATGGTGGCGAACGTGCAGCAGCGGGTGCTGGTCGCGCCCGCTGACTAGTCTACTGCGGCGAGACGACGCGGGAAAACGGCGGCGGACGAGGACACGTTAGCCCGCTGCCGGCAGACGCACGTTGGAACGCTGCGCCTCGTGGCCGGCGGCGCGCTTGCCGCGACGCCGTCCAGCGCCTCCGCGTTGCGCCACAGCTTGGCTGTCTGTCTTCCCAATGCCTCCGCCGCCGCCGCTTCCTCTTGCACGTCTTGTCCTCTCTGTCCTCCTCCTCACCCTCCTCGTTGTCGTCCTCCTCCTCCTCTGCGGCCTCCTCCTCCTCTGCGTCCTCCTCCTCCTTCTCCTCGTCCTCGTCGTACGGAGCACGTGGTGAAAGGTGACATGTGACCCGATCAACGGACGCTAAGTGCGACCCGAATGACGGGCACTAGTGACCCGATCAGCGGACACTAAGTGCGACCTGATTGACGGGCACTAGTGGCCCGATCAGCGGACACTAAGAGCGACCCGATTGACGGGCATTAGGAACTTGAGCCACTGGCACAACCGACACCATCGTGCAGGACAGCGGCATGCTTTGTCAAGGATGTGGATCTTGCCTTCAGGGACGCCGCAGACACCCAAGTACGATATACATCGTCTCTGTACATGGACGGCGACATGGCGCGCTCAGCTGCGCGAGTCTTTGTGCAAAAAGTTGTACAGCTCCCGGGCGGGCTTGGCGTCGATGACGGCGGCGAGCTGCGCCTCGGAGGCGTTGGCCAGCGCCTGCAGCGTCGCAAAGTGGCGCATCACTTTGTACATGTTCCGGCCAGCGATCCCGGGCAGGTGCTGCAGCACCTCCTATGGACGGCGCGGAACACGCCCGTGGCGGCACCCGACAGCATCAGACAGCTGCAATCGCGCCACGATTCCTACGCACCGCGTGGAGCATACGTGGGGCACGGCGTTGTAGGTGGCGCCGACCAGCTGCGTGTCGACGCCCAGCGACGCCGCCACGGTCTCGTCCGGCTCCGCAAACGTCCGCTGTGCGGTCGCAAGCACCGCCACCGCCCACGCCGCTCCCGTGAGCGCGCGCGAGCATCCGTCGCGCCGCCCCGATCCGCGTGCCGCCAGACCTTGAGCTCCTGGAAGATCTCGGCGGTCTGGTGCGGGCTCTGCGACCAGATGATCTTGAGCTTGGGAAAGTGCAGCGTCAGCAGAACGATCTTGGATGAGATGGCGTTGACCGAGATGTCGTCCTTGAGGTCGCCCGTCGACTGCAGCGCGAACGCCTTGGTCGCCTCAAACTCGATGAGCAGGACGGGGTAGGCGTAGTGCGCGCACATGGCCTCCGCTTGCGAGTACCTGCGCGGCGCCGCCGCCACCACCCGCGATGCGGTCACCGCCACGCGCGCGCTCAGTGCGCCGGACGCGTGCTCACGCGGCGTCGCGGCCGGCCCACGCACAGGCGGCCCGAGGCCAACGACGAGATGAGGTCGCTGATGGACTTGCGCTCGACGCAGATCTCGGGCGCGAGCACGTAGTCGCCAATCTCCAGCGTCACCGGCACGATCGTGACGCCGCATTCGTCGAGGATGACGGGCAGGCTCGAGCGAAACTCGCGCATGTCGACCACAATCTGACCGACGCCCACGTACGCCACGCCCGGGACGCTCTGGCGCGCGCCTCAGGACAACGACCGCCGGTGGCTCCGCCGTGCTCAGACCGCGCACCTTGCTCTGCTTGGGCACGACGAAGCGCCCGCCGCCGCGCCGCGTCGACACCAGCGTCAGGTCCTCCTCCGTCGGCCGGCCGTGCCGGCCGTCCTGGTCGCGCCGCACGGCCATGCTCTGGCCAACGCCCCGCGTGGGATCCGCCGGCGGCGGCGCGCGCGTCAGCCCCAAAAACCACCGCGCGCGCGCGCCCATCCTCGGACTCGGGGCGCTAGTCCGCACCGCGCGCTCCTTGATGAGCCGCTCGAAGGCGTTGCGCTCCTTGGAGACCGCCATGACGTAGCGCTGCTCGTCGATCGAGCGGTCGTACATGAGCACGTAGACCTGCACGCGCCGCTCGGGGAACTGCGCGCGGTACACCTCGACCTCGCGCAGGAACTCCAAGTCCACGTCGTACAGGACGATGTACTGCGGCTGCAGCTCATAGAGCATGCTGGCGGGCGCGCGTATCATCAGCCGCCGAACCGGCTGAACCGCCGCCCCCCCGCCCGTCAGCCGCCGGTGCGTCCGCCTGCCAGCCCGGAAGCGCGGCCCCGCACCGGCTGTTGCGCGTCTCCGAGTGCGCGTGGATGACGACGTGGTTCTCGGTCAGCAGGCCAAAGTGCTGGTCGAACGCCTTGGCGTCAAACTCGTCGGCGTCGGCGTCGCCCGCCGCCACCGCCGGCGCTGCGCGGTCGCCGTCGCCGTGGCCGGCGCCGGCGCCGTGGTCGTCGTCGTCGCGGTCCTCGGCCTCGTCCACGTCCGACGTCGGTAGCGGCATCGTGGCCAAGCTCAGGTCCTCGTCGTCCATGTCCGGCGCCGGCGTCGGCGCGGGGCTCGGCGAGTCGCGGTCGCTGCCGCCCACCCGGGCCCGCTTGGGCGCCGGCGTCGCCGCGGCCGCAGCGCCGTCCCGCTCGTCACCGTCCGCGACGGCCGCCGTGCGCGACGCCGCCTGCAGCACGCGGGCCGTGAACGTCGCGCGGTTGCGGGTGCTGTCGTCCGGAAACCACGCCAAACTGGGCGTGCCGCCCGCCGCGCAAGAACGGCACCGCTGTAGAACCGCGGTTAGCGCCGTCGCTCACCCACGCCGCCGTCAGTCTGCCGCTGCACGCACAAGTCGGCCAGCGCCTCCGATTCGGCCGAGAGGACCGTGGGGCCGGCGGGCGCCGCGGCGGACCCGGCGAGCCGGCCCGCGGCGATGAGCGCGCCCCGGCGCCGCCGAGGGGGCGCGCCGCCCGGCGTGGGCGTGCCGCCGCGGCCTGCGCCGCAGCCGACGGGCGCCGACGCGCTGCCGGCTGTAGCGGGGGCGGCGGCCATGGCCGGGCTCGCAGGGCTCGCAGCGGCGCCCTTGGCGCTCGTGACGCGCGTCTGCGCCAGGTTCGCGGTCAGGCGCGGCAGCGTCTCCTTCCATCGAAAGTAGCTGCGCAGCTGCCGCTGCAGGTACGCTTGGCCGCCGAGCGCGAGCGAGTCGCGCAGCTGGCGGCACGTGCGGTCCTCCTCGACCACGACCAGCACGGGCGCCGCGCCGCCGAGCGCGCCGCCGTCGTGCGCCGGCGGCACGTCATCTGCGCCGGCTTCGGCCTTGACGGCTGCGGCCGCCGCCTGCTGCCGCTCGCGGATCTCCTGGAGCACCTCGGTGAGCACGGCGTACTTGGGGTTCTCCTCCAGCACGGGCTCGACGGACGCCGCCGTGAGCCGCTGGCCTTCTGCCACGTCGGGCTTCTTGCGGTAGACGCGCGCCTGCGCCGCGCGCACGAGCGTATTGGCCGCGTCGGCGAGCACCCACGTCGAGTGGTCGCCGAGCGCGTGGAAGCCCGCGAGAATCGTGTCCAGCATGTTGAGAAACGTCACGCAGTCGTACGTCGTCAAGTACCTGGCCGCCGGCGCCGACGCTGGCGTCAGCGAACGGCGCGCGTGAGCGCAGCGCAGCGGCTTGGGTCATCGCGGCCGTGGGTGGACGACGGGGCGTACGTGAGCAGCTTGCGCAGCGTCTTGAGGTCGTTGATCAGCTGCTTGGACCGGGCCGACACGCGGTGCCACATCGGGTCCAGCTGCTGCCGGATGATGCCGTCAAACGACTTGTGCACGGCGTTCTCGACCGTGAACTCGCTCACGTCCACCTGGCGACGCGGCCGGGCGCAGGCGGGGCGGGAAAAGTCGGCGAAACGCGATTCGCCAATGCCGCGCAGGCGGTGCAGCCGCGCGTACCGTGGGATTAGCGCGGCGCAGGTCAAAGAGGCACGCGTCGATGAGCTCCAACAGCGCGCCCTGCATCTGCTGCATCGCCTCGGTCAGCGGCACGGCAATCTCCTCGACCTCGGTGGCGGCGCGATCCAGCGTGCCCTGCACGTCGGCGTGGAACCTGCGGCCGCGGCATCAGTCGGGCGGGGGCGGGGAGGGCGCAGCCGCGTGTTAGGCCCGCCCAACGCACGCGCCACGCCTAATGGGCACGCACCTCGGCCACAGGTGGACGCGGGTGAGGAAGAGCGCCCGCATGGTCTTTTCCAGCCGCCCAAAGCCGTTGGTGAGCTCGTGCGGGTCCTCGCTGATCGCCTTGATAAAGCCCGCCTTGCTCGCATGCCGGTACTGCCGCAGGATGAGCGCCTCCGTCGAGTACTCCGTCACGCTGCAGGACCATGTCACGCCCGCGGGCCGCGCCGCGTGAGTGCGGTGGGCCCACGGCCGCGCGAGGCGGCTCGCCCTGGGTGGTACCGTTCGGCGTGGCACACAATGAGGCCGGTGATGCTGCTGGTCGGGAAGCGGTGCGTCAGGATGTCGACGGCCATGATGCGCGAGGTGACAAACACGACGCCGCCGTTCGTGTACACATTGACGCTGCGCGGCCCGCGGACCAAGCGCGCGTGGTGGCCGTCAGGGCTCGCCCGGGCGCACGCTCAGAGACCTGCCGCACGCCACGGTACCGGTCGGCGATGGAGACCTCGTTGTTCACCACGACGGGCAGCGGCTTGACGTCCTCCAGGGCGAGCGTGGAGATCAGAAATTCTTCCTCGTCGGCGGACGCGTTCAGGACGACGACAAAGTGCTCCGGGTCGCAGTACTGCCGGAGCAGGTTGGCCAGCAGGAAGCGGAGGCCCAGGCCGGGCGCCAGCACGACCAGCGCGTCCTCCTCGCGCATCTCCGCCAGCAGCGCCCGCTGGTAGTGGAGGTCCATGGCCGGCAGCGAGTTTGCCGCCGCCTTGGCCGCCATGGCCAAAGAGCCTGGCGACGCAGACAAGCGCGTCGACGCACAAGTCGTGCTATGGCTTCCAGCCCAGCAGCCCCTCTTCCAGCCGCCGTTCGCCTTCCTTGCCGCCGTGCGGTCGTCCAGGTCGTCTGCGGCGTGCTCGCCTTCGTCCCCCGCCCCCCAGTTCCCGGGTTTCCTCTAGCGCCGCCTGTCTGCCTACCTGCCTCCTCGTCCTTCTCCTCCTTGGCAGTTCTCGTCCTCGTCCTTCGCC
>Ga0180216_1002001_pt1 | contig 17424 bp, 5 predicted proteins | sample eDN3rd37CBELigMG_FD_128879 | JGI IMG/M metagenome (GOLD analysis project Ga0180216, IMG submission 128879) | Enriched Miracle-Growth compost microbial communities from Emeryville, California, USA - eDNA 3rd pass 37_C BE-Lig MG (version 2)... ...
ACCGTTCGTTCGGCTGCAAGGGCAGCAGCATTGGCGCTCGTGTCCCGATGGCCCGCTTGCGACCTCCCCGACGGCGCACGCCCAGACGCTCTTCACGGTACATCCGGAACAGCCGCTTGTGGTGCTCTTTCAGAATGGCGATGATCTGTTCTTCTGAAAACCGGGTGCGCTTCATGTCTGGTCCTCTCAGCAGGGCCAGATCAAACTTCAATCCGGAACAGGCTCCGGGGGCAACGTCAAGAACAGTATAAACTCCCGGTCGCACATGCGAACGGGGGTTATTGCTTCTGGGGGGCATCCCCCTTCAGCGCCAGCCAAGCCCGGGCGCAACATGCTTCAGGATCGCCCCGATGACATGCGCATTATAGGTGACCCCCAGTTGGTTGGGGACTGTCAGCAAAAGCGTGTTCATGCGTACGAGAGAGAAGCTTGCCACCCTTGTTTGGACGGCAGATTCACGTGGCGTCAGGCGCCAACAAGATTGCTTTCACTCAATTGGCGCGGGTTTAAGCACCTGGGTATCGCCCCAATTCAAAAGGCGGTTCGGAATGACGGCGCCGTTTGGCAACCTCAGCGGGGAAAACAGGGTCAATCGGCTCTCCGGATTTCAGGCTTGAGCCGAGCATAACCTTTGAGTTAACTTTAAGGTCAAGCGTTGGCAGCGGGGGTATCGCGATGAATATCGGAGAACTGGCGAGGCGCGCCGGGCTGACCAGTTCACGCATCCGCTTCTATGAGCGCGCTGGTCTGTTGAAGACCGTGGGGCGGCAGCCGAACGGATACCGGACGTACCCGCCGGAAGCTGTGCTGGTGCTCGAGCTGATAACGAGCGCCCAGCAGGCTGGCTTCAGCCTTGACGAGATCCGGACGCTGCTTCCGCCCGACCTGGAGAACTGGCGACATGACGCGTTGATAGAGGCGCTTCGCCGCAAGGTTGCGGAGATTGAGGCGCTGCTTCTGCGGCTCCAGCAAAGCAGGAAGCAGCTGGTTGCGCTGATCAGCGACATCGAGGCGAAGCCCGATGACATCGATTGCGCCGCGAACGCGCGGCGGGTGCTGACGAATATGTTGGGCAAAGGGGCTGAAGCTGGGGGCGTGGCGGTTGGCGCCGCAGGTCGACGACGCCCTGCCTGACGCCTGCCCGGCGCCGGCAAGGCCCGTTAACGCTGCTCAGGCGATAACCAGTCCACCCATGGCGGGCCGCCGGCATAGGGGAGCGCCGCGGCGGCATGGCGCGCCCAGAGATTTGCTCGCTCCGGGCCCCGGCCATCCGCCCGCCCGGTCCTGCGGGATACCTGGGCGCGGCGGGATACCTGGGCGCGGTGACGTTGTGATGGCCAGATGCGCCTTGCACACCGTTGGCGGGCGCGGTTACTCCGCCGCGTCGCGTTGGGGCGTGTCTGGCGCGTCGGGATGACCCGGGCCGGTTTCGCAACCAAGATCCGGGAAGGCGAGAACGCGTCGTCCATGGAAATCGGTGCGGGCGATGAGAAGACCCCGTTCCTCGAAATAGGCCAGCAGGCGCTGCGCCCTCCGGGGCGAATGGCTGCCGTAGGCGCGCGCCAGGGTGGCGTCGGACGGGCAGGGGTCCTTGTTGATGGCGGCGCGGGCGACAAGCAGGAACATGCCCTGCAAGTCATCGGGCAGGGTTTCGGAGAGGGACAGGGCCATGGCCCAGGTCTCCCCGCCGGTGCTTTCGTCAACGCCAGCGCGGGCGACCGCCAGACGCCGGCGGAAGGCCGGAAGCGCCAGGGGTTCGCCTGGCACCCGCCGGATGCGGCAGCGCACGAGAAAGTCCTGGTAAAGCACGGCGTCGGAGCGGAAGGCGGCGTCCGGGTCCTCAAGGATCTCCCGCAACACCGTGTCGATGCCGGTTTCGCGCTCCGTTTCGTCGATAATGGCGAAGACCGGCTGGGCGGGGGGCTCCGGCGCCGGTTTCGGCTGGGCCAGCTGGGTGAGAATATCGGCGGTCGGCACAGGCCGTGGCGGCGGCGGCCGCCGCATGGCCAGGGCGGCCTCCTCCGGCCCCGGCGTGAAGATCAGGTCGCGGGCGTCCTCCGGCGCCTCGGGGAGCGGCATCAGCTTCGGGCTGGCCGAACGGGCGGAGGTTTCAACGGGGCCGATAGTGATCTTGAGCGGTCGGCGCGACAGGGCCGGGCCCAGCGCGACAAAATTCCCGCGCCCCAGGTCGCGGAACATCTCGGCCTGACGGCGATCCATGCCGAGCAGATCGGCGGCGCGCGCCATGTCGATGTCGAGGAACGTGCGGCCCATCAGGAAGTTGGAGGCTTCCGCCGCGACATTCTTGGCCAGCTTGGCCAGTCGCTGGGTGGCGATAACGCCCGCCAGGCCGCGCTTGCGGCCCCGGCACATCAGATTGGTCATGGCGCCAAGCGAGAGCTTGCGCGCTTCGTCGGACACCTCGCCGCCAACGGCGGGCGCGAAAAGCTGGGCCTCGTCGACCACAACGAGCACCGGATACCAATGGTCGCGGTCTGCGTCGAACATGCCGCCGAGAAAGGCGGCGGCGGCGCGCATCTGTTGCTCGACGTCGAGCCCCTCAAGGTTGAGCACGACGGAGACGCGATGCTGGCGCACGCGGCCGGCGATGCGCGTAAGCTCGGCTTCGGTGCGGGCGGCGTCGATGACCTGATGGCCAAATCTGTCCGCCAAAGTGACGAAATCGCCCTCGGGATCGAGAATGCACTGCTGCACCCAGGGGGCGCTCTGTTCCAGCAGGCGGCGCAGCAGATGCGACTTGCCGGACCCGGAATTGCCCTGCACCAGCAGGCGGGTCGCCAGCAGCTCTTCCAGATCCAGCTCCGCCACGGCGCGGCCGGCCGCGGCGCCCATGTCGATGTTGACCTTCATCCAGCGCCCTTTCGGGCCTATCCTTACCACCGGCGGCCGGCAACGCGAAACGTCGCGCCGGGATTCCCACAGCATGGCGTTTCCAGGGGCGCCGGTCAGGCCCGCCATGGCGGTGCTTTCAGCCGCCGGCCGCTGGCGTTGGCGCGCGGCTTTTCTGCGCCAGTGACGGAAATGCCGATGTGCGCTGTAAAAACGCGCCTCACGGCTGTGGCGTCGGGGCGTTGGTCCGACTAATAAGGCGTTCCTGAAATTTTCCGATGGCTCCCCTTTGACGCCGGACGACAACGCGAGACAGGCGGAACCAGCCGTGCCCTTCATGACGACAAATCCGGCTCTTGCCCATGCCCTGGCGGAGCGGGACTACAACAATCCGACGCCGGTGCAGCTGGCCGTGCTGGCGCCCGAGGCGTTGGGGCGCGATCTTCTGGTGTCCGCCCAGACCGGCTCGGGCAAGACCGTCGCCTATGGCCTCGTCATGGCCGAAACCCTGTTGGGCGTCGAAGAGCGCTTCGGCTACGCCATGGCGCCGCAGGCGCTGGTGGTCGCCCCCACGCGTGAACTCGCCCTGCAGGTGCAGCGGGAGTTCACGTGGCTCTACGCCGCTACCGGCGCCCGCATCGTCTCCTGTGTCGGCGGCATGGATCCGCGTCAGGAGCAGCGGCAGCTTGAGCAGGGCGCCCATATCGTCGTTGGCACGCCGGGGCGTCTGCGCGATCACCTGGAGCGTGGCCGTCTCGATCTTTCGGCCTTGCGTGTCGCCGTGCTCGACGAAGCTGATGAGATGCTCGATCTTGGTTTCCGCGAGGATCTCGAGTTCATCCTTGACGCGACGCCGCCAGAGCGGCGCAGCCTGCTGTTTTCCGCCACCATGCCGCGCGGCATCGCCACGCTGGCGCGGCGCTACCAGCGCGACGCCCTGCGCATTGAGGTGGCGGGCGCGGAAGGAGGCCACGCCGATATCGAGTACCGCGCCATGCGCATCGCGCCCACCGAGGCCGAGCATGCGGTGGTCAATGTGCTGCGCTATTACGATACGCCGACCGCCATCGTGTTCTGCAACACGCGCGAGGTGGTGCGCCGTCTGCACGCCATGCTCCAGGAGCGGCAGTTCTCAGCCGTGGCCCTGTCCGGCGAACTGACGCAAAAGGAGCGCAACCACGCCTTGCAGGCGCTGCGGGACGGGCGGGCGCGGGTTTGCGTCGCCACCGACGTGGCCGCGCGCGGCATCGATCTGCCCAACCTGGGCCTGGTGATTCACGCGGAGTTGCCCAGCGACGCCGAGACATTGCAGCATCGCAGCGGCCGTACCGGTCGCGCCGGGCGCAAGGGCGTGAGCGTGCTGCTGGTTCCGCCCTTCCGTCGTCGCCGCACGGATGATTTGATGCGCGGCCTCGGCGTCACCCCGACGTGGTCAGGACCACCCACCGCCGAGGAGATCCGCAAGCTCGATCACGAGCGCATGTTGCGTGACGCGCTGATTACCGAGGAGCCCGGTGAGGAGGACGCCAGCGCCGGGCTGGCGTTGCTCGCGGCCTATCCGGCGGAGCATCTGGCTGGCGCCCTGGCGCGCCTCTACCGCTCCGGTTTGCCGGCGCCGGAGGAGGTGTCCGACCCGGGCGAATCGCGCACGGCGCGTGATCGTTCCGCCGACCGGGATTTTGGCGGGGCTTCAGGCGGCGGGGTCTGGTTCCGGCTCAATGTCGGCCGCCGCCAGAACGCTGATCCGAAATGGCTGCTGCCGCTGATCTGCCGGCGCGGAAACGCGACGCGCAAGGATATTGGCGTCATCCGCATTTTTGATGAGGAAACGGCGTTTGAGGTCAGCCCCGCCGTTGCGGCCCGTTTTGCCAAGATTTCGCGCAAGATGGATGGCGAGGACGTGATGATCGAGCCGTTGCCGGGCGGTCCCCCGGCGGGTGGCCCGGGGCGTCCCGGACGCGGGGCGCCTCGCGGCAAGCCGCGTCATGATCGGCCGCCCTACGAAAAGCCCTTCAAAGGCAAGAAGTTTCGGGACGAGCCGCCGCAAGACAGGGGCGGGGAAGGCAAGGCGGGCGGGGCGAGAGCCACGCCCTGGAAGGCGCGCGAAACCGGCCCCTCAGGCCAGACAAAGGGCGCGCATCCGTCCAAAAGTCGCCGCCCGCCCGCTGCTGGCGACAAGCCCAGGGGGAAGCGGCCGCGCTCTTCCTGACTGTCCGCCCATGCGGACTTCCGGCCTGGCGGCGCCAGGGTGCGGGTATGGGAAGGCTGGATTGCGATCGTCAGCGGTGGCCGTCGCCGCTGCTGATGGTCAGGCGCAAGCAGCGCGCCGACGATTGCAGGGGCAGCCGCCTCCGCGCCGGGCGGCGTATTCTGATCAGATTGTGAATGACAACGCCTGGCGTCCGGCCCTGGCCGGCGGCGCCCTGAATTCCTGTCCATAAGGGCGCGGCTTTTGTTCATGGCGCGACGCGCGCTGATGCAAGAACAGATGAAAGAATAAAAGCCGCGCCCAGGCCTGCCTGAAAAAGCTGCGCCGCCCTGCAAGGGGCGCGGCGATGGCCCGCCCGGCCGGGCAAGACGGCCGGACAGGCCTGCATTGACTTGACCAGCAACCTTGACAGGATTTGTCGCGAGGGTCGTGTGAAGGCGATCAGGCGACTGATTGGTGAAACGCAACGCCCTCCATAACAAAACCAGGTCATGAGCATGGGGAGGACGGTATGTCGGAGCCAGTCTGGCAATGGTCGGCTGTTGATACCGCGCGGGCGATCCGGGCCGGAGAAATCAGTTCCGCGGCGGTCGTCGAAGCGCATCTGGCGCGCATGGACGCCGTTAACCCGGCGATTAACGCGGTGGTTGCGCCGCTGCATGACGAAGCCCGGAAAGCGGCGCGGGACGCCGATCGCGCGCAGGCCAGCGGCGCTGCCCTCGGGCCGCTGCATGGCGTGCCGGTGACGCTCAAGATCAATGTGGATGTCGCCGGTCAGGCCAATTCAAACGGCGTCGTGGCGTTCCGGGACAATATTGCGCGCGAGGATTCGCCCGTTACGGCCAACCTGAAGCGCGCCGGCGCCATTATCATCGGCCTGACCAACACGCCCGAGTTTTCGATGCGGGCCTTTACCGACAATCCGTTGCACGGGCTGACGCTCAACCCCTGGGACCAGACCATCACCTGCGGCGGATCGTCTGGCGGCGCTGGCGCATCCATCGCCGCCGGCATCGGCGCCATCGCTCACGGCAACGACATTGGCGGGTCGCTACGCTGGCCGGCTTATTGCAACGGCGTGGTGACCATCAAGCCGACCCAGGGCCGCATTCCGGCGTTCAACCCCAGCGCCAGCGAGGAGCGACCGCCCATGGCGCAACTCATGTCAGTCCAGGGGCCGCTGGCGCGTTCGGTGGCGGACGTTCGCCTCGGCTTCGAGGTCATGGCTGCGCCTGATCCGCGCGATCCCTGGTATGCGCCAGTTCCGCTGGCCGGACCGCCCGTGTCGCGGAAGGTCGCGGTGGCCCGCATACCCGATGACATGGCGTGCGATGATGATGTGATTGCCCTGTATCGCCAGGCCGCGGAACATCTCGCGGATGCGGGCTATGAACTGCACGAGGTTGAGGTTCCGGAACTCAGCAAGGTCTGGACGCTGTGGCGCGATCTTCTGTTTACGGAGCTCGCGGTCATGCAGGCGCCCCTGATGCGACAGGTGGGCAGCGGGACCTTCGTACGCGGGATCGAGGCGGCGTTGAGATCGGCCCCCGTGATGGACATCGAGGGCTATATGCGAAGCGTTTCGGAACGGACGCGGCTGCTGCGGCTCTGGATGACGTTCCTTGACGAATATCCCGTGCTTCTCACGCCCCTGTCCGTCCGGCGGACGCCCGGTCCCAACGCCGATATTGACGGCAGCGGCCGCAACATCATGTGGGAAACCCTGCGCTTCCTGTCCTCAATCAATGTTCTGGGCCTGCCGGCCGCCATTGTGCCGGTGGGGCTGGCGCGTGGGGCGCCCGTCGGGGTCCAGCTTGTCGCCACCCGTTACCGGGAGGATCTCTGTCTCGACGCAGCGGCGGCGATCGAGCAAAGGGCCGGGCGGCTGGTTGAGAACCTGTGGAGCATGCTGGACAAGCGCTGAGCCGGTCGGAAAGCTGTATGGCTTCCGGCAAACGGCCTCCCAGCGTGTGAAGCGTGAACGGGGGAGAACGTGACCGGCGTCGCCGCCTCCGCCCTGTGAGCCGACGGGGACCGGACAGCTGGACGGCAGATGTAAAAAGGGCCGCCCCGATGGGGCGGCCCTTTATTTTGTCGTGGCGCCGTCAGGCGGCGGTTACCACTGGTAGCGGACGCCGCCCTTGATGGAGCTGTTGGACAGGTCGCGGTTGAACTTGTAGCTCGCGCTGACGAAGCCCGACCACCCGGTGTTGGCGCCGTACACGTTGAGCGTTCCCGCGATCTCGCCAAACGCGCCGCGGAAATTGTCTTCGACGCCAAGCGGAACGCCGTCACTCAGGATCAGCGCCTTGTTGACGCCCCGGAACTCGTTCCAGACGCGTCCGGTCAGCGAGGCCTCCAGACGGTAGGCGTCGTTCAGGACCATGTTGCCGCCGACGCGGGCGCCGAGGCTGCCGCGCAGGCTGTCGTTGGAGCCGAATTTGGCCATCGCCCCAGGCAGCGCCAGCAGGCGGTCGAGCGTGGTGCGCGCATAGGAGAGCGTGGCCACCGGTTCGATGAAGGCGTTGGCGCCCAGGTTGAAGCGATACCCGGTGTCAACCGTGAAGCCGAGCGTCGTCGTGTTCAGCCCCTGCATGGTCGCGAGCGATGGCGCCCGGTAGTCCATGTTCAGCAGGTCCACCTTGGCCAGCGCGTCCACGAAGAACCCGCTGTTGAGGTAGGTGGCGTAAACGCCGGCCGTGCCGCCCTGGTAGTTGGCGCTGGTCGGCGAGGTCTTGAAGTCCAGGTTCGACGAGATGTAGCCGCCCATCAGACCGAACACCAGCGCATCGCCAGGCCGGGCCACGTTCTCCTGCCCGAAGTCGACGCCGCCCAGCAGACCGAACGTGTTGCGGTTGTAGCTGGTGTTATGGTTGTAGAAGCGGTTCAGCAGGGTCGTGGACGTGCTGTTGTCGCGGTTCTCCCACGAGCCGACCGCCTTCGCCCAGACGCCGGGGGTGACGTTGCCGGGCTTGCCAGGATTGGCGAGGAAATTGCGCAGGTCAGCCTGACGGTCGAGCCACACGCCGGTGGTGTCGTGCCAGATGCTCTGCGCGGCGGAAACGAGGGACGGCAGTTCGTAAGCCTCGCTGTCGGGCGCGCCGACCAGCACGAACTCCTGTCCGCCCTGTGCGCCCGCCTTCAAGGCAACGTCGTAGAAGAACAGACCCTTGTCGATAACGTTACGGCCGGCGCGGACGCTGTTGGCGCTCGACGGATCCAGCACCACGGCCTCCGGCGAGGTCGCGCCGCCCTGGGCGACGAGGACCGTCACGCCCTGCGGGTTAAACCCGGCGGGGCCGCTGTTGAGGTCGTTCACCACCAGACGGGTCACGCCGCTGACCGTGCCGCCAACCACGAGCGTGTCGGACGTCGTGCCGGGACCTCCGAGCCAGGCGTCAACCACGAGGCGGCCGTTACCGACGCCGGAGTAGTTGCCGCTGGTTTGCAGCGTATCGCGCTGGGCGCTGGCGCCAAGCGAGGCGCCGGGACGCTCGTCCTGCATCAGGATCAGGCCAGCGCCGACGCCTGCCGGATCACCGTTGTTGAAGGTGGCGAGGTTCTGGAACCGGGCGGTTTCCGCGACGCCGCCCTGGAAGGCGGTGACGATACGACCGGTGTTGTTGAGCGTCGAGGCGCCGCCGCCGAAGTTGCTGTCGCCGGTGACGTACCAGCTGTTCGAGCTGCGGTTGTTGAAGACGCTGGCGCCGCCGGGCATGTTCACCCGGCCGACGATGACGCCGTCGTTGCCCAGATTGGCGCTGGCGCCGGTGATGTTGACCGCCAGATCGCCGGTGGCGCCGATGAAATCGGTCGCCATGCGGCTGGAGGCCACCGAGCCGCCCGCCGCCACCGTCACGGCGGCGCCGGAGCCGCTGTCGATGTCAATGACCGGCGTGCTGGCCCCGCCGGGACCGCGCACCGAGCTGCCGATCTCCACGTTCGCCGTCTGACCGGCCCGGACTTCCATGCCGGAGGCGCTGAGCGAAGCGATGGCGCTGCCAGCGCTGGTGAGCACGCTCACAACGCCGTTGCTGCTGGCGGCGAAGACGCCGGTGTCGGCGGCGGTGACCGTTCCGCCAATGGCGACGTTGACGCTGCCGCCGGCTCCAGTGGTGGCGGCCGCGACGCCCACGCCTTCCAGCGCAGAGATCTGGCCGTTGCCAGTGACGTTGACCGCGCCGTTGTCGCCGGCGACGAAGGCGCCGACGCCGAGATAGCGGGCGTTGATGACGCCGCTGGCGGTGACGCCAGTGACCGCATCGTTGCCTGTCGTGGCGGCGAGCACGCCGGCGCCATTGGAGGTGATCGCCCCGGAGGTGTTGATGGCGATCTGGTTCGACGCGCCGATCGCGAATGCGCCAATGCCCACGCCGTCAACCACAATCCGGCCGCTGTTGTCGAAGTTCAGCGCGTTGCCAGATCCGCTGGCCACCGTGGTCAGACCGAAAACGCTGGCGTTAATCGCGCCGGTGTTCTCCATCGCAACCTGGTTGCCATTGCCGTTCACATAAGCCGCAGCGCCAACAAGAGCGTCGATCTGGCCGCTGTTGCTGAGCTTTGCGTCGTTGCTGGTCCCATCCACATAAGCGGCGGCGCCGACGCCGTCCGCCGTGACGGCGTTTTCGTTGCGGATACGCAGACGGTTGTCGTCGCCATTGACGCCGCCGGCAAGGCCCGCGACCACGGCGTTGACCGAGCCATCGTTGTCGATGGTCAGGCGGTTCTGGTTACCCTCGGCGAAGCCCGCGGCGCCGACAACGCCGGCGTCGATGGTTCCGTCGTTGCCGACAAACGCGCGGTTCTGGTCACCGTTCACATAGGTCGCCGCGCCAGCGAGGCCGGCCACGATGTCGCCGTCGTTGATGACCGCCGAGCGGTTGCCAGCGCCGTCCACATAGGCCGCCATGCCGGCGCCAACCGTATGGATCTGGCCGCCGGCCTCATTGACGGCGTTGAGCCAGTTGCCATCGCCATTCACATAAGCCGCGGCGCCGGTAGCGCCGGCGTCAATGTGACCGGCGTTGCGGATTTCGGTCTGGTTGCCATTGCCGCCCACATAGGCGCCGAGGCCAACCAGGCCGGTGTCGATATGGCCGGTCGGGCTGTTGCCGATGAACAGGCTGTTGTTGTCCCCGTCGACGTAAGCGCCGGCGCCCAGGGCGAGCGAGGTGACGGTTCCGTAGTTGACGACGGCCGTATCGTTGCCGGCGCCATTTACATAGGCAGCCATGCCGGCGAGGCCGGCTTCCACGCTGCCAGCGTTTATCACCGCGGTGACGTTCTGGGTTCCGTCCACATAGGCGGCCATGCCAAGGCCAAGCGGCGAGGTTTTGATTCCGCCCTCATTCAGCACGAGGGAGTCGTTGTTCGCGCCATCCACATAGGCGCCGGCGCCGAGCACGCCGGCGGTGATGTCGCCGGAGTTGTAAACGTCCTGCATGTTGCCGGCGCCGTTGACGCCGCCAGCGATGCCGACGCCGATCGCGTTCACCGTCCCGTCATTGTCAACGATCAGCCGGTTCTGGTTGCCATCGGCGAAGCCGCCAACGCCCAGAATTCCGGCGTTCACCGTTTCATCATTGCCGATGAACGCGCGGTTCTGGTCGCCACTCACATAAGCGGCCATGCCGACGAGACCAGCGTTTACGAAGCCATCGTTGGTAACCGCGATGCGGTTGCCGTTGCCATCCACGTAGGCGGCCATGCCGGCGCCGACCGTGTGGATATTGCCAGTGGCTTCGTTGGTGGCCTCTAGCCGGTTGTGATCGCCATCCACATAGGCGGCGACGCCCACGAGGCCGGCGTCGATGTGACCGCTGTTGCTGATCTCCGCGCGGTTGCTGTTGCCATCGACATAAGCCGCCGCGCCGACGCCAGCGGCCTTGATGCGATGTTCGTTGTCGACCGTCAGGCGGTTGCGGCTGCCATCGACGCCGCCAGCGATGCCGACGCCGATCGCATCAATACTTCCGATATTGTCGACGGTCAGACGGTTGTGGTCGCCATCGGCGAAGCCGCCGGCGCCGAGCACGCCAGCCTTGATCTCGCCGGCGTTGCCGACAGAAGCGCGGTTGCGGTCGCCATCCACGTAGGCGGCCATGCCGGCGCCGACCGTGTGGATATTGCCAGTGGCTTCGTTGGTGGCCTCTAGCCGGTTGTGATCGCCGTTCACATAGGCGGCGGCGCCCACGAGGCCGGCGTCGATGTGACCGCTGTTGCTGATCTCCGCGCGGTTGCGGTTGCCATCGACATAAGCCGCCGCGCCGACACCGAGGGCGTCGATGCTGGCCTCATTGTTGACCAGCAGGTTGTTGCGGTTGCCATTGACGCCGCCGGCCAGGCCAATGCCGATCGCGTCGATTGATCCGTCATTGTCAACGACCAGACGGTTGCGGTTGCCTTCCATGAAGCCGCCGGCGCCGAGGGCGCCCGCATTGATCTCGCCGTCATTGCCGACGAAGGCGCGGTTCTGGGCGCCGCTGGCGTATGTGGCCATGCCAACGCCAAGCGGATCGGCGTTGATGACGCCGTCCTGCGCGTTGACCATGGCGATGCGGTTGCTGTTGCCATCGACATAGGCGGCCATGCCGACCAGGCCGGCGTTGATCTCGCCGGAAGGGCCGTTGCCGACGAACAGGTTGTTGCTGTTGCCGTCCACATAGGCGCCGGCGCCGAGGCCGAGTGCATCGACCTTGCCGTTGTTGGCGACGGCGGTGTTGTTGGCGTCGCCCTTCACGTAAGCGACAAGACCGGCCAGACCCGCGTCAACCTCCCCGCCATTCAGCAGGGCGGTATTGTTTTGCGTCCCGTCCACATAGGCGGCCATGCCGACGCCGAGCGACGAGGTCTTGATGTCGCCGCCAGGGGCGTTGAGCAGGGCGGTGTCGTTGCTCTCGCCCTTCACATAAGCGCCAAGGCCGAGAACGTTGGCGTCGATGGAGCCGAGGTTGAGCAGGGCGGTCTGGTTGTCGCTACCGTCCACATAGGCAACCGCGCCGGCGATGCCGGACTTGATGTCGCCGCTGTTGCTGACCAGCGTGCGGTTGTCCTGGCCGTCGATATAGGCGCCGGCGCCGAGCACGCCTGCGTTGATTTCATGCTCGTTGCGAACGCGCAGACGGTTGTCATCGCCATTGACGCCGCCGGCCATGCCGACGCCGATCGCGTCGATCGATCCGTCATTGTCAACGACCAGACGGTTGCGGTTGCCTTCCATGAAGCCGCCGGCGCCGAGGACGCCTGCATTGATCGTGCCGTCGTTGCCGATAAAGGCGCGGTTCTGCGTCCCGTCCACATAAGCGGCCATGCCGACGCCGAGCGGCTGGGCGTTGATCGTGCCGTCATTGGTCGCGCTGAGGCGGTTGCTGTCGCCATTCACATAGGCGGCCACGCCAATCAGGCCGGCGTCGATGTGCGCTCCGCCGCTGTTGCTGATCCGCGCGCTATTGCCGTTGCCGTCCACATAGGCAGCCTCGCCAATACCGGTCGCCGTAATGGCGTTCTCATTGCGAACGCGCAGACGGTTGTCATTGCCATTGACGCCGCCGGCCATGCCAAGAGCGGCAGCCGTGATGATTCCGTCATTGTCGACGGTGAGGCGATTGGCATTGCCATTCATGAAGCCGCCAGCGCCGAGCAAACCAGCGTTGATGGTCTCGTTGTTGGCGACGACGGCGTTATTGCCATTGCCGTCGACATAGGCGGCCATGCCAATGCCCAGCGTGGTGGTCACCGCGCCGTTGTTGGCGACGACGATATCGCTGTTGTTGTTGCCCTTGACGTAGGCGGCCATGCCGATGGCGCTGGCGTTGATGCTGCCGTTGGCGCCGTTCGACACGTCGATGGAGACGTTGTTGCTGCCTTCGGCATAAGCGGCGGCGCCGATCAGACCATTGGAAATGGCGCCGTCGTTGCCAACGCTGACCGTGTTGCCGCTGCCAATGCTGACGCCGGCCAGACCGACCACGCCGGCCTGGATGTCGCCGCCCGACGCGTTGGTGACATTCAGGGTGTTGCCGCCGCCATCAACGACAACTCCGGCGACACCGGCCACGCCCGCCGTGACGGTTCCGTGGTTTTCAGCAAACACATGGTTATTGCCGCCAACGCCAACGCTGACCAACCCGGCAATGTCGCCATGAACAGTGCCAGCAAGGTTCTGCGCCATGGCAGTATTGCCATCGCCAACAACGACGCTGGCAAGTCCGGCAATGCCGGCGTTGACGCCGCCAGCCGGAGCCGTGTTGTTGGTGACGGTGACGTTATTGCCAGCGCCAACGGCAACGCCCACCACGCCCGCGAGATCGGCGGTGATGGCGCCATTGCCTGTGTTTTCGGCTGTCACCGCGTTGTAGTCGCCAACGGCAACGCCGCCCATGCCGACGAGATAGCCATCGATCGCGCCATCATTGGTGACGCGTACATTCGTGGTACCCGCGCCATTGCCGATCTCGACGCCGGCGAGGCCAACGAGGGCGGTTGCTGACGACGAGGTGATCACGCCATGGTTCGTGGCGTCGACGCTGCCGGCGCCGCCGACATTGACGCCAATGGCGCCGATCAGGTCGGCGTCTACCGTGCCGCTCGCATTGTTCGTGACAGTCGCGATGCCGGTTCCGGTAGTCAGCGCGGCCATGCCGACCAGCGGCGGGTCGATGTCGCCGTTGTTGACGGCGGTGGCGTTGGCGTCGCCGAGGCCGAGAGCGCCCATGGCGAGATAGCCGCCATCAACTGCGATCGTGCCATTGTTGGTGGCGGTCGCCGTGCCGTTGTCCAGCACGACGGCGCCAAGGCCGACGAAGCCGCCCTGGCCGAGCTCAATCCGCTTGCCCAGATCAACCGTGGGGCCACCATTGTTGGCGTTGGCGTTGCCATCGGTGTTGAACGCGATGACGCCGGCGAGATCGCTTCTGACCACGCCCTGGTTGCTGGCGTTGACCACGCCGCCGCTACCGATCGAGCCGGCGAGAATGCCGACGCCATTGGTGGCGGTTACCGTTCCGCCGCTTGTGACGTCGACGGTGTTGCCGCCATTGCCAACGCCAAGCGCGACCACGCCGGCGTAGCCGCCGGTGATGTCGCCAGTCGTGTTGACGTTCACCACGGCCTTGCCGCTGCCGAGCAGGGACATGGGATCGCTGAGGTCGATGGAGTCCAGATTGTTCAGGTTCAGATTGACGCCGCCGGCGACGGCCAGCACGCCGACGCTGCCGCCGGTGATGTCGGCGCTCCCGGTGACATTCGTCGTGGCTACGCCATAGGCGCCGCCAATGCCGCCGCTGGCGGTGATGGCGGAAATTCCGATGCCATTCGTGCCGGTGACGGACTCGCCATTGGCGTTAATGGTCGTGGTGGCGTTCATATTGCCGCCAAGCGTCAGCGCCGTGATGCCGTTTTCACTGCCGAGAACCGTCGAGGTTCCGGTGGTGTTGATGACGCTGGTTCCGCCCTGGCCCAGGGCGCCAATAGCGGTGACGTTAATGCCGTCGCCGGAGAGGCCGGTAACCGAACCGTTGTTCACCGTGACGGATGAGGGGCCACCAGTAATCAGGGCGTTGATGCCGTTCTGGCTGCCGCTGACTGTTGTGCCCGTTGTGGTGATACTCGCATTAAGACCGGTGACGTTGATGCCTTGCCCTGCCTGACCCGTCACCGAGCCATTGGTGAGGGCGATCGTGTTGCTGACGCTGAGGGCATTGACGCCATGCTGGCCACCAACGATCTCCGTTCCATTGGCCTTGATGTCGGATGAGAGACCAGTCGTCTTGATGCCGTCGCCAGTCTTGCCCCAAACCTTGCCGCCATTGAGATCAGTCTGGTTCTTGTCGATGCCCAGCAGATTGATGCCGTTCACCTGGCCGGTGATCTGCGAATTGTTGCTGGTCGTGACTTTGGCCGTGCCGCCCAGATCAAGGCTGCCGATCTCAAGACCATAGGAGGTCGCCTTGACGCCGTCGCCGGTTCGACCTTCCACGGTCCCATTGTTCAGAATGATATTGGAACTACCGCCGGTCGACGTAGCGTCGATGCCGTTGGTCCCGCCCGTGACGATGGCGCCGTTCTTGACTGTGACGTTGGTTGTACCGCCGAACGGAAGGTTGAGAAACTCAGAACCCTCCGCGGAGGTCACTATGCCATTGTTGGTTGTGCCAGTTACGCTTCCACCGTCAACGGTAACATTAGCATTGCCAAAAGTGCTGGCCGAGTTGATGCCGTTCGCTCCACCCTGAACATTTGTGCCAATAGTATTGATGGAAACGGTTCCGCTTGAACTGCTACCCTTGATGCCATTCCCATTCGTTCCTGTAACGCTGCCGCCAGTGAAAGTCACATCGACAGCGGTTTGGTCGAGCAGTGTTCTGTTTCCTGAAAGATCTACACCGTCATCCGACCCGGAGATCGTAAATCCTGTCAGGTTGAGCGAAGCTTTGTCGGTGTGGGCAACACCCCGAATGCCGTCGCCGTTGTTACCGGTTATAGTGCGGACGCCGCTTGAGCCGTTTTCGACGACTGAAACGGTTGTGCCCTCAAGCGCCACGCCGGAGTTGGCACCAGTGACGTTGCCAGTGCCAGAGTAACTTGCTGAACCAAGAAAGATGTTGCCAACAAACGGGACGTTTGCACTATACCCTCGAACGTCAACACCGTTCTGGTTGCTGCCGGGGGTGCTCGCCACAGAGCCATTGTTCGTTACGCTGGCATTAATAGTGCCTTGAACTGCTGTTGACGCACCTTGGTCTGCAACTCCGGCCCCGGTGATGGTGCTTCCATAATTAATGTTCAATCCCGAGTTTTCTACGTAGTACCCTTGCCATGGCCAAAAACCAGTTTGAACCCAGTCAGCCTTATTCGTGAACGTCCGGCTTCCGTTATCCGTGACCCTGGAGTCCCACGTTTCTGCCCGCGCTCCCGTGGATGCGGTTACCGTGCTTGCAACTACCGCCACACCAATTGCGCCGCAAAGCGCAGTCCCAGAGAGTAAGGCAGTACGGGCGTTCTTTCCTGAGCGGGCTGGGCCAGCCATCTGCCCCGCGCGGTTCTCCAGACGCCATGCGTCCATCAGCGTCATGCCGCCACGTGCGCCTGCTGCGCCGATTTTCGCGCCGGAAATACCCATAGCTTCCCCCAACCCCTGACGACTTACGCCGCTTAGAACGGATTGCGCTCTTTTGCGCAAAATCTACCTAATTGTGCGTGGTAGCATTAGCGATTTGTCAAAAAAAGGGGGTTAAACCGCTTCAAAAGCGTATAGAATTTTGCAATTAATTTCGAGATATTTTGCGATTATTGATTTGATAGAAAGAGGTGCGGATATTTATATTGATCGCGGAATTGTGTGTTATTTTTCGCGGGCGCCGTTGGGTAGAGGTGGCGAAGTTGATTAGAAAATTCTGGAAATAAATTTAAGATACAATTTATCAAAATTCATATATTTGTGAGCCGTTGCAATAAGTCCGGTTATGCCCCGCGCTTCCGGTAGGGCATGTGGCGTTTTTCAGGCCTGTAACGTTTTCGTATCGCGTCTTGACAGTGTGAGGGTCTTGGCTTGCCGACGTCGGCCCGGCCTTCCCGGTGGGGCCCGTGCGCCGTCTGGCGCCCGGCGAGGCGCTTTGGCCGGCGTCCGGCGACGTCAGGGCGCGCGACTCAACTGTCCGCTTTCGGAGCGGCCGGCGGCTGACCGCCCGCGCCTGGGGTGCGCGAAGGGGCTGACGCGCGGGCGGGCTGCGCGCCAGGATGTCATGAGTGGTGTGTAAGGGCGGCTTCCGGCGCATCGCTTTGGCCGCCTGAACGGGCGCGTCCCAGGGCGCTGCGCGAAAACCGTCTTTTTCGGAAACGGGTTACCGGCCCCGCAACATCTCGCCAAAGCGGCGGGTGCTGCGTTCGATGATGTCCTGCGCCACCGGCGACCAGCGGCCCATGTCGAAGAAGCCGTGGATCATGCCGGGGCCGGGGATCAGCTCCGCCTTGCCGCCCGCAGCCCGCAGCGCTTCGGCGTAGGCCGCGCCCTGGTCGCGCAGGGGGTCGAATTCCGCCGTCACCACCAGGGCGGGCGGCAGGTTGGCCAGGTTCTCTGCCTGGATGGGGGCGAGGCGGGGGTCCATGGTTTCGGCGACGCCGCTGGCGTAGTGGTTGTAGAACCAGGTCATGGTGTCGGCTTCGAGGAAATAGCCCTTGCCGTTCTGTTCGGCGCTCGGGTATTCGGCGGCGGCGTGATCCACGGCGGGGTAGATGAGAAACTGCGCCGCCAGGTTGATGCCCGCGTCGCGCAACTGCTGCGAGACGACCGCCGAGAAATTGCCGCCGGCGCTGTCGCCGGCCACGCCGACAATATCATTGCCGCCAAGCTCCCGGGCATGGGCCAC
>Ga0180216_1002002_pt1 | contig 17421 bp, 14 predicted proteins | sample eDN3rd37CBELigMG_FD_128879 | JGI IMG/M metagenome (GOLD analysis project Ga0180216, IMG submission 128879) | Enriched Miracle-Growth compost microbial communities from Emeryville, California, USA - eDNA 3rd pass 37_C BE-Lig MG (version 2)... ...
ACGATGACGCCGCATATCCAACCGATGATGCCCGACAGGAGCATCACGCGCGACCACAGCAGGATGGCGGTGAAGACGAGGATGCCCACCTCGACCTTCGGCAGGAACAGCATCATACCCAGCGAGCGGAAGAACGACTCGAGCCAGCTCACGACATCATGCGGGCGCGGCCAATCCACCGTCGCGGCGTACGCACTCTGCGTCCAGGCCGAGAACAGGGCGAACAGCACGCCGGAGACTGCATAAAAGCCCCAGCCGAGCACGGGCAGAATGGAATCGCGCAGGATGCGCGTGAGCGCCGCGGCGATAAGCGAGGCGGCGAGCGCCGCGCACACTTCGACGGCGAGCTGCATGTCGAGCGACAGGCCGCTCGCGGTGGTCAGCCAGGCCACCGACAGCGATGCGAAGATCGCGTTGCTGCGCAGCGCGCCGGCGCGCTTGACCTGCTCGTCGACGCTGAGGACCCAGGCCACGCCGTCCGAGATCGCCATGCCGATAAGGGCGAAGATCGGAAAGCGGACGTCGCGAAAGATGGCCAGCCAAAAGAGCGCCGATATCCACGGCGACTTCACCAGGAAGGCGCTTCCAAGCGCCAGGCTCACAAAGCGGAGGCGGACCATGTCGAACGCTCCGAACCCTGGCCTCGCCCACGCGCCGCCACGATCAGCCGCGCGATTTTAGGTGAGCCGGCAAAACCTCCGGGCCGTTGATGTCTTCCAAAATCTCGCGGCGGCGAATGAGCTCCGGCTTGCCGTCGCGGTTGATGAGGACGACGGCCGGCCGATAGTCGATGAACTGCATGGACTGGGTCAGATTATACGCTCCCACGGGATGCAGCGTCAGGACGTCGCCGACGTCGAGAATGGGCAGATCGACCGCCTCACGAATGACGTCGATCGCCATGCACAGATCGCCATAGAGCCGCGTCGGCGTCGTCTGCGAATTGATGAGCCGCGACGGGCTCACCCCGATCTCGAACCAGGCGGCCGTGTAGAGAAAGTTGATGCCGGCGTCGACGACGACGCCGCGCTTGGATTCCTCCTGCAGGATCTGCCATTCCTTCGCGGCGCGCGCGGTCAGATCCGTCGTCGCCGGCGGCGGCCGGTCGTGCCCTTTGGTCGCGACCACGGTCGTCAGAAGATAGCCGGCTTCGTCGACAAGGTGGCGCCCGAGTTCCAGGCGCAGCAGCGGCCGCTTTTTCTCCGGCAGCTTGTTGAGCACGCTCGTGATCGCCTCGGCGTACTCTTCCACCGGCTTGATGACGTGCTCCGCCGGCCGCGGCATGCCGTGCAGCAGGCTGTAGGACGGGAAGCCGCCGCCGAGATTGAGGCACGGCACCAGATGGTCGGTCTCGAGCAGGATCTGTTCGCGCAGCGCGACGAGGTTCTGCGTGGCCACCCGATAGGCCTCCGGCAGCAAAATGTAAGTGCCGATGTGGGTGTGCAGCGTGTGCAGCGTGAGCTTCGGGTTCTTGACCACCCGCGTCGCGACGCGCGCCGCCTCGCCGTTCGCCAGGGCGAAGCCGAACTTGGTCCATATCGGCCGGATGCCGCAATCGAACCAGGTGCGGATGCCGATCTGCGCCTGCTGCTTCGACTTGGCGACGATCTCTTCGATCAGATTGAGCTCATCCCAATTGTCGATCTGGACGACCGCGCCTTCGCTCAAGGCGCGCTCCAGCTCTTCGCGGCTCTTGCGCGGACCGTTGACGATGATGTCCCTGCCCGGGATGCCCAGCTTGCGCGCCTTTTCGTACTCGAACAGCGACACGACCTCGGCCTGCCAACCTTCGCTGTGGAAGATCTGGCACACGGCATTCAGATAGTTGGTCTTGTACGACCACGCGAAGGTCGTCTTCTTATAGCGATTGGTGAAGGCCTCGCGTGCGCGGCGCGCCTTCTTGCGCATGTCGCTCTCCGAGAAGACGAAGAGCGGCGAGCCGAAGGTGCGCAGCAGGCCCTGAACATCGATGCCGTCGATCGTCGGCAGCGGCGGCACGAAGCCTCCGCGCGAATAGGCATTGCGGTCGACCGCCGCCTCGGGCGAGCGCCCGAGTTCGCTGGAAATCGTCGGCGTGCCGTAACTCTCGCTCACAATGCAATCTCCGCTTTCGCCGCCGCCAGGGGCGCGGCCACGTATTCTCCATCGCTGGACAGCTTCGCCAGCTCCGAAATATCGGCGACAAGATCGAGACTGTGGCGAATGAACATCTGACCGGCGTCGCAGCGCTCGAGCTTGCATGGCGCTTCCCCACGCAGCAGACCGAGCATGTGAGCCGGCAAGTTGCACCCGATTTGGGCCGGAAAATCGATCCAGGCCGGGAAGCGCGGATTGACCTCGAACAGAAGATGCGGACGCCGCGGCATCTTGAGGAATTCGATCTCGAACGGCCCCTGCCAGCGCATGGCCTTGATGATCTGCCTCACCGACAGATCCAGCCTGCGGTCGTTGACGACGATGCCGCCGAACCCCTTACCGTTCGAGGTACGCAGCAGCTTGCGGATGGCGCAGGAGCCGATGACGTCGTTGTTTCCGTTGGCAAGGCCGACGACGTCGTACTCGTCGCCGAACAAGGCCTCCTGTACCAGGATAGGGACGCCCCACACCCGCGCGATCGCGTCGAAGTGTTGCTCCAATTCGACTTGCGAATAGACGAGGTAGGCTTCGTAGTAGCGGCCTTTGACATAGAGCGGATAGCCGATTTCGGCCGCATAACGCGACAATGTCGCGACATCGTTCGCCGCGAAGGTCTTCGGGCCCGGAATGGCACGGCGCGTACAGAACGCGCCGAGATTCTCCTTCGCACGCAGATCCAGCGCCGTCTTGCTGGGCAGCATGGCCTTGACGCCGAGCTTTTGCAGATCGGGATAGATGGTCAGGAAATTGTCGAGCTCGGAGTCCAGGCACGGCACCAGGAACTGAAAGTTCTCCTTGGCGTGGATGTAGCGCATCCGCTCGAGCAGGACTTCCGGCCCCTTCATCGGGAAAGGCAGCAGATAGACCGAGTCCACGTGGTCGATCTGATGACTGTAGAGGCCGCTCTCCAGCGGATCATAGGACAGCGCCACGACCCGGATGCCGGGATAGCGACGGCGCATGCTGCGCACGACGGAAGCGCCCGGCTGCGGATTGTCGCCGCGATGCAATCCGGTGACGGCAACGGTGACCGGCATCGCCATGATCAAACGCCCACGTTTTCGAGGATGCCGAGCGAGCGCAATTCGGATATGAACATCTCGATGTCTCGCGACGCCCGCGCGCGATCGATATTGAACCGTTCGGCGACCATCGCGACGAGCTCTTCCGGAGACGCGCCGTCGATCATATGCCGCAGAATGAAGCCCGCTGCCGGCGTCACGCGATAGAAATTTCCGAGCACCGTATCGAGCACGAACTGATCGCCGTAGAAACGATATCGGGTGGCTGAGCTTTCGCGAACCTCTGAAATCGGACTGACGTGCTTCATTTTCTTGACTACGCTCACACTTGACTTTTGAAGATAGAGAAGACTTCAGAGCCGCGGTGGTAACCCTCTAGTGCCTATCGGGGCATTTGCGCGCATCGTTAAAACATCAGATCACGCAGACGGTATGTGGCGCTTGATCCGCGTCAACTCGACGGGCCATTGAAGATAGGGAGTAACGCGGCCCGGACACTGACATTTCGCAACACATCGGCAGAGACGGAGCGGGGTACGCCGCTATGCGGCGCGCGCGCAGGCGATCCTTCCGCGCCATCACAATTGACGACAGGCAGATCCTGAGCCGCATCTATAGGATCTTTTCAGCAGAGCGGGCGTTGCTCGCCACGACAGGGCGCCGCGATATGCGCACACCCAGGCGGCAGACGATGCGCCGCCGACGCGCGCAACGCCGATGGTTCGACGCGCGGCACCTCGTAGAAATCCGAGGTGATTTTCAACGCGAATTGATCATATCGCGCGAGGGAACGGTTCTCGCATTCGCACGTTGGTGCAATCGACTTTCATCGTCGGCATACATGCACAACGCGTCGGCATCAGTGCCTCATTGTTATCCATGTCATGCATCGTCGGCGACGCGAAGCGTCACCGACGCTTGACGTCACAAAGCTGCGCGCAAACTTTTGCATAGTGACAACAGCCTCAGATTCGCCGCCGTTGCGCCGTACCCGATTTTCATGCGTCTCCCATCGTCAGGAGTACAGATGCCCTCTCCGATCATTCCCGTTTTGCTCGCCGGCGGCGCCGGAACCCGGCTATGGCCGGTCTCGCGCGATGCGCTCCCGAAACAGTTTCTGCCGCTCGTCGGCGACCGCTCCACCTATCAGGAGACACTGTTGCGGGTGAAAGATCCGATGTTCGGCCCGCCCATCGTCGTCACGGGGCCGAACTTCCACTTCTTCGCCCAGCGTCAGGCCGAAGAGATCGGCGTCGATGCAACGGTGGTGATCGAGCCGGTGCGCCGCGATTCCGGACCGGCGATCGCCGCGGCCGCCGCCCTTGCACGGGCGCGCGATCCCGAGGCCATCGTTCTGGCGCTCGCCGCCGACCACATCATCCTCGATCTCGAGGCCTTCCGCGCCACCTGCGAGCACGGGCGCGAAGCCGCAGAGAACGGCTCGATCGTCACCTTCGGCATCAAGCCGGCGGAGCCCCGCACCAGCTATGGCTACATCCTCCCCGGCGAGTCGGTGAACGGCAACGGCGTGAAGATGGTGCAGCGTTTCGTCGAAAAGCCCGATGCCGCCACCGCCGCCCGCTATGTGATGGATGGCTATCTCTGGAACTCGGGTAACTTCCTGTTCCGCGCGGACGTATTGCTCGACGAACTGGCCCGTTTCGTGCCCGAGATGCATGCCGCCGTCGAAGGCGCGGTCGCGGATGCGACCACGGATCTCGGCTTTCTGCGGCTCGATCCGGAAGCCTTCGCACGCGCGCCGCAGAAGTCCATCGACTACGCGGTGATGGAGAAGACAGACCGCGCCGCCGTGGTCGCCGGCGACTTCCGCTGGTCCGACGTCGGCAGCTGGGACGCGCTGTTCGATATCGCGCCGCGCGACGACGCCGGCAACGTGCTGCAAGGGCCGGTCGTCGCCATGGACACGCGCAATTGCGTGGTTCATTCGGACGGACGGCTGACTGCGGCCGTGGGCCTGGAAGACATGGTGGTGGTCAGCACCTCCGATGCCGTGATGGTCGTGCCGCGCGCGCGCTCGCAGGATGTGCGCGAGCTCGTCGCCAAGCTCAAGACTCGCAACAGTCCCGAAGCGGCCACGCATCGCCGCGTGCACCGGCCCTGGGGTTATTACGAGTCGATCGACATGGGCGAGCGGTTCCAAGTCAAACGAATCGTCGTGACGCCGGGCGAGATGCTGTCCCTGCAGAAGCACCGCCACCGGTCCGAGCACTGGATCGTGGTGCGCGGCACGGCCGAGGTGACGATCGACACCTCCGTGCGCGCGGTGCACGAGAACGAGTCGATCTATATCCCGATCGGCAGCGTGCATCGGCTCGCCAATCAGGGCCGCATTCCGCTCGAGCTGATCGAGGTGCAGACCGGCAGCTATCTCGGCGAGGACGACATCATCCGGTTCGAGGACGTCTATCAGCGCCACTAGGACGTCTCGTGTGATTGACGCCGCGAAAGTCCCCGCGAGAGCGGGGACTTTTTATTGCAAGCCTGGAGCCACACTCACTGCTCGCCGCGGATCTCCCGGCACGAAGGCTGGCCGGACGACGACAGGCTCACCACCAGCCCGGTCGTCAGCCCCGTTCGCGCCTCCTTCTTGTTGAGGAAGCGCAGCGTCCGGCGTGGATTGGCCTCGCAGAATTGCGCGAGCACGCCGGCCGTCGCGACCACGGAGAAGTCCTTCGGCAGAACGGCAATGCCGCCGTCCTTCAACACGAAGGCGTCCTTCACGTTCGGCAGATCGAGCGTGCGCATGCAGACCATCAGCAGACTGCGGTAGCTGTCCGGCCCTTGCGGCAGATCGCCGGCGGAGCCGCCCAGGATGTAGTCGAGGCTCCTGTTACAGCTTTCGGCCTGCGCGGCGCCCGCATAGAGAAGCAGGCACAACGCCACGACGCCGCCCCGCATCAGATCGAACCTCCTCCCAAGGCATCCCGGCCCGGGGCGCTCGCATCTTCATGCACGAGGCCGATATCGGCCGGCGCGTAATGCTCCCGCGGCAAAGTGAGATAGTAGGTGCCTGCGGCGCAGCGCTCCCAACTCATGTGGCGCGCGCGCGTGGCAGCGCGCTTGCCGAGCGACATGCGCTTGACGCCGTCGTTCACCATCTCGGCGATCGCGGCGGCAATCGACTCCGGGTTCGGCTTCACGAGCAGCCCGGTCTGGTTATGCAGCACGGCGTCGGCGACGCCGCCGACATCCGTCGCAACGCTCGGCAAGCCCGCGGCTGCCGCCTCCAGGAACACGAGGCCGAAACCTTCCACCCGCCCGGTCGGGTCCCAGTTGCCGGTGAGGCAGAAGAAATCGCAAGCGCCGTAAATATCGCGGATCTGCTGCGACGGCAGCGCGCCGAGCAGCCGGATGTCGCAATCGGACGCGGCGACCGCCGCCTTCAGTTCCTGCACATAGTCGGCCTCGCCGTCCGGCCCGATCACCAGCCAGGTGATCTTCTCGCGCACGGCCTGCGGCAGCGCGTTGAGCGCCGCAACCGTGGCGAGATGGCCTTTGCGCCGCGTCAGCCGCGCCACCGTCACCATTGTCACGCCGCCGTCGCCGAGGCCCAGTTCGGCCCGAGTGTTCGCGCGCGGCGCCCGCGGGCCGAACCAGAACTCCGACACACCGAGGTGGACCGTGCGCACCTGCTCGGCCGGGACGTTGAAGCGGTCGCGGAACAGGTGATGCGTATAGGCGCTGTTGGCCGCGATCTCGGTGCGCGGCCCGAAGACGCCCGCCAGCCAGATCGCCAGCCGCTTCTCGCGCGCCTGCGTCTCGTTGATCTCCGTGCCGTGCACCGTCATCACAATGCGCGCATTCGTCCGCCCGCGCGCCAACGCCGTCGGAATGAAGAACGGCCAGTCCGCCGCATGCACGACATCGTAATCGCGCTCGGCAATGGCGCGGCGCGCCAGCGCCACCTTGGCCGGCAGATCGCGCCGCGAATGCAGCCCGCCCGGAAAGCGCCGCACCTCGAACGGCAGGCGGTGATCCTCGGCATGCGTCTCGGCGCCATAGTCCGGCGCATGGACGGTGACCGTTGCGCCGAGGCGCGTCGCCGAACAGGCGATCTCACGGACATAGGTCGCGATGCCGCCGTTGACCGGCGGAAACTCGCTGGTGAGCAACAGGATTCTCATGGCATCACCCCAAGGACTGGACCAAGCGCTCGCCGGTAGAGGGCGCGTCGCCACGCTGAATCTCGTGATGCAGCCGGTAGACCCGGGCGAGTTGCGTGTCCGGCGTGAAGGTCGCGATGCGCGCGGCGACCGCGCCCGGATCGACCTCGCCCGCCGCGATCCCGTTGCGGACCTCCAGCAAGCGCGTCGCCAACGTGTCGATCAGAACCTCGTGCGATAGTTCGCGCGGCACCAGATGTCCGCTGATCTGGTTGTCGATCACCGCCTCGAGCTGCGGCAGATGAACGGCGACGACGGGGCGGCCGATCGCCAAAGTCTCCAGGACGCAGCGCGGCATGCCCTCGAATTCGGAGGTCAGAATGCCGGCATGGGCCTGCGACAGCACATTGGCGACCCCCTTCGCGTCCTGGAAGCCGTGCCGCACCGTGATGTCTTCGATCGCCGCGTATTCCGCAAAGCGCGTCGGGTCGCTGGTGCCGACATAATGAAACGCGACGGCGCCGTTGAGCTTCTCGCGCAACCGCGCGATCGTCTTGAACATCAGCCGCGGCTGCTTGAACTCGTCGAGCCGGCCGACGAAGACGATGCGGAACGGATCGGTCGAAGCCGGAAACGGCTGCGGCCGGAAGATATTCGTGTTCACCCAGGTCCACAGGGTATCGATCTTGTCGGCCTGTCCCGTATAGGTCGCGCGCAGCCGCTCGGTGATCATAGGATTGACGCACAGGAACTTGCGGCTGGTGTTGACCGCGAAGCGCTCGCCGAGCTGATGCACGAAGCGGTAGCGCTGCAGGAGCGAGTCCATCGCCTTCTGGGGCACTCCCTCCCCGTGCAGCATCTGCACGTAAGGCAGCCGCAGCATGAACGGCAGCCAGGCGAACTCCACGCGCCGCAGATCGACCGAACAGCGCCGCGCGCGCAACTCGCGCGCGATGCGCGGGAAATACCGTAGCAACGCGACGAAGAACTGCGCCGTGATCGAATCGGTGAGCTTGCGCGCCGCCTCGCGGGCCATCACGTCGGGATAATGCAGCACCGGCATGAAATCGAAGGTGCGGCCGCGGAAGGTCGTCTCGACGATCTCGCCGAGCTTCATGTCGCCGGCGGCATCGACGCCGATGAACAGAACGCGCGTGTCCTCGGGACAAAAGGTGACAAAGTCGCGGATATAGGTCTCCAGGCCGCCGATCTTGGTGCCGCGGATATCGAACGGGTGCATCAGCGCGATGTTGTAGCGCGCACTCGGAACTGCATTCATGACAGGCGACCTCTTCGTACGGTAATGGCTTGGGGAATGGCGTCGATGACCAGCCGGGGCAGCACGGCGGCGCATCGCAGATAACGGGCAGCGAGACGCTGCGGATTGCTCAAAAGCCGCCACAGCCACTCGAGGCCGTGCTCCTGAAAGAAGCGCGGCGCACGCACCTGCGTGCCGGCGAGAAAGTCCAAGGCGGCGCCGACGCAGACAAATCCGACGCCGGGTGCGCGCTCGAGGCAGCGCGCGGCGAAGATCTCCTGGCGCGGCGCGCCGAGCGCGACGAAGCAAAGGCGCGCGCCGGAGCGGCGGATGCGCTCGATCGCTGCATCGGCCTCGAGCGACTCCGGATCGAAGTTCGGCCCGGGCGCATAGCTGCCGACAACCGCCAGTTCGCCGACACGGCGCTGCAACTCCTCGCTCGCGCGCGCGATGACGGCGGGAGACGGCCCGAGGATGAACACCGGCAGCCCAGTGCGCGATGCCTGGGCGCTGAGCGGCTCGAGCAGGTCTGCGCCGGTCGTGCGACGCACCGGCACGCCGTTCAAGCGACCGAGCAGAACGATCGGGAAGCCGTCGGCGGTGACGAAGCGCGCGCGCCGATACGCCGCGAGGAATCGCGGATCGGTACGCAGCTTGTTGCAGTGATCGAGATTGAGCGTGAAGACACAAAACCCGTGACCGCTTTCGGCGGCCGCGGTGATCGTCGACACCGCTTGGTGCATCGAATGCACGTTGATGGAAATTCCGTCGACGCGAAATTCGCGTTGCACGGCATTTGCGTCGCGCATGCGGGTGTCCTCCGCAAAAGGCCCGGCGGCCTATTGGAACAACACTCCCCCTATCTCGTCGTGAACGACGAGTCCCCCCGCGTGAGCGGCCATGCACGTGAGCACGTGAATGGGACGGCTTTCGCCGTCAACGCCATCAAATTGCGCTATTGCGACGCAACAATGGCAGGCTCGTCAAAAACTGAGGACAACGACACAATGATCGATCCAATGTCACGACGACACGCGATGGGAACCATCGGTGCAGCTTTGCTCACGCCTATGCTTGCAAAAGCAGCAGCCGCACAATCGAGCGACAGTCTCAGCGCCATCGCTGCGAAAAGAAAATTCATGTTCGGTGCCGCAGCTGGCCCCGTTCTCTTCACGGACTCGGCCTACCGGGAACTCTATGTCAGGCAGACGAACATCATCACGACAGACATTGCATTGAAGATGGGCACCATCGCGCCGCAGCCGGGCGCGAAACGATTCGAAAGCGCGGATCGTCTGCTCAACTTTTCAAATTCGCATAAAATAAAAATGCGCGGCCACTGCCTGATCTGGAACGAATGGGTGCCGGCCTGGATCAAGGCCATGAGCACCCCCGAGCGGCGCGCCTTTTTCGACGGCTATATCGACGAAGTCATCGGCCGCTACGCCGGCCGGCTCGAATCGTGGGATATCGTGAACGAGCCCTTCTGGCCGGGTCATCGCGCGCCGGGCGGCTACCGCGTCGGCCCTTGGTACGATGCGTTCGGTACGGACTATGTGCGCCGCGCCTTCGAACGCGCCGCCAAGGCCGATCCGAAGACGAAGCTGGTGCTCAACGAAGCGCAGACCGAGCGCGACGACGCGGTCGGTCTCGCGGTGCGTGCCGGATTGTTAAAGCTGGTGAAGGAACTCAAGGACGCCGGCGTCAAACTGGACGCCGTCGGCCTGCAAGGCCACCTGCAGCCGCAGTATCCGCACGACGCGGCGCGCTTCCAGGACTTCCTGCACGAACTCGCGGCGCAAGGCGTCGATATCTACATCACCGAGTTCGACGTCCGCGACGACACTTTCCCGGAGGACGTGCAAGCGCGCGACGCACAAGTCGCCGCGGTAGCGGAGCGCTTCCTTGGCAACGTGTTGCGCGTGCCGCAGGTGAAGGCGCTGATCACTTGGCAGCTCGCCGACAACTATTCGTTCTACCGCGGCATCGCCAAGCAGAAGAACCCGGGCACGACGCGCATGCCGCGTCCCCTGCCCTATGACGAGCAGTTCCAGCGCAAACCCTTGTGGTTCGCGCTCGCCAAGGCGATGCAGAACGACCGCGCCTGACGGTCAGGCGATCTTGGCGCGCCGATTCCAAAGTCCCTTGAGAGCCGGCGCGTAAAGAAGGCTCAGCGCCGCGCCGTAGACGAGGCCGCCGAGGCCGATATGCAGCGCCAAAGCGATACTGCCGCCGTCTTTCTTCAGGCCATAGAGCACCAGCACCATCAACGCGGTCGCCGCCGCAATCTTCGTCAGATGCAAGAGCGGCGGCCGCAGCCGGAACAGAATAGCGCCGACGCTGAACGAGCCGATGGCGGCGATCGCCGCCGACACGGTGCTGGCGATCACCGCGCCCGTAAGCCCCCACCAGGAAATGAACAGGAAGCTGGCGGTGACCGTCACCACCGCCTCGACGGTGTTGATGGCGAAGGTCATGCCGGTGCGCTGATGCAGGAGGAACACCTGGTCGGCGAAATGTGCGCGGAAGTTACGTAGCGCACCGGCCAAGGTCGCCAGCGGCAGGATGGCCAGGGTCGCGGCCTGGAAATTCGGCGCGATGAGGAGATGCACGATCTCCTCACGCAGCATGAACACGCCGGCAACGCTCGGCAGCAGGATCGCCGCCAGCAGCGCGCCATTGTCCGCCAGCTGGCGCATCGCGCGCTCGGCGCCGCGTTCCTGCATCGTGCGCACGGCGAGCGGAAAGGCGCTGGCGGTCACCATCATGGCGGCGACCGTCGACGCCCGGAAGCCGAGGCCGTAGCCAACGGCGAACAGACCGGCGGCGGCGACGCCCATCATATCGCTGACGATGAAGCGCGAGGCGTTGATGCTGACCCAGCTCAAGCCCCCGCCCAGCACCAGAGGCAAACCGTAAGATAGCGCATGGCGCAGGATGGTGCGGTCCACGGGCCAGAACGACCAGCCGAAGCGGATCATCGGCAACACGGCCACCACCGCCGCGGCCTGCGCGATGGCATAGCCGGCGATCGGCCACTCCGGATCCTGGCCGAAGAAGTGGATCAGCACCAAGCCGAGCAGGAAGCCGAGCGCGGGGCCGGTCACCTGTTGGATCGAATAGACGCCGATCTCGTGACGCACGCGCGCGCGCTCGGCAATGTAGAGATTGTAGGTGCGGGTGACGACATAGCCGAGCACCGCGAGCGTCAGGCCGAGCCCCGCGCCGGGCAATATCTTGGTCCGCAGGATCAGCAGCACCACGATGCATTGCACGGTCACCGACAGCAGAAGAACCGCGTTCTCGGTGCGATAGAACCGCTTGGCCTCTTCGCCATCCTGCACCGCGCCGAAGAACCGCAATGCGTATTGCGACCACCAGACGAGGAACAGGGTCTGCAACAATTCGTGCGTCGCCGTCACGAGCGTGATCACACCCAACGTCGACTCCCCGACGATGTGTGTCCAGACCACGACGGAGACGAGCTGAAACAGCGGCCCGACGACCTGGGCCGGCAGATACAGCAATGTGTTTCGCAGCAGCATCGCGTCAGATCCCCAGCCCTTGCGCGATCCGCGGCGGCGTCAGCCGGCGAAGCAGAAGCACCGCAACGGCGCAGATCGACAGCGCCGCTGTGTATGCGACAATCGTGGACAAAAATGGATGAGGCTGTAGCGCGCTGACTTCGCGCAACGTCATGATGACGAAGATGTGCCAGAGATAGATGAAATAGCTGGCGGAGCCGAGCGTTGCCAGCGCGACGCTCTCAGGCGCAAAGCCGATGAGCACGACGCAAAGCAGCACCGCGTAAAGGAAGAAGGCGAGCGAATCGTAGGCCGCGGCATCGCCGATATCGGCAATGCGAGCCCCGGCATAAGCGGCATAGGCGACAATCGCCGCCGCCGCGAGCGGATAGCGCAAGGCGCGGAACACCTCGCCGGCACGCAACAGACCCGCCAACATCCCCGCCGCCATGAAGGCGAACCAGAACGGCAGATCGCGCATCCGCACTTCTTCGATCAACGCCTCCGTGAGCCCAAGCCGCTGCAGCAGCGGATCGATGTAGCCGCCGCAGGCCAGTCCGATCGGGATCGCCAGCATAAGCAAGAGGATAAGCCGGCGCCCCCGTTCCGGGCCCTCGCCGGCCAGCGCGACCGTCGCCCAGAGCGCGACGGTACAGCCGACATAGACGAACACGTAGTAATAGACGAACACATAAGCGAAGGCGTAACGCGCAACGGCGACCGCCGGCCGATGGTCCATCGCCGGATTGGCCAGCGCCATGAAGACGTAAGCGGCGACGAAGGCCACGGTGTAGGGCACGATCGTCCGCCATACGCGCTTGGTCAGCGGCACACGCGCGGACTTGGCGGTGAGGTAGCCCGACACGAACAGGAAAATCGGCACACAGGGCCGCAATGCCGCGTCGATAGCCGTGACCAGCGCCGCGCCTTCGGCCTTCGGCAGCGCATGGATGCCGATCACCATCAGGATCGCCACGCCGCGCAACGTGTCCACCACGCCGTCGCGCGTGCGTGCCTGCGCGGGCGCGCGGACCACGGGCCAGGTGGTGTCCGCGGACACCGTCACGGCGCGCTCTCCGGCGCCGCCAGCACCGCGACAGGCGCCGGGCGCGGCTGCCGGCGATCGAAGAAGCCGTTCAGGTAGCGGCGGACGGGATTTTCGAACAGGCGATAGGACGCCGCGCTTATGAATACGAGCACGACCATCGCCATAGCGATCAGGCCCAAGCGCGCGGCGGGCGTGGCCGCGCCGAGCGCGCGGCCGCCGATGGTGATGATCACCGTCGCGACCGGCATATGCAGCATGTAAATGGAATAGGTCAGATAGGCCCAGCGGCCGGCGCCGCTGCGCGACAACAACGTGACCGCGCCGCTGAGATCGCACTTAACGGCGGCGATGGCGATGACATAGACGAGCGCCAGCGCCGCATAGACCGGCATCACGCTCCCCGCGACGACGAACAGCACGAAGGCCGGCAGCAGAACCGCGCCGAGCGGCGCCTTGGCCACGCGATCGCGGAACAGATGCAGCGCGACGCCGATCAGGAAGGCCGGCAGCGCCCGCCAGGCGCCGCCCTGGTTGATCCAATCCGGCCAGGGCTCGGCATTCGCCGCTATGCAATACAGCGTGAGGAGCGCCGCCGCCGCGACAGCCGCGACCACGATCATGCGCGGTCGCCGCAGGCCGACGAGCGCCATCAGCGGAAACAGCAGGTAGCAGACCATTTCCGCCGAGAGCGACCAACTCGGGAAGTTGAACGTGAGCCGCTGCCCATCGATGGCCTGTAGCAGCAGCAATTGCGCCGGAATGTCGGAGAGCGGATAGCGCGCCGGGTTCGCGACCTGCGCATGGCCGAGCACCGACATCAGCGCCACTGCCACATAGAAGGCGAGCGTCACCAGATGCAGCGGATAGATGCGCGCCAGACGCCGCCAAAGAAAACGGCCGATCGCACCACGGTCCGACACGCGGGACAGATATTGGCTGGCGATCACGAAGCCGGAGATGACGAAGAACAGATCGACGAACAGATTGAAGTGCCGGACATTCGCAAAGAGGAAATGGCCGAACGGAATATCGTCGATATAGTCGGCGTAATGCAGCACCACGATGCCGGCCGAGGCCAGGATGCGCAGCGCATCGAGATGCGGCGCCGCCGGCTCGTCCTGCCCCCGTGAGGGGGTTTTGTCGCTGACGTCGACGCTCGCCATCCGGCCCCCTAGTTCCGCGCCAGAACCCGGTCGGGCTCGCCGCCCGTGCCTAACAACCCGATCAGCATGTCGATGACGCGGCCGCGATCGGCCGCCGCGAGCGTGTTCCAGCGCGCGAGGTTCGCGGCGGCGCGCGCGACAAAGGTGGCCCGCCAATCGGCGTCGGCGAAGGCGCCGGCGATGGTCTGCGCCGCGCTCTGCGGGTTGGCCGGATCGACAAAGATGCCGGAGCGATCGAGCACTTCGCGGAACACGGCTTGCGCCGGCGCGATGATCGGCAGGCCGCCGTACTGCGCCTCGAGCAGCGGCAGGCCCAGCCCCTCCTCGTGCGAGGTCGAGATCAAGGCATCGGCGCTGTCGAGAATGGCGGTGACGCGATCGTCGGGCTGATAGCCGTGCAACGTCACGCCGGGCATCGCGGCAAGCTGGTCCCAGTCCTCGCCCCAGCCGCGACGGCCGACAATGTCGAGTGTCGCCTGAGGAAAGCCTTGCGCACGCAAGGCGCCGACGATGCGGCCCGCCGCCGCGAGGTTCTTGCGCGGCTCGACGGTCCCGATCGCCACAAGCCGCAAGGCGCCAGGCACGGACGGGCGCTCCGCGCGCGCGCCGACGCTCAGGCCGAAATTGTTGCGCACCGCCGGCCGGTAGACCGTGATCTCCGCGTCGTCGCGGCAATAGGCGCGCAGCTTGGTCGCCGTGTCGGCCGAGTTCACCAGGAAGCGCGGCAGCCGGCGCACCGCCAGCCCGAAAGGCCAGGCCATATAGGCTTTGGCGCGCCAGTTGAGGTCCTGCCGACGCGACAGCAGGAACACGTCGTGGATGTAAGGGATCACCCGCCCGGGAAAGGCCTGCAGCAGCGGCGACGGCGGAAAGCCGGGGCACAGTAGCAGGGCCGAAGGCGAGCGCACCAGCCGCGCCGGCAGACCGAGCGCCTGGGTCGACAACATGTCGGCCATGCCCCTCGCGCGCACGGGCACGGCATCGAGCGGCGCCAATGCGTCCTTCGAAAAGAGTTGCATGGTGACGCGCTCGATGCCCGTCACATGGCGCCATAAATGAGTCTGGTCGACGTAAACACGCATGGTGGAACGAACTCTATCGGCTCGAAGCAAGGGTTGGCGCCGCATAGCGCGGTCGCAGTGGCGGCCCGGCGCCAACGGGCTGGCGCGCCGGCGCGCGCGGCAGCATCACGCAAATAATCGTCACATAGATGGCGAGCGTAATCGTCTTTGACGAAAAGCTGACCGAGCTCGCCGCCACGACGATCAGGAACAGCACCGCGATCCAGGCGCCGCCGGTCGTGCGCCGCAGCACCTCCGCGAAGAAGCAGGCAAGACCGAGCGTGAGCAGCACGGTCTGGATGAGCCCGTATTGAACGATGCAGGCGATCCAGAAGTTCTCGATGCCGTAGTCCAGGCCCATCATCGCTTGCAGGCTGCCGGCGCGGCCCGGCTCGCTGCCGAGCAGCAGCTCTTTCCAGTCGAACAAGGACAGCAGTTGCAGCGTGGCGATGCGCGCGTGGGCGCTGCCCTTGTCGGACGAGAAGCGGCCGATCATGTTGTCGAACACGCCGGTGCCGAACAACAGCGGCAGCGCGGTGACGACCAGCATCAGGCAGCACGACGCCATGATGACGGTCATCAAGCTGTAGCGTTCGCCGCGCACTAGCCGCGCGCCGTAGAACAGTACGAGCCCGGTGAGCACGATCATCACCATGACCAGCGCGGTGCGGCCGCCGAACACCATCAGCGAGCATATCGCCACCATGAAGGCCGCAAGACCCAGCGGCGACGGCGCGCGCAACCGCGGCTTGAGCGCGAGCATCAGGATGTACATGGCGACGATGCCCGCCGCCGCGAGCGGATAGCCGAGCAGCGCCGTGGAGCGCCAATCGTTGGTCACGACCAGCTTGCCCAAGGTCATGGGCACCAGCCGATGCTTGAAGAAGTACTCGTAAAAGCCCAGCGCGATGTTGAGCCAGATGAAGAAGTGCACGCAGTAGACGAGCGGCCGGCGCTGCGCCGGCGTCAGATTCCAGACGATCAAGGCCAGCAGCGCGGGCAGCATGAACGTGTCGATCACGTTCGTGAACGGCCGCTTGAGCACAACGCACTGGAAGGCCAGCAGCGCGCAGGTGAAGAAGTAGACGAGCAGCAGCTTCGAGCCGGAGACGACGCGGTCCAGCTCGCCGATGGCGTCGCCGCCGCGGAACAGCAGCATGACGAAGGCGCAGATCGTGACGTAGGTCGCCGGATGCAGCTTTTCGAAGAAATTGCCGCCGGACCTGATGTAGTGGATCTTCAGCGCGGACAACACTTCCGCCGACACGGTGCCAAGCAGCAGGATGGCGAGGCACGTGAGCCCGACAACCAGCCATTCGATCGGCAGGCCGGTGCGCAGGCGCGGCGGCATCGCACGCACCGCCGGCCACCCGGGCGCGGCGCGATAAGGCGTGTCCTCATGACGGACGCGCCTCTCCTCCGTCACGGCGCGACCTCCGCGCGCGGCTGGCCGAGATAAGAGTAAGGCTCCATGTAGGACGACGAGCGATAGTAGTCGTAGAAACGCAGACGCCGCAGATCGACGCGCGTCAGCACCGTGCCGATGACGCGGTCGTAAACGGGCGCCAGCGTATCGAGCGCCTGGGCCACGACATCCTGCGGCGTCGCATCCCAGCGGATCGCCAGCACGATGCGGTCCGCCTGTTCGGCCAGAGCTCGTGAATCGACCAACGGCACCAGCGGCGGCGAATCCACCACGACGACATCGAACTGCGTGCGCAAATGCCCGAGCAGCGCCCGCATCTCGCCCGAGAAGACGAACTCGTTGATGAAGGCCGTCTCGCGCGGCTGCGGCGGCGCGGGCAAGAGAGCAAGCCCGGTCGCCTTGTCGAACAGGACCGCCTGATCCAGCGTCGCGTTCCGGCTCGCCACCTCGACGAGGCCGACCTTCGCTTTCGGACAGAGCGAGCGGCTGAGCTCCGGATTGCGCAGGTCGCCGTCGACGATGATCGTGCGCATGCCGACCGCGGCGAGCGACAGCGCGAGGTTGGCGGCCAGCGTCGTCTTGCCCTCGCCATCGACCGACGACGAGACCATGACCAGATTGCCGGGGCGCCCGCCGCCCGTCCGCTGCACCGCCAGCCG
>Ga0180216_1002005_pt1 | contig 17411 bp, 16 predicted proteins | sample eDN3rd37CBELigMG_FD_128879 | JGI IMG/M metagenome (GOLD analysis project Ga0180216, IMG submission 128879) | Enriched Miracle-Growth compost microbial communities from Emeryville, California, USA - eDNA 3rd pass 37_C BE-Lig MG (version 2)... ...
CGGCTGCGGAACGTATCGACGAACTCATCATCGCGATCGCGATCCGGCTTTTCGCCATCGGTCGTCAGGAAGTCGGTCCACCGGGAGAGCAGGTTCCCGGCAACATGCTTCATGATGACGGCGATGGAATTGGTGTTCTCGTCCAACGCCACATGCAGCTTCTCGTCCGGCACCTGCTCAATCGCCCGATCGGCCAACCGCTTGTTGGCTTCGAATGTCCTCACGATGGCTGACAAAAACTCCGCGGCAATGTCCATCCGGTGGCTCCCCTGGTCGCTTCAGCCCCAAACTTACGCCACTAGCATAACCGATCGTGCCAGGCGTGCCGAACCGGAGTGATCTCTTAGCCGTCATCGTTTCTCAAGACCGCGCACAAGCACGCTCCCCGGTGCAACGACCGCCTCGACAATGATGTCTCCGTCCGCACATGGGTACGTCATATAGCCATCCCAAGGTACATATTTCAGGCTGAACCCAGGCTTCAGGCGAATATCGGCAGGCCGTCCGAATGCCGTAAAGAAGTCATTCCGATCGTAGTCGGCAGCATATACATTGAGTTGAACGTGAATTCCACCGGCTCGCTTCACCTTGTCAAGCAAAGCAATGAACGTTGACGTACTGTCTCGCCCCGGGACAAACAGCTTCCAGGAGGCCTGGGGGCCCTCGGAGTCTTTGAAGGCGTAGCTGGCGGACAGGGCCATTCCATCGATGTTCGGCGGCCATTCCGAATAGACATGGCTTTTCTGGGGCTTAAAGCCGCTCGGCTTGCTAATCCAAGTGTCTTCTCGAACGAGTCCCAGTCCTCTGCAGTACCAGCCGACAACGACGAAACGTCGTTCGCCATCCACAATACCCTCGTTGACAATGACGGCGCATGGCAATCCATCAACGGAGCAGAAGTCCGCGTATCGAAATCGATGATGGCCAAGGCCAAAATCACGCTGCCATTCGTCTCCTGTCTTGGCTCTCAGCTTGAGTTTCGGACTCCAATGCCCGCTTTGATCCGACTCGCTACCTCCGTACTCCAGAAATCCGTTCTGTTCACGCCAACGATCCACGACTACGTCATCAGGATGATCAGGCGTCCAGAACGTTCGATTGCCGTTCTTGTCCCACGCCGTCACGAGGGAGTAGGTCGAAGGTGGTCCGTCGTTGGCAAAGTCTTCGAATAAGGTTGCAGAGTAGTGTCGTTGCAGTGCTTCGGAGCGTGGCAGGAAGTCTGCGGATAGTTCGGAGTTGCCCACGCCGACGAACCAGAACAGAACGAAGCCAGCCAGCAACACGCCGGCCGCAAGCCAGATCATGCCGCGACGTTTCGACAGAAAGACTCTTTGGGGGCGTGCGCGTCCGCTGTGGTCTTGGAGCGAGACGTTCGGGGCGGCGACTTCTTCATTGATGAGAGTAGGATGCCCTGAAGGACCGGGCGATTGCGGCATCAGTCCTTTGACCGTGGCAGCGGGTTTCTACTGATCCATGCCCTCTCGCCAGACCAGGTCGGTCGGTCGAATCTTGCCGGATGCCGCCAGGGATTTTAACTCCGAGGGCGTGATCGGCCCCTGCTGTTGGCCGTCTTGGGCGTAATACCACTGCTGGCTCATGGTGTGGCCCCTATTTCGCCGTCACGCATGCGGGCTATTCCAGAAAGATTCGGAAGTGATGCGTTTGGAAGAACGCCTCGGCGTCAACGGCGTCCGTTCTGCCGGATACTCGTTCGCCAGGCATGCCATGCGTATCGATGAGGATTCTTCCGTCGCTGACGACCGTGCCGTCGGGAGCATACGTCTTATATCTTAAGTTGGTGCCGTATCGGTCGATCCGCGATTTCGCCGCAAGCTTCAGCGGGAATGTCCAATAGTGACCGAAAATGAAGCTGTTGAATTTAGGCGGGCCGATGGAAACATCGCTGATGAGTTCGGCCGCACTTTCATCAATGAAGATCTGAGGTGGCTCAATATCGGCGAACAGGACGTTCATTTCCCGCTGAAACTGCTCAAACGACGCCTTGCGGGCTTGTCTCGGCACGAGATCGGGATCGTCGACGCCGTACGTTTTCAATAGTTGTGCCTTATGAGATTCGAAGCTTTCCCGGTAATCGTCTTCGAGGTGTGCGTAGACGGGACGCGCGGGGAAGAACAGGAACTTCAAGCCGAACAGGACGAGCAGTACGGCGACAACACCTCCACCAATGGCGATCCGCTTCGGCATGAACACCTGCCCCTGGCCGGCCTGTGAAAGTTCGGCAACCTCGGCATCCAAAGCTGCGAGCTGACTGCGGAGCCCCAAGACGTTTGTGGCCAGTTCCTCCGGTCCGGCGTGCTCTCCATACTTCTCGAACACTGCCTGGCCAAGTGTGGTGAAGGCCTGCCTTCGCTGGTGCTCCAACCTTTTGCGATTGACGGCGGCTTTGGCTGCCCCGGCGAGAGCTCTCGCCTTGCCATGGGCCACATGCTGTCCGTCAGCGGGGGCTATGGATGCGCAGGCGGCTTGAAGCGTCGCTTCCAGGTCGTCGATGACCTGATAATGGTCCGCGAACTCGCCTCGGAAGTGGTTGTCGGCATAGATGTGCTGCCCCAGTTTCCAGTATGCTTCGGGCAGCGTGATCTTGGCCAGTTTCGTCCGTTCGCTCTGCTTGACGACCAGCTCGCCCGCAGCCCTCGTGTTGCTGGCAAGTTTCGATAGCCATCCTTTATCGTTCGAGTGTCCCTCTCCACTCACTTGGGGCGGGGCTTGCGGGACGCCCGGCGGTGAGGCCGCTGGTCTGACGACTGGCAGTGGCGGGGGAGTGGGAGGGGCTGCGGCGGGCGCGGACCTCGCCGAAGCGGAGCCGGATGGCGGCACTGGGGGGAAGAGGCCATGGACCCTGGCAGCAGGCGTCCAGCCGTTCCGGTCGTTTCGCCGTACGCCGTCTGTCGGCGCGATTTCCCCGGCGGCTGCCAGCCGTTTCAGTTCCTGCGATGAGACTGGTCCATACTCATTCCCGGCCCGGCGGTAATACCATTGTGTTGTCATGAGTAGCTCCTCGGACGTGGGGCCAGTGACGGTACCTTTGGTCCGGCGGTTCAAACGGCGTTGGTGGCTCTGGCGTATGCCGAAGGTGCCTGACGCCAATCGACCATGAACCCCAGCACGGTAGCGGCGAGGGTACCCAAGACTGCGATGTACCAGCCCCAGGCGACCGAAGCATGGGCGGATGTACTGGCGTATTGGCTGCTGACGGTGGCCCCCTGATTCACATAAGAACTAGCCGTGAAGAGAACGATCATGGCCAGCAGCAGCGAGACGCCCCCAATACCCGCCATAACAATGTTTTCTTTCCCAGGAGAAATAAAGCCGGCGGGACCTATGAAGCTCAGGGCGGCTCCGATGAGAATGGTTAGCAGGATGCCCTTGCCCCATAGCGTTCCCAGGCCGCTAACCGAGAGCGATAGCGAGGCGGATTGGTTGCCGAGTTGGCGCATCTGATCCCCGCCATAGGCTCCCAGGCCCATGCCGCTCATGTCCCGCCCCATGTCGCCGTAGCGGACGGTTGCCGAGCTTTCCGCCGTGACCCAGGGGCAGAGCAGTGCGATCAGCAGTAGCCCCAGTGCCGCCCTGTAGCCCCAAACCAGTTGGCTTTGCTGCATTTTCGGTTCTCCGAGAAAGGTGCTTCGTTCGTTACCAGGCCGTCGTTCGGCCCCCTCTCTCCTGTTGTGCGACCGCGGGCGCGTCCGAGGGCCACGGCCGGGGCCGAAAATCTGAAGAAATCCCAATCCGTACAGAGCGGGTGGAATTGCTGGCCCCTGATGGCCTTGATTCTCGCTTTACAGGATGTGGGAGTGCGCCCTCGGCAGGGGAAAATGGCTTATACGTCGTGTAAGATCGGGGTTTTCCGATCTGTTTACGACCTCGCGAGCCATGCCGATGGCGGACACCAAGCTCCACAACCTGATCGAAATGGCAGCCACAGGCGAAGCTGCCGCTCGTGCCGCGCTGCTGGATCATGCATGCGAGCGGCTGGCCAAGCTGACCTGGAAGATGCTGAATGGCTATCCGAGCCTGCGACGTTGGGAGCAGACTGATGACGTATTGCAAAATGCAATGCTTCGATTGCACCGGGCAATGGAGAATGTCGAAGTCGAATCCGTCCGCCACTTCTTCAATCTCGCCGCCGTGCAGATTCGCCGGGAGTTGCTCGACCTGGCCAAGCACCACTTCGGCCCGCATGGCGGCGGCGCCAATCATCACACCGATGGCCAGCCGGCCGATGATGAAGGTGGCTCGATCTACAGGCATGCCCACCAGCCGGACAATGTTCTGCACTGGACCGAGTTTCACGACCAAGTTGAAAGGTTGCCGCACGAGGAAAAGGAGGTCGTGAACCTGCTTTGGTACGAAGGGCTCACTTAGCAGGAGGCGGCGATGGTCCTGGGCATTTCGCTCCGGACCGTTAAACGCCGCTGGCACTCGGCCCGGCTGAAACTGTTCGAGGCGTTGAACGATGACCGATGACGATCGCCTGACCGATCTGCTGCTCCAATGGGAGGAACTCTCGGAGCAAGGGCGTGAAGTTTCGGCTGAAGAACTGTGCAAGGACTGTCCGCACCTGATCGATGAGCTGGCCCGACGCATCGAGGCGATGCGAGCCACGGCTTGGATGAACCAACCAGTGGATGACAGCGGTGACGCTGGCGGCGATCCTCCTAGTCCCGCACTACTGCCGCTGGCAGGACGCTACCGATTAGTCCGTTTCATTGCGGAGGGCGGTTTTGGGCAGGTGTGGCAAGGATTCGACCTGGAGCTTGAACGCACGGTTGCTGTCAAACTCTCAAAGCCTGGCCGATGGGGAGCCGTCGAGCAGTTTGTGTCCGAGGCTCGGCGTGTCGCACGGCTTCGGCATCCAGGCATCGTGTCGGTTCACGATGTCGTGCGACAGGACGAAGTGTGCTTTATCGTGTCCGATTTTGTTGAAGGCGGAAGCTTACGGGAGAAGACCGCCCGGGGGACCACGCCAGGACAATCGGCGCGCTGGATCGCTGACGTGGCCGAAGCCTTGGCCTATGCCGCGCAACAGGGGTTCGTTCACTGTGACATCAAGCCGGAGAACATCCTGATTGACCATCACGGCCGAGCATTGCTGGGTGATTTCGGCATCGCAACGACCGTAGAGGAATTGTCCGGCCAGTCTACGATCCCGCTCGGCACGCTGGCGTACATGTCGCCCGAGCAGGTTGAAGGCAAGCCGGTGGACGGCCGTTCGGACATCTATAGCCTCGGCGTCGTTTTATTCGAGTTGCTGACGGGGCGGCTTCCCTATCAGGCGACCGACCCGATCAAGCTGCGTCGGGAAGTTGCGGTTGGTCCTTCGGCTCTGTTCACGAAGGATGACCGGGTGGCTTCAGACTTGCGCCGGATTTGTGAGAAGTGCCTTAGCCGTGAACCCGCCGAGCGGTATATCGCCGCCGAGTTGGCTGGTGAACTTCGGAAGTTCTTGACGTCGCCGGCAACGATGTCAAAGCCATGGAAAAGGATTGCCGCAGCGACGGTACTCTCCATAACCGTGGTGGCTGCGGCAGCGATGTTTCAACTGAGAAAGACGCCAGCCGAACACGTACCGGATCATACTGCGAACAGAAAACCGTCCGTTGTTCGCCAGGAAGAACCGGCTGCACCGCCGATCACCGCAGACGCGGCAATAGCGCTGGGCAAGCTGCAGTTTGATAAGGGTGACTACAAGGCGGCTGCGGAGACATTCAGCGAGGCTGTCCAACTGGATCCGAATTCTGCGGAAGCCTTTCACCGGCTGGGCGGCAGCCGCTTCAACCTGGGGCAGGTAGAACAGGCCCTGGCCGCCTTCAACAGGGCGGTTGAACTGGCTCCTAAGAACGCTGAGATCCGCAAGCACCGGGCTACAGCCCTCCTGGCCTTGAAACGCTGGGACGACGGCTTTGCGGATCTGCGTTTAGCATTGGAGCTTAACCCAACGGACCGGCGGCAATATGAGGAACTCATGGCATTAGGCTTCGCCCATAGGGCATCTGGCCATGCCGAAGCATTGCGTTGGGCCGACGCTTTGGCTGATATGGACCAAGTACTTCGGTACGTTCGCACGAATGCCGACTACTTTCATAAGAGAGCCGCCTGCTACTACAACCTGATGCAGTTTGAGAAGGCGGTGACCGACTTCACCAGAGCCATCGAGCTTGCCCCGGACAACCCCACCTACTACCTGAACCGTGGCTACGCTTATCAAGCGATCGGCGAATTGGAGAAGGCGGAAGTCGATTATGAAATGGCTAAGACATTAATGGCCAAGGGGCAGGCGAAACGTGAAATGCCATGATGAATAAACATTGAGGTCAAGTGTTTGCCCCGCGGCCACGCTGTCGGCCGCTGAACGGTGTGGATGATTTGCAATTGGCCCAATCGTTTGCAGGAGCCACGCGATGCACCGCCGCGTATTTCTGGCCGCTGTCGTCTCAGGGGGGCTCTGCCGTCCGGTCCTTGCCGCGAACAAGAAGTTTGTCTTCAAGATCAAAACGAAAAGCGGCGGGATCGTCGGCAACGTGTTGATCGAGGCAGACGACGTGTTCGCCGCTATCAGCAAACTGATGCGGCGGTATCCGGGCTGCGAAGTGTTGGAAGTGAAGGAGCGGTAGATTGCCGGTCACTCTCGCCCTACTTTCTCCGGGTCGAGCTCAGCACTTCACATGCCGGGGGCAACTCTGGGGCTTTCGCTCCGTGTAAGGCACCATATTCGGCGTGGTTTTCCGAAGCATCCCAACGCCGAACATGGCTATGCGGAAGCGGAGTGCGCCGGATTTCGCTATCTGTCGATCTCGCCCATGACGATGTCGAGCGAGCCGACGATGGCGGGGACGTCGGCGATCAGGCAGCCGCGGCATAGTTCGTGGCACACCGAGAGGTTGCAGAAGCAACTGCTGCGGGCGCGGACCCGCCAGGGAATCGCTTCGCCATTGCTCACGATGTAGAAGCCCATCTGGCCGCGTGGAGCTTCCGTTTCCAGGTAGCACTCGCCCTTGGGCAGTTTCTGCGTGAGCTTGACGGGGATCTGGTGCGAGCCCTTGGCGGTGCTGTACCGGTCCATGGCTTGCCGCACCAAGTCGACCGATTGGCGGATTTCCAGCATCCGCACGTAGAACCGGTGCCAGCAATCGCCGAGCACCGCTGAGGTGGGCACCGGCGGATATTGGTAGTCCTGGGGATAGTGGCCGTCGCGCTCGACGATCACCTCGAACGCGTAGCCGTCGTACATCTGCGTGTAGAACTCTTCGCCATCGCGGCGCAGGTCGTGATCCACGCCGCTGCCGCGCAGCACCGGCCCGGTGCAGCCGTAGTCGATGGCCATCTCGGGCGACAGCACGCCAATGCCGGCCGTGCGGCGGACGAAGATCGCATTGCTCGTCAGCAGGTCGTGATACTCATCGACCACGGGCAGGAACTGGTCGAGGAACGCTTCGCACTGCTTGAGCCAGCCGCTGGGCAAATCGTGCGTGGCCCCGCCGACCGTGAGATAGCTGGTGGTGAGCCGGGCACCGCAGGCGGCCTCGAACAGATCGAGAATCTTTTCACGCTCGCGGAACGCATACAGGAATGGGCTGAACGTGCCGAGGTCCAGGCCGTACGCGCCCATGCCGACCAGGTGGCTGGCGATGCGGCCCAGCTCGGCAATGATCACGCGGAGGTGGCGGGCCTTTTCGGGCACTTGCATGCCCATCAGCTTTTCAACCGTCATCGCCCAGCCGAGATTCATGTTCATCGCGGCCAGGTAATCCATACGGTCGGTGTACGGGATCCACTGGCGCGGGCTGAGGTTTTCGCCGATCTTCTCGGCGCAGCGATGCAGGTAGCCGATGTGCGGCGTGACCTCGGAGACCACTTCGCCGTCGGTCCGCAGCACCAACCGCAGCACGCCGTGGGTGCTGGGATGCTGCGGCCCCATGTTGACCAGCATCTCGTCGGTGCGAACGTCAAACTCGATGATCCGCGGGTCGTCGAACGAAGTGGCCATGGGCGGGTCTTTGTCAGAAGGAATGGATGAATCCAGTGCTTGGACAGCCGTTGGCCGTCGAACTCGGTGCGATCTCGCGGGGCTGCTCGCTTACGCGGTTCCCACGGCGCGAATGACATCGTTGGCTTGTTCTTCCGTCAATCCAAAGGTCCGCAGGAAACGGGCAACTTCTCCCACTTTGTCCTTACGAATCCGTTCGCCGTGCAAGGCCTGGGTGGGAGGTACCGCACCGCCGGTACCGCTGTATCCTTCAATCAACGTGAAGGTGATATTGCCGTACGGGCTCAACCGCAGCCACACCGGCTTATGGCCGTCTTGCAGCAACAGCGACACGAGCCCTCCCTCTTTCAGGAAGGGCACCGTCAGCTCGGGCGGCAAGGGGGCGGCAAGGGCGTTCAGTTCCTGCTGTTTCAGGCGTTCGATATCCGTTTCTGTGGCCCAGTAGTCGGTCGGCGTATACGGGTCGGCGGGGATCTCCAAGCGGTAGATGTGCCGCCCACCCTGGCCCAGCGGCCCTCGATCCTCGACGATGGTGCCGGGGGTTCTACCGACGGGCAACTGCACCCAAACCTTGTCCCCCACCTTGAAACGCTTTGACTTGGATTGGCTCACCATTGCTTGTGGTCCTTTACCAAGGAGCGTTGCCAAATGTCTGGGACAGGTGGTTGTACATCACCGCGTCGAAACCACGTGACAAACCATTACATGCGTTGCGAAACAGCCGAACGTGGTTGAGGGTCAACGTGGTAATGCCGTGCAATCGTTGAGGATTAAAGTCTTGATGCGCGATGGCGTTTCGCCAGTGATTCAACAGTTCCAGGCGCCCTCTCCAGCTCGCAACATGGCGATGCACCGCTCGAACGAGATCCCAAAAGTTCTGCAATCCAAAACGGCTGAAGTCCTCGCCGATATTGGCTGGGGTCGGGTTTCCGCGGTCCAGCTTGCGATTCATCACAAGCAGTTGACTTACCGTACGCTGAATCACCCCTGGTTGGACGTTTGCCGCGAACACATTAACGCACTCGTCGTGCAGGTCGCGGCAGAAGCCTTGAAACTGAGATGAGAGCATCACGGCGTACGCCTGGTTGATTTGTAAGGTTGCAAACCGCCGCCCCGGTCCACTGCCGCCAATGGCTGCGTGCGAGGCTTCGATCTCATCCAATCGCCCGGCCCGCTCGCCATACCATTGCTGTAGCGCGATCGACGGCACGGTACTGCCCCCCCTGCCTGCTTCATTCTAACGTTGTCTCCCCCTATGAGGCGCATGCCCAACGCGCCTCGGGCCCCTACCGGCAGCGGATGCCGTGGTACTCCAGCGGCATCTCGTAATCCTTGCGCAGCGGATGGCCTTCCCAGTCTTCAGGGCACAAGATGCGCCGCAGGTCGGGATGCCCCACAAAGTACACGCCGGACAGGTCGTACACCTCGCGCTCATGCCAGTTGGCCGTGCTCCACACGCCGGCGACGCTGGGCACCTCGGGCAACTGGCCGGGCTCGTCGTTCTGCCAACGCGGCAGGATCACCTTCAGCACCAGGCTGCTTTTGTTCTGGAAGCTCCAGAGGTGGTACACCACCTCCATGTGCGGCTCGAAGCCCGCCTTCTGCGCCTTCTTGGGATCAGGCTCAATGTAATCCACGCCTGTGATGCAGTTGAGGAACGTGAACCGCAGGTCGGGCTCGTCGCGCAGGTAGCGGCAGACATCGACCAGCGCCTCGGGGGCGACTTCGATCCAAGGATCGATCGCTTCGACGTTGACGCCGCGGATCCCGTCGCCGAACAGCCGCTTCAGCCGGTCGATAAACGTTTCGCCGCCACTCATGAGTCAGCTCGATGCACTCGGGGGGAAGAATGATTCGTTGGCCGGTTGCCTGGTTCAGCCCGGCACCACGCAGCCGCAGCGCGGGGGGCAACTACACCAGCGCCGGTTCTTGTGGTTCCTCGGCTGGTTCGGCGGGCGGAGCGCGGCGGCGCTGGGGCTCGTCGCGACTGACCGCGCGGACCCAGTCGATATCGCCGCGCATCCACACGTAGGCGAACCCGACCAGCACGATGGCAAAGAAAGCCGCGATGTCCAGGAACGCGAACAGGGCCAACTGGCTGGCCTGCTGCTCAATCGCCGCATTGCTCAGGTTTTCGCCGCGGGGCAGCGCGTCGGCCGGCACGCCCAATTCGCGGTACAGCCCTTGGGCTGCCGGAGTCAGTTCGCCGTTTTCTACCTTGACCAGTGCCGGGTCTTTCAGGTGCGTGGCCTTGCCGTACACGGTCGCCCAGGGGAAGAAGAACGCCACTTCGACGTCGAAGATCAAGAACAGCAGGGCGACGACGTAGAACCGCAGGTCGAACTGCACGAAGCTCGAGCCGATGGTCGGCTCGCCGCACTCGTAGATCTCCAGCTTTTCCTCATGCGGATCGCTGGGCCGTACCAGCTTGCCGACCAGCAGGTTCACAAACAGGAACAGTGCGCCGCCGCCCACAAACAGGGCGATGTAGGCAACAATCTGGATGGAACTCATCGGGTGCCTGGCTCGCGTCTGAAGGGGCTTGCTTCGCGGTTAGCGGGCGAGAATCGCAACGGCGCGACCATCGCAGAACATTGGACGGGTAGGCTTCTTGGCCGCCGCAATCTTGGCCAGCCGCACTTGGCCCCCCTCGACTTTCGGGGAGCCACGTTCAAGGCCAGTCGCTAGCAGGGGGAGTTATCTCCCCCTCTTGCTCGGGGAGGTCACGCGCGGCCGCAAAACCGGACCCGCATTCTAAGGTGTGTGGCGGCAATCGCAAGCGCTAAGCGGCCACCCCTTCCCCCTCAAAAGCGGAGGCCTGTTGTCGGCAGCCAATATCATTCTTGGGGACGTGTTGAGCCGCCCCGAGGGCCGCCGACCCTGGTCTAGAATTGGAAAGTACCCGCGCAGCAGGGCTACTCTTCAGTTGCCCCATTTTCCAGACGATACCCGCTGGCTAAGATGGGCGGCTTAAAGCAACTTTACTCGTTTCGCAAAGCGGATCGCCTGCCCGACGCTCGGTGAAGCTGCGTTGGCCACCGGGCAGAGAGCCCGCAGCAGCAGAAAGTTACTCCCAATATGGAAGCTGAACTCGTCGTCATCGGAGGCGGGCCTGGAGGATACGCCGCCGCGTTTTTGGCCGCCGACAAAGGGATGGACGTCACGCTGGTCGAAGCTGACCCTCGCTTGGGAGGCACCTGCCTGTTGCGCGGCTGCATCCCGTCCAAGGCATTGCTCCACGTGGCCCGTGTCATCAACGAGAGCCGCGAAATGGACGAGTGGGGCGTGAAGTTCCAAAGCCCCCAGGTTGAGCTCGATGCCTTGCGGGCCCGCAAAGAGAAGGTCATTTCCACGCTTTCCGGCGGCCTGAAGCAACTGGCCAAGCAGCGGAAGGTGCGGGTGATCAACGCCCACGCCAAGTTCGTTGATTCCAACACGCTGGAATTGACGGGCGGCGATCCTTCGACGCGCGACGGCGACACGCTGAAGTTCAAGCACTGCATTCTGGCGGCCGGCTCGGTGCCTGCCAAAATCCCCAGCCTGGACATCGGTTCCGACCGGGTGATGGACAGCACCGGCGCGCTGGAACTGCGCGATATTCCCGAGTCGCTGCTGGTCATCGGCGGCGGTTACATCGGCCTGGAAATGGCCACGGTGTACGCGGCGATTGGTTCCAAGGTGTCGGTGGTGGAACTGACGCCGGGCCTGCTGCCGGGTGCCGACCGCGACCTGGTCAAGCCGCTGCACAAGCGTCTGGAAAGCGTGCTGGCCAACATCTGGCTGGAAACGAAGGTCAACGGCCTCAAGGACGTGGGCGACGGCGTCGAGGTCGAACTGGAAACGACCGCCGGCGAGAAACGCGTCGAGAAGTTCTCGCGCGTGCTGGTGTCCATCGGACGCCGGCCGGCCAGCCAAGGCCTGGGGCTGGAAAACACCCAGGTACAGGTCGATCGCCGCGGCTTTGTCGTCCTGACCGACGACAAGCAGCACACCCACGATCCCAGCATCCTGGCCATTGGCGACATCGCCGGCGAGCCGATGCTGGCACACAAGGCCACCCACGAAGGCAAGGTGGCGGTGGAAGTTCTGCTGGGCGAGCCTGCCGCGTTCGATCCGCGGGCAATCCCCGCCGTGGTGTTCACCGATCCGGAAGTTGCCTGGGCCGGGCTCACCGAGAACCAAGCCAAGGAGCAGGGCCGCAACGTGGAAGTGGTCCGCTATCCGTGGGCGGCTAGTGGCCGGGCGGTGGCGCTGGGCCGGACCGAGGGCCTAACCAAGGTGATTTACGACCCCGAAACGGAGCGGATTCTGGGGGTGGGCATCGTTGGCCCGTCGGCGGGCGACCTGATTTCCGAGGCCGTGGTGGCCATGGAAACCGGTTGCACGGCGCGCGACTTGGCCGAGTCGATCCACCCGCACCCCACGCTGAGCGAGACGATCGGGAACGCGGCCGAAATGGTGTTGGGCACGGCTACGGAGATCTACCGGCCTGTGCGCAAATAGGTTAAGCTTTCCTAACCGTCAAAGTTTGCTGCCGGTTTTGCCGATTAGGCAAATCTCACCGGTGTTGCGGCGATGCCGGATCAATCGCGCGTAACCGCCCCCCTCGGCCGGGTGCTGCCAGCGTGTGGCTGCCTGCCACGATTGCCAGGCATGCATAGAATGCCACGGCCCCAGAACGGGGAGCGATCACCGGAACAGAAGCAGCGCCTCCAGAACCGCCAGGCAGGTGCCAGTGCCACGCGCCGGCCGCAGCCCCCGTACCGTGGGCGCGATCGGAGCCATCCAAGGCACACTCCCGGCCGCGCGGCAGGTACGGACACCGTGGCATGAAGCTGGACAGCGGCGGCCGGCGCCGCGGAGCCAGCCGGGCATGGCGCAGCGCGCCGCGGTCGCACGCGCCGCGGAACGACCAGAACATGCGCCATCTGGCACCAACCGTGCCATTGCGGAGCGTGCCTACAACGCCTGTGGCGGGACGATACAAACCAACGCCAAAGGAGCCGCTTCGGTCCCCACCGAACCGGCCCCCAAAACACAGTCATCTTCTGCTGGCTGAACTGGGAGACAACTTCTTATGGTCCAGACCCTCGAAATCAAGCCGGGCGATGCACTGCTCAACGGCAAGGATGTCGACCCCACGGAAACGGCAGAATGGCTCGAGTCGCTGCTGTACGTCCTCAAGAGCAAAGGCCCCGGACGGGTCCGGCAACTGCTCTCGGTACTGCACGACGCCGCGCAGCGGGCAGGCGTTGAGTTGCCGTTCTCGGCCACCACGCCGTACGTCAACACCATCCCCCTGAGCAAGCAGCCCGTCTACCCCGGCAACCGCGAGATCGAGCGGCGGATCAAAAGCATCATCCGCTGGAACGCCATGGCGATGGTCACCCGGGCCAATAAAGAGTTCCCGGGCATCGGCGGCCACATTTCCACCTTCGCCTCGTCGGCCACGTTATACGAAGTGGCTTACAACCACTTCTTGCGCGGCCACGGCGACAACTACAGCGGCGACCAGGTGTACATCCAGGGCCATGCCTCACCGGGTGCGTACGCCCGGGCGTTCCTGGAAGGCCGGCTGACCGAACAACAACTGGAGAACTTCCGCCGCGAGTTGCAGCCCGGCGGCGGCCTCTCCAGCTATCCGCACCCGTGGTTGATGCCCGGCTTCTGGGAGTTCCCCACGGTGTCGATGGGCCTGGCGCCGATCATGGCGATCTACCAGGCGCGGTTCAACAAGTACCTCACCGACCGCGGCATCAAGGACACCCGCGGCCAGCACGTGTGGGCCTTCCTGGGCGACGGCGAGTGCGACGAGCCCGAAACCCTGGGCGCCATCACGCTGGCCAGCCGCGAGAACCTGGACAACCTGATCTTCGTCATCAACTGCAACCTGCAGCGGCTGGACGGCCCGGTCCGCGGCAACGGCAAGATCATCCAGGAACTGGAAGGCATCTTCCGCGGTGCCGGCTGGAACGTCATCAAGGTGATCTGGGGCCACGACTGGGATCACCTCCTAGAACGCGACGACAAGGGCTTGCTGGTCAAGCGGATGGGTGAAGTCGTCGACGGCCAGTACCAGAAGTACGTCGTCGCCGGCGGCGATTACATCCGCAAGGACTTCTTCGGCAAGTACCCCGAGCTGTTGGAGATGGTCAGCCACCTCTCCGATGAGAAGCTGGAGAAGATGCGTCGCGGCGGGCACGACCCGGAAAAGGTCTACGCCGCCTACAAGGCCGCCATCGAGTCCGACCGGCCCACCGTCATCCTGGCCAAGACGATCAAGGGCTACGGCCTGGGCGAAGCCGGCGAAGGCCGCAACGTCACCCACAACCAAAAGAAGCTCAACGAAGAGGAGCTGCGCGAGTTCCGCACTCGCTTCGGCATCCCCATCTCCGACGAGGAAGTCGTCAAGGCGCCGTTCTACAAGCCGCCTGAAGACAGCCCGGAGATGAAGTACCTCCACGAGCGTCGCAAGGCGCTGGGCGGTTACGTGCCGCAGCGGAACTCCAAGCCGGTCACGACCGAAGTGCCCTCGCTCGAGGAGTACCTGGACGACAACACCATCACCGGTAGCGGTGACAAGGAGTGGTCGACCACGATGGGCTTCGTCCGCTTCTTCACCAAGCTGCTCCGCGACAAGAAGGTGGGCAAGTACATCGTGCCGATCGTGCCCGACGAGTCGCGCACCTTCGGTATGGAAGGTTTGTTCCGCCAGGTGGGCATCTACAGCCACGCCGGCCAGTTGTACGAGCCGGTCGACGCGCAGCAGGTGGCCTACTACAAGGAAGCCAAGGACGGCCAGTTGCTGGAAGAAGGCATCACCGAGGCCGGTTCGATGTCGTCGTTCATCGCCGCCGGCACGGCCTACGCCTCGCACGGAATCAACATGATTCCGTTCTTCATCTACTACTCGATGTTCGGCTTCCAGCGGATCGGCGACCTGATTTGGGCTGCCTGCGATGCCCGGGCCAAGGGCTTCCTGCTGGGCGGCACTGCCGGGCGGACCACGCTCAACGGCGAAGGCCTCCAGCACCAGGATGGCCACAGCCTGCTGAACTCGTCGGCCTTCCCGACCGTTCGCTCGTACGATCCGGCCTATGCCTACGAAACCACCGTCATCATCCTGGAAGGCATGAAACGCCTGTACCAGGACGGCGAGGACGGCATCTACTACATCACGCTGGAGAACGAAAACTACGTCCAGCCGCCCATGCCCGAAGGTGTCATCGAAGGCATCATCAAGGGCATGTACAAGGTGTCCAGCCGCGAGGCCGGCGAAGGCCGTCCCCGCGTGCAACTGCTGGGCAGCGGTGCCATCCTCCGCATGGCTCTGGAAGCCCAGAACATCCTGGCCGAGAAGTACAACATCTCCAGCGACGTGTGGAGCGTGACCAGCTACACCGAGCTGCGGCGCGAGGCGCTCGAGTGCCGGCGGTGGAACATGCTCCACCCGAATGAGAAGCCGCGCAAGTCGTACCTGGAAAACCTGCTCGAAGGCATCAGTGGTCCGTTCATCGCCGCCAGCGATTACGTCCGCCAGGTGCCCGAGCAGATCGACGCCTGGGTACCCGGCGGCCTGTTCGCCCTGGGGACCGACGGCTTCGGCCGGAGCGAACTGCGGGAGACCTTGCGGCGTCACTTTGAGGTGGATGCCGAGTGCATCACCGTCGCGGCCCTCTGGCGGCTGGCCCAGGAAGGCCAGTTCGAAATGGCCCAGGTCGCCCAGGCGATCAAGGATCTGGGCATCGACCCCGAGAAGATCAACCCGATGACGGCCTAGTCGCGGCGGGCTGCCGCCGCGTCTGGCGATCCAAGTCGTTTGCTGTCGCGGGGGAGCGATCCCCCGCGCGGCAGCCGGCATCGGTACATTCCTACCCAGACCAACCACACCCAGCCCGGTCTCGGCACTTGATCCTGCTCATCGATAACTACGATTCGTTCACCTACAACCTGGTGCAGCGGCTGGGGGAATTGAACCTTGGCCTGCGGATCGAGGTGCGGCGCAACGACCAGATCGAACTGGACGAGATCGAGCGGTTGGCGCCCAGCCACCTGATTATTTCGCCCGGCCCCTGCACGCCCAACGAGGCCGGCATCTCGGTGGCCGCCGTGGAACGGTTCGGGACGCGCATCCCGACCCTGGGCGTGTGCCTGGGCCACCAGTCCATCGGCCAGGCATTTGGAGCCCAGATCGTGCGGGCGGACCGTCTGATGCACGGCAAGACCGACATGATCCATCACGACGGGCGAGGGCTGTTCGAAGGCATCGAAAACCCGTTCCAGGCCACCCGCTATCACAGCCTGGTCATTAAGCCCGACACGCTCAGCGACGAATTCGAGGTGGCCGCCTGGTCCACCGATCCGGCGGGCAATCTTGAGATCATGGCCATTCGCCACAAGCAGTACCCGCTGCATGGCGTGCAGTTTCACCCCGAGAGCTTTCTCACGCTCCGGGGGCACGACATCTTGCGGCGGTTCGTCACGAGCTGAGCTGCTAAGACGCGGCTGTTGATCAAGCCGCTACGGGCGCATTTCTGTTGCGCATAGATGCCGGGCAGCAGTACGATTGAGGGCAATGCTGTCTGCACGCGCTCGCCGCTATTCGTCCCAGCAATCGCTGGTGGTCCGTGGCCGAACGGTGATCCGCTCCGGCCACGCCTGTTGTTGCTGCTGATGCGGCCCGCGAGGCTGCGGGTGCGCGGCGTCCAGACGCAACCCACGCGGCAGCGCCTTGGGTTCCTCCGGTTCGGTAGACGGCTCTGCTTCCGGCCGGTTCCGGGTGATCCAGGTGAGCAGGGCCGGCAGCGTGATGATCGAAGTCAACATGCAGCACGTCACGCCCAGCGTGAGCACGCGGCCCAGGCTTTGTAGCCCTTGATGGCTGGCGATCATCAAGGTGCCGATGCCGACCATGCTGGTCAGCGAGGTGAGCAGCACGGCCGAGACCGTGGAACCGCTCAGTTTGTACCGCCCTTTCTGGGAACGGAAGTCGTGCATGATGTGTACGCCGTCGTCCACGCCGATGCCCAGGATCAGCGGCAGCACGATCATGTTGGCCGGGTTGAGGGGCAGGTTGAGCCAGCCCATCAGGCCGAACGTCATCAGCATGCCCAGGGTCAGCGGCATGATGGCCAGCAGCACGTCGCGGATGCTGCCGAAGTCCAAGAGCAGAATCACCACGATGCCGATCAGCGAATACACGGCGGCCTGCTGATAGCTGGTTTTCATTTCCAGTGAGGCTTCGTAGGCTTGCAGCGGATTGCCGGTCACGCGGGGGTCGACGGTGCGGATATCGGCCACAAACTCGGCGAGTGTCGCCATGTCCCAGATATCGCCCTTGCCGTACACCTTGAGCAGGTAGCGGTCGGTCTTGCCGACGAACCGCGTGACCAGCCCGGTCGGC
>Ga0180216_1002007_pt1 | contig 17402 bp, 16 predicted proteins | sample eDN3rd37CBELigMG_FD_128879 | JGI IMG/M metagenome (GOLD analysis project Ga0180216, IMG submission 128879) | Enriched Miracle-Growth compost microbial communities from Emeryville, California, USA - eDNA 3rd pass 37_C BE-Lig MG (version 2)... ...
AAATCGTCGCGGCTGAGAATGCGTCCGGGATTGGCCGCAAAGACGTGCAGGAGATCGAATACCAGAGGCTCGACGTGTACGGGCACATCTTCCCGCCGCAACTCGTAGGTGGCGAGATCCAATGTGAATCCTTGGAACCGATATTTCACGGTCAGCTCCGCTTCCAACGAGCATCCTCAATATATCTCCCAAAAATCCCCACGCGATCTCCCGCTGGCGCTCAAGCAGCGGGTTCCTGCCGATGCGACCCTCGGGACTGCCGAGCAAGGCGCGCGTGTAGCGACCCGCGGCACACTCGATTGTCGATGCTCATTTTTCGAGACCAGCATGGGAGTACTGCCATGAACGATATAACTCCGAATATGCCAGACTATACCGCCATCAAATCGAAACAGAACGCAGCCTGGGCTTCAGGTGACTATGCCCGGATCGGCATTACGCTGCAGATCGTCGGTGAAGCGCTCGCCGAGGCCATGGACGTCGATCCGCGCGCCAAGGTGCTCGATGTTGCCGCAGGCAACGGCAATGCGACGCTCGCTTTCGCGCGCCGCTTCTGCGATGTAACGTCGACGGACTATGTCGCGCCGCTGCTCGCCAAGGGCAGTGCGCGGGCCGAGGCAGACGGCCTGTCGGTGCGTTTCCAGGTGGCCGATGCCGAAGCGCTTCCCTTCGGCGACGGGTCATTCGACGCCGTGGTCTCCACGTTCGGCGTCATGTTCACGCCAAACCAGAAGAAGGCTGCCGGCGAGCTGATGCGCGTGTGCAGATCGGGCGGTCAGATCGGGTTGGCGAACTGGACGCCGGCGGGCTTCATCGGTCAGCTCTTCAAGATGCTCGGTGGCCATGTCCCGCCGCCGGCAGGCGTCAAGTCGCCGGCGCTCTGGGGCGATCGCGCGTGGATCGACGAGACGTTCGGTCCATCGGCTTCGGCAATCGACCTAACCCCATTGACCTTCGTGTTCCGTTATCGATCGCCGGCTCATTTCGTGGATATGTTCCGCAGCTACTATGGTCCGCTGCACAAGGCCTTCCAGGCTCTCGACGCTGCCGGACAGAAAGCTCTCGAGGCGGATTTGCTGACGCTGATGGCGCGTTTCAATCGCGCGACGGATGGCACGTTGATCGTCCCGGGTGAATACGCGCAGGTCGTCATCACCAGGCGGTGACGGGTTCCGACAGGAAATGATCATGAGCGCGTGGGCGGCCGGCGTTGTCGGCCGCCCGTTGCCGTTCAATTCGCGTCAGATCGCGAGATCTTTGGTGTTATAGTCCTTGATCCACCGCTCGCGCGTTTCGGGTGTGTAACGGAATTCTTCCGGGCGATCGGCAAACGGCTGGTATTTGAACGGCGTCTCGGCAGGGTAGCGCTGCCTGCGTGCGTCGACGGCGAGAGGGATCACGGCGGAGCGCTCGAAGATGCGCTGCTCGTCATAGACGACGTCCTGCCGGGTCATCGACAGGCCCGCCTTGGCCCCGAGCACGGAGCGCCGACGGTGGAAGCCGAACGTCAGCGAGATACGGATATCCGGCGACGAGTTGGCAAACGAGCCGTGGAGACACTGGCGATTGACCATGGTCACGTCGCCGGCATTGCAGATCAGCGGTACGGCCTCGGGCAGGCGATCGTCGCCACCGTTCTCGGCGACCCGCTTCTTGATGTCGATCCTGCCAAGCTTGTGCGAACCGGGCACGACCCAAAGGCAGTTGGCGGCCGTCGTCGGGTAAAGCTGAACCTGGAAGTTGAACCCGTGGCTGCCTTCGTCCCAGTCGGGCGCGTTCCAGTGGGTGACGCCGTCCTGATGCCAGGCAACCGATCCGCCGACGCCCGGCTGCTTTACGAAGATCGCGTCATTGTAAGGCACGAAATCGGTGCCGTTGATCGCTTCCGCGATCGCGAGAAGTTGCGGATGGCCATAGACGCGCAACCCGGCCGGCATGCCCATGCACATTCCGTACATGAGGAAGACGACGTGCTCCGGTGCGTCGGAATCGGCTTTCGCCTCGGCCATCTTGGTCGGATGCCGGCCATTCAGCTTGTCGGTGCCGCCCCAGGGATCGGACAGCGGCTTGATGAAGGTGTACGGCTCGCGTGCCCAGTCGCGGCCCATCGCGGGCCGCCCCTGGGCGTCGGTGGTGCCGCCGGGTGTCGCGGGTGCGCGTCCAAGCATGTTCAAGGCGTCGGCACGTAGCGCTTCGATTTCCTCGGAGGCCACGACGCCTTCGAAAATGTAGAAGCCGTGCTTCCAGTAGGCGTCGACGATTTCAGGGTGAAGCTTGCCGTTGTCATCGAAACGGACCGGACCCTTGTTGCCGAGGGTGCGGGCGCGCTCCTCGCCCGCCTTGAGATAGTCCGCCATGCGGGCTTGATGCTCCGCACGGGTTGGCGCGCTGGCTCGATCGTTCATCGGCGTTCTCCCGAGGTGGCATCGTTCGGAGATTGTTATCGGCCGGGATCGGTAATGGCGCCCGGCCGTGCTCACGCTCAAGCGACAGGATGTCGAAGGAAGCGTGTGCACGTCAACGGGAAAGGCCACTCAGCGAACGGCTCTCTGGGAAAGGTGGTGCGAGCCTGATTTTCCCGTGCGCCCGCCGCAGAAGCGTTACGTGGAGATTGACAGACGTCCCATGTTACATAGTTTAACTCACCGGGATCCGATGGGGTCGGCGGATATTCTTTGGCATCAGCCGCAGTGAGGGAACGAATGGTTTTCCGTGCAATCAGATGGTCCGCTGCGTTCGTTGCGCTCGCGATGTTATCCGGAGTAGGTTCGGCGAGCGCGCAGCAAACAGTGAAGATCGGTGCCATCTATCCGTTGAGCGGCAATGCGGCGAGCGCGGGCAATTTCGCGAAGGCGGCTCTCGAGCTCGGTGCGGAGATCGTCAACAACGCTCACCCGGAACTGAAAGACATCCCACTTGCTGCGGGCACTGGATTGCCGGGGCTCAATGGCGCGAAAATCGAGGTCGTTTTCGCCGACAACCAAGGGACGCCTGCCGCCGGCCAAAACCAAACGCTGCGCCTGATCACGGAAGAGAAGGTGCACGCTCTTATCGGTGCCTACCAGTCAGGCATCACGGTGACGGCGAGCGCCATGGCGGAACGTCACGGCATTCCTTTCGTCAATCCTGAATCCGTCGCCTCAAATCTCACCGAACGCGGCTTCAAGTGGTTCTTCCGGACGACGCCGGTCGCTGCCGACTTTGCCCGTGCCTATTCGACCTTCCTCAAGGAGCAGAAGGCCGCCGGCCACAAGTCCGACAAGATTGCTATCGTGCACGAAAATACTGAGTACGGGAATTCGGTGGCGAGCGTGATCCGCTCCGTGTTCGGCAAGGACGGCTTCAACGTCTCGATGGTGATCCCGTACTCCGCGAACACAACGGACGTTCAGCCGCAGGTTTTGCAATTGAAGGAGCAAAATCCTGACGTCGTAATCTTCATTTCCTACACTTCGGACGCGATCCTCTACGCCAAGACGATGAAAGATCTCGGGTGGAAGCCGTCGATCATGATCGCGGACGACTCGGGCTTCAACGATCCGTCGTTCGTCAAGACGTCGGGGGCACTGGTCGAGGGCCTGATCAACCGGTCTTCGTTCGCTGTGGGCAAGCCGGGCTCGATGAGCGCACTCGTCAGCGACCTCTACAAGAAGAAGGCCGGCGTCGAGATGGACGACGTTTCCGGACGAGTGATACAGGGCTTCTTCACGCTCGCCGAAGCCATCAACCGGGCCGGATCGACCGATCCTGCGAAGATCAGGGATGCGCTCAAGGCTACCGATCTGAAGGCCAACCAGGTGGTGACCGGCTACAAGGGCGTCAAGTTTGACGAGAAGGGCCAGAATATCCTGGCCTCCAGCCTGATTACCCAGATGCGGGACGGAGCCTACGTTCCGGTCTGGCCGAAGGAGCTTGCTGTCACGGACGTCAAGCTCCCTTACAAGGGCTGGTAGTTCCTATTTCTCGCGATCGAGGTCATCAAGGGCGGCGAGCGACTTACGATTGCCGCCCTCGACCGGTTTCCTGAGCGGGCGAGTGCGATGATCCAGAAATTCACCAGTTTCTGCCGCGCTTCCGAGAGCGGATTTCTGGATCTGAAGCGCACAAGCAACCTTATGATTCTAGTGTCCCTTTTGATTCCGAAGCTCGCTTGGGGAGCTAGCATCAAGACTGAGCGAACTTCGGAAGCGGGACGCTAGCGGAATGTCATCCATACTCCTGCAGGTCATCGTCGGCGGCCTGTTGATCGGTGCAGTGTACGCACTCTTCTCATCAGGCCTGACCCTGATCTGGGGGATGATGAACGTCATCAACTTCGCCCATGGCGATTTCGTCATGCTGGCGATGTATGCCGCGTTCGTCGTCTGGACGGTCTTCGGCGGGGGCCCCCTCGCGTCCGTGCCGGTCGCGGCTCTCTTTCTGGCGACCATCGGCATCCTCAGCTACTTCCTGCTCGTACGTCACATCATGCGCGGTCCGATGATCGCGCAGATCCTCAGCACATTCGGCCTGGCGCTGCTGTTGCGCTACTCGGCCTTCTGGTACTTCGGCGCCAACTTCAAAACGCTGCCCGACGATATACTGGGACCGCCCATCGTGATCGGGCAGATCCGGATCGATGCTCCACGCCTTCTGGCAGGCATCGTCGGACTTGTCGTCTGCCTCCTGCTGCACCTTCTCTTGACACGAACCGCCGTCGGCAGCCGCATGCTAGCGGTGTCGGAGGACGAGACAGCAGCTCAGCTCATGGGAATTCGACCGGAACGCATGCAGGCGCTTGCATGGGGGCTCGCAGCCGGATCGACCGGGATAGCGGGGGCCCTGATCGCAACTTTTTTCTACACGTCGCCGACCGTCGGCGAATCGCTGGCGATCCTTGCTTTCGTCACCGTGGCCCTCGGCGGTTTCGGCAGCGTGCCGGGGGCACTCGTCGCAGGCCTTCTGATCGGCGTTATCGAGGCGGTGTCGGCCTACTGGATAGGTCCCGTTTACAAGGACGTCATCGTGTACAGCCTGTTTGTGCTGGTTCTGTGGGTGAGGCCGCAAGGCCTCATGGGCAAAGTATGATGCGGCGCTCCATCATCCTCGGCATTCTCGCGGTGATCGCGCTCACCTACCCGATCCTGACGATCGAGTCGCCGGTCTATCAGCGCCTCGGTGCGCTCGTCCTGCTGGCGGCGATCGGCGCTTCGGCCTGGAATATCCTGGGAGGATACGCCGGAGCGATCTCGGTCGGACACGCTGTCTTTTTCGGCGCGGGGGCGTATGCAGCGATCGCCGTCTACACACACTTCGGACTGCCGCCGATCGTAGGGGCGCCGGTAGGGGCTGCTATCGCGATCCTGATCGCTGCGATCATCGGTGTGCCGACGCTTCGCCTCTCGGGCCATTACTTCAGCATGGCAACGATCGCGGTTGCGGAGCTGGTGCGCGTTCTCGTCACCAACTGGGAGTTCGTCGGTGGAGCGCAAGGCATTGCGGGACCTGCGGTTCCTCGCACGGTGATGGACCTCTCGTTCATCTCGGCAATGCCCTACTACTATCTTTTTCTCGCAGTCCTCGCCGCCATTCTGTTCCTGACCTGGCGCATCGAGAGGAGCCGGATCGGTTACTATCTGCGTGCGATCAAGGACTCGGAGCGGGCCGCACGCTCTCTCGGTGTGGCGGCGGGGCGCTACAAGCTTTACGCCTTCATGCTGAGCGCTGGCCTGACCGCCGTCGGGGGATCGCTCTATGCCATCATGTTCACATTCATCGATCCGGAGTCCGGTCTTGGAATCCTGATCTCGGTGAAAATGCTGATCATGGCGGCCCTGGGCGGAGCCGGATTGCTGTTCGGTCCGCTGGTCGGCGCGCTGATCCTCGTGCCGCTCGAGGAGATCTCCAACAGTCTGCTCGGCGGCAAAGGCGCTGGCCTCACGTTCGTCGCCTACGGGGCCATTATCGTCATCATCTCGAGATTCCTCCCCGGTGGTCTGCTGCCTCTTCTGATGGAGCTGTTCCACCGGAAGCCGAAAGCTGCTGCAACGGGTGAGCAACGGGAGGCGAACCGTGTTGCTTGATGCTCGCAACGTGACAATGGCGTTCGGCGCCTTCAAGGCCGTCGACGACGTGTCGGTGGAGGTCGAGGAGGGCAAGATCCTGGGCTTGATCGGCCCCAATGGTGCCGGCAAATCGACGTTCTTCAACTGCCTCACGGGCGACCTCAATCCGACGGCCGGAGCCATCCATTTCGAAGGGCGCGACGTGACGTCGGCGCCCGCGGAGCGGCGCGCCGAGCTTGGTCTGGCACGGACGTTCCAGGTGCCGCTGACGTTCGAATCGATGACGGTGCTCGAGAACGTCATGATCGGAGCGTTCCTCCGGCATGCGGGCGCGGCCGAAGCGCGTGAGAAAGCGCGCGAAGTGATCGAGTTCGTGGGTCTCGGACCCGTCGCCAATGCACCGGCCAGGAGCCTCGGAACGCCCGGCCGCAAGCGTCTCGAAATCGCCAGGGCTCTGGCCTCGGAGCCGAAGGTGTTGTTGCTCGACGAGGCGATGGCGGGCTTGACACCGGCCGAGGTCAGGACGGCCATCGAGCTTGCGCGCCGCATTCACGCCTCCGGCGTCACCCTGGTCATCGTCGAGCACATCATGGAGGTGATCGTTTCGCTCGCCGATCGGGTGGTCGTATTCCACCAAGGCAAGCAGATCGCGAGCGGCAGCCCGCGCGAAGTCACCAGCGATGAGAAGGTCATCGAAGCCTATCTCGGCAAGCGTCACGCCCAGAAGCTGAAAGCGGGGAACGCATGACCGCACCTCTGCTTTCCGTCAGCAATCTGCAAGTGCGCTATGGCGATCTGATCGGAGTGGCCGACGTCTCGCTCGAGGTTCCGGAGGGCAGCATTGTTGCGCTGCTCGGCTCGAACGGATCCGGGAAGACCTCGACGCTCAATGCCATCGCCGGCCTCATTCCCGCGAGCGGGGGACGTATCGTCTTCAAGGGGGATGACATCACGAGGCTACCCGCCTACGCCATTGTGCGGAAGCGGCTGGCTCTATCGCCGGAAGGCTGGCGTCTGTTCGTCCAGCAGACGGTCGAGAACAATCTCATGCTCGGCGCGACCCCCCTGTCGGACAAGTCGCGCGCCGCGCAGCTGCTCGAGCGCGTCTATACAATTTTTCCCCGGCTGGCGGAGCGGCGGCGCCAGCTCGTGGGCACGATGTCGGGCGGCGAGCGTCAGATGCTCGCGGTCGGGCGTGCCCTGATGAGCGAGCCGACACTTCTGCTGCTCGACGAGCCGAGCCTCGGTCTCGCGCCCGCCATTGTTGAGTCGATGTACGAGACGTTCCAGCGCCTCCACGACGAGGGCCTCACGATCCTGCTCGCCGAGCAGTCGATCGATCTGGCTCTGGAGGTGGCGGACTATGCCTATGTTCTCCAGGTCGGACGCAGCGTGCTGTCGGGGAGCGCCGGCGACCTTTCGAACGATCCGGAAGTCCAGCGCATCTATCTCGGGTTGGGCTGAGCCCATCGGCTCGGCCCGGCCACCGTCAGTGCGGCCCATGCATCGCGAGGCGCGCGATCTCGACGGCTTTGTCCCACGTGATGCCTTCGCTCTGGTCCCTGTATAGCGGATGGTCGCAGGGACGGACGATGACCTTCGGGCGGTGGCCTTTCGGGCCCCATTCGACGTCGCAGGCCAGATGCTCCAGGTAGTCGCCCGGTGCGGTGCGGCGATAGTAGGGCAGTACGACCGCCAGCCATCCGAAAGCACCGTCATCGGTCTGGTCCAGATCGAAGGTCGCCTCGTAACGGCGGAAGGCCTCTTCGGAGTGGGTCACCCAAACGCCCCAGCAGAAGGGGGCATCGCTGTCGATGATCGGGATGTCGAGCGTGGCGCGGATGCAGTAGATGGCATCGCTGCCGTCGGCACGGACCGGTGCAATGCGACATAGATCGTCGTTGATCTCGACGCGGCTCGCGCGCTCCGGCTCCGGCACGTCGAAATAATATGGTGGGCGCTTGTGCGCGAACGAGGGCGGGCCTTCGTGCATGCTGTTGCACAGGCCACACTTGAAACTGAACGTCTTCCTATTGGCATCGATGCCAAGCAGCCGCACCATCCCTGACACCCTACTTTACCGGAAATGGAGTCCAGACGGTGACACAGAGGAGTTAAAACGAGCCTTCTTTCGTTGTGCGATTTGAACTCTCGGCGCGATCTCGCACGCGCGATCGGGCCGGCTCGGCGTAGCGGAGTCGGATCGCGCCACGAAGGACGGATCACGCGCTTTGTTTCTGGTGTCCGCACCGGTAAGGTGGTGGAAAGAGCAGGCGCTACAGCCTGTGGCCTCGAGCGATCACGAGCATGACCAGCACACCGACGACCTTGAGAATTGCGCTCGCCCAACTCGACCCCGTAGTTGGCGATATCGAGGGCAACATTGGCAAAGCGCGGGCGGCGCGCGCCGAGGCGAAGGCACTCGGGGCAGATCTCGTGGTGCTGCCCGAGCTTTTCGTCACCGGCTATCCGCCGGAGGACCTGGTCCTCAAGCCGGCTTTCATCGACAGCGTCCGGAACGCGGTCGAAGGCTTCGCCGTCGAGACGGCAGACGGCGGGCCGGCGGTCATCATGGGGACGACGTGGCCGAATGCCGGCCTCCCGAGCACCGCGGGCGCCGATCTCGATGGGGTCGACACGCGCCCGTTCAATGCCGTGGTGCTTCTCGATCAGGGCCGGGTCGATGCGGTCCGCTTCAAGGTCGATTTGCCGAACTACGGTCCGTTCGACGAAAAGCGCGTGTTTGCGCCCGGGCCGATGCCAGGTCCGGTCTCGTTTCGCGGCGTCAGGTTGGGGCTGCCGATCTGCGAGGACATCTGGGGACCCGACGTGGTCGAGTGCCTGGAGGAAACGGGTGCGGAAATCCTCGTCTCGCCCAACGCGTCCCCTTTCGAGTGGCGCAAGCCTGACGTCCGCATGAACGTTGCCGTCGCGCGCGTTACGGAAACGGGCCTTCCACTAGCCTTCGTCAATCAGATCGGCGGGCAGGACGAGCTGGTCTTCGACGGCGCTTCGTTCGTGCTCAACGCGGACGCGACTCTCGCCGTGCAACTGCCGGCCTGGGAGGAGGGCGTCGTTCTCACGGAATGGACGCGCGGCGCCGACGGATGGAGCTGCAAGACTGGGCCGCAGGCAGTCGTCGCGGAAGGTGACGCAGCCGCTTATCACGCCTCGATGCTGTGTTTGCGCGACTACGTGAACAAGAACGGTTTCCCGGGCGTTGTCCTCGGCTTGTCCGGCGGCGTCGACTCGGCCCTGGTTGCGGCAATCGCATCCGACGCCCTCGGCGCGGAGCGGGTGCACGCCGTCATGCTGCCCTATCGCTTCACGTCCAACGAAAGTCTCTCCGATGCGGCGGCATGCGCCAACGCGCTGGGCATCCGGTACGACACCGTGCCGATCGCACCTGCCGTCGAAGGGCTTTACGGGATGCTCGAGCCGCTGTTTGCGGGGCGGGAGCGGGACCTCACAGAGGAGAATATTCAGAGCCGCATACGCGGAACGACGCTGATGGCGATCTCGAACAAGTTCGGCTCGATGCTGGTCACGACCGGCAACAAGAGCGAGATGAGCGTCGGTTATGCAACTATCTATGGGGATATGAACGGCGGTTTCAACCCGATCAAGGACCTCTACAAGATGGAGGTTTTTCGCTTGTGCCGCTGGCGGAACGCACACAAGCCGACCGGCGGGCTCGGACCCTCCGGCGTCGTCATTCCAGAGAATATCATCACCAAGGCGCCATCGGCGGAACTGCGGGAGAACCAGAAGGATCAGGACTCGCTGCCGCCCTACGAGGTGCTGGACGATATCCTGACGTGCCTCGTCGAGCAGGAGATGCCGCTCGCCGATATCGTTGCGCGCGGCCACCCGGTCGATGTCGTGAAGCGGGTGGAGCGGCTTCTCTACCTCGCCGAGTACAAGCGGCGACAGGCGGCTCCCGGCGCAAAAATCTCGCCGCGAAGCTTTGGCCGTGACCGGCGCTATCCGATCACCAACAAGTTCAGGGAAGATCCAACACGACCGCTCGAGAGCAGGTCCGCGACTGCACCGGCCATGGTCCGGCCCCGCGCCGACGGCGGCGATGTTTCATAAGCCGCGCACCATTTCCCCTTTGTTGTCGGCTCCGTCGTCTCAGGGCTTCGGAAACATGGCGAAGCTCTTGCCGGCTGTCGAGACGTTCGCGGGCCAGCGGCTTTTCTCGACCGCGTGAATGAAGTCGCCGACGACGGCGTTGAAACCAGCTGGTTCCTCGAGATTGATGCCGTGTCCGGTCTTCGGGAACACCATGAGGCCGCAGCGCGGGATATTGCGCTTCATGAAGACCGAAACGTCGAGGGTCGCGTCGTCTTCATCGCCGCAAATGATGAGGACCGGATCGACGATGGCGCGCAATTCGGCTTCGCGCTCGAAGAACGGCTCCCGGCGTGCTTGGATACCGCGCATCGTGAGTGCGCGCCCCGCTGAGGCGCCTTCGATGAACTGGCGCTTGAACTCGGCATAGCCGCGCGGGTCCTTGGTCAGGAGTTGGATGCGCGACGGGCCCGAAAGATAAACCTCGCCAAGTGCAGCGATGCCCTTGCTTTCGATACGCTCGGCCATCGCTTCAGCCTCGTGCCTGAACCGCGCCAGGATTGCCGGGTCACGTGTCGCGCCCGTGCCCGCGCCTGCCGCCGCAATGGACAGTGCCTTGCCGGGGTGGCGAATGGCGAACTCGATCCCAGCGGTAGCGCCCATCGAAAGGCCGACGATATGGGCCTTGTCGATGCCGAGGCCCTTCATGACGTCGGCGATGTCGTCGGCCGCGCGGGCCTGTGAATAGTCGTCGAGCTTCGAAGGGACGTCCGACGGCGGCCAGCCGCGGGCCTGATAGGTGATGCAGCGATAGCGGCGCGAGAAATAGCGAACCTGCGTCTCCCACGAGAGATGATGGCCCGCGAACTCGTGCACGAAAATGATCGGATCGCCTGCGCCGGTGTCCTCCGTGTAAAGGCGCACACCGTCGCTGGTGGTTATGTATGCGCGCTTGGTCGCTTCGCTCATGAGCCCCTCCTGTATCTTGCGATGTCCTGAACCGGCATTCGATCATCGAGACCGCAATGATGTCCAGTCGGTGGGCTTTCAGGCTTTGATTTCCTGTCGCAACCCGCGTGCATCGACCGGCGGTACGTTCGGAAACGTGTATGCCGTGCCGGCGAGAATGCGGCCGGCAGTCCAGGCGCACGCGCACGCATCGAGGAAATCGTCCGTACCGGCAGCGGACACGCGAAAGTGGGCTGTTTCGAGAAACGCGCGCGGGTAGCCGGCATCGGCGAGCAAGCCCCGGCGCAGTGCGAGGCCGGCATCGCAAGGGCGCGACTTGACTTTCTTCGGCTCGTCGAGGGGCCGACCGCCGTTCATCGCCCAGAACGCAACCTCGGGATGGCACTCGAAGACGCGTTGTTGCAGGGCAGGCGTTATAACGCCGTCGATCTCGCGAATGCGTGGAAAGAGCTGCCAGGCTTGCTTGGAGATCTTGCGTGGCGGGTCCGATGTTTCGAGCGCGATCGTGCAGGCCGATGCGTAGTCCGGGGCCATGACGGCGCGGCGCGAGGGAACGGCGAAGACAGACGACTGGCGCTTGCCCAGCTTTGCGCGGGCGGCAATGTCGGGAGCGCGTCCGCCGATCGTCGTTCGATCCGGCAGGCCGATCGGCATGTCGATCGCGATGACGTGAGGCGCTTCGGGCAGGGCGAGGAGGTCGGAAAAGGTTGCCACGATGCGCGTCATAGGCAGACGCGTGCCGTTCTGCTCGCGGAGAACCACGGCCCACCCCGCGGGGCAACCATCGGCGCCGGCGACCCAGGTCTCGCTCACGGTTTCAGGTCCTTCAAGGAGGCCGCAAGCTGAAGCTCGTCGCTATGAAGGCTCCGCGAGATGACCAGCCCGACGTTCCCAATCGATCGGGCGAACGCCTGGGCGACCGAGCAGCCTCGCAGGCGATGCGCAACCCAAAGCGCGCCGAGGAGATCGCCCGTGCCATGCGGCACGCGATCGTGCCGTGCGACATCGATGCTGACGGGTGATGCGTCTGGCGGCGCGATCAACACATTGATGAGGGTCGCGTCGTGCTCGGCAGGAAGAGAAGTGACGATGGCAGTTCGCCAATGATGATCACGCGCGGCAGCGCTGACGTCGGCGCTGTTGGCGATGCTTGCGCCAGAAAGCCATTCGGCCTCGAACCGGTTCATCTTGAGCACATCCGCCTGCGCTACGAGCCGGCTTCGGATCGCCGCTGCGGCATCCATGGCAATGTAGAGGCCTTTCGGATAGTCGCCGAGAATAGGATCGCAAACGTAAAGTGCTGATGGTGAATGCTGCTTCACACGATGCACGGCTGCCTCGGCAAAGGCGACATGATCCGGGCTCGGCAGATAGCCGGTCAGTATGGCGTCGAGCCCCGCGAGCCAGCCGTTGGACTCGAGAGCGTCCAGCATTCGGTGGAGGAGTGCGGGGCTCACGCGCTCGCCGGCAAAGTGGGCGTGGCCCGGATGGTTCGAGAGCAGGACGGTCGGCAGTGCAACGGTCTCATGGCCGAGTGCATGCAGGGCCGGCACTGCCGCAGAGAGCCCGATAGCACCGCGTGCGACCTGCGATGAGATTGCGAGCACGCGCCCCATGGTGCCCCTCAGTAGATGTTGGCTTCGCGAAGCGGCATACACGCCGCCACACGCGCGAAGCCGAGGCGCGATACGTCTATTGTGCGGTAGGCGCCGTGCATGATCAGCTCGGCGATGGCACGGCCTACGCCGGGCGAATGCTGCATGCCGTGGCCGGAGAAGCCACAGGCGAGAAGGAACGAAGGAAGCTCGGGGTGCGGGCCGAGCAAGGCGTTGTGGTCCAGGGTGTTTACGTCGTAGTGGCAGCACCAGGCGTTGCGAACCTTGAGCGTCTCCATGGCGGGCACGCGGGCCGCAAGGCGCGGCCAGATCTCGCTTTCGAACTGATCGTGATCGATGTCGAAATCCTCGGCATCGGGATCCTGGTCCTCGGGAGGAGCGATACCGGTCAGAAAAGTGCCCCCTTCCGGGCGGAAGTAGAGCCCCGAAGGATCGATCATCAGACCGGCGCCTGGAAGGGGCGTCGGACAATCCACGACGAACACATAGCGCTTTCTCGGACGCACCGGAATGTCGAGCCCGGCCAGCCGGGCAACCTTGGCCGAGTGCCAGCCCGCTGCGCAGACCACGGTGCTGGTCGCGATGCGCGTGCCTCTCGCCAGACGCACACTCTGAACGCCCGAGCCGCCGACATCGATGCCGGTCACTTCATCGGCGAGATAGTCGACGCCGCGCGAGATGGCCGATTTTCGGAAAAGCTGCACAAGAGATGCCGGGTCGATCCAGCCTTCGCCGGACCGGCCCCAGCCGGCCGCGCCGAGGCCGTCCGTCGCGAGCCATGGAAAGCGTCGGGCGATCTCCTCAGGCTCGAGCAGCTCCGTATCGGCGCCAAGGCGCTTTTGCAGCGCGATGTTCGCTTCGAGCGTCGATCGTCCATCCTCCGTCGCCATCACCATGTAGCCGCGCTCGCGGAAGGCGATGTCCGCCTCAGGACCAAACTCCGTTTTGATGCCTCTGAAGAAGCCGATGCCGAACTGCGACAGACGGATGTTCTCGGGCGTGGAGAACTGCTGGCGGATCCCGGCGACAGCCCGCCCGCTGGCGCACCACTGATAGCTCGGATCCTTCTCGACGACAGCAACACGTCCTCGGAAGCCGTCTCGCTTCAGAAAATGGGCGACGGCGCTGCCAATCGCCGCTCCCCCAATAATGACGATATCTGCCGAGCGATCTGTCATGATGTCAGATTGGCTCAAGCCGGCGGCTGAGGGAAGGGCCGGAAACGAGCAAATCCGCTTTGCGCAAGGCGGCCACCCACTGGTATCCGCCGACCGTTTCGAGCACTTTGCCGGCGGCGGAAACCAAGTCGTGCGGCTTACTGCCGCCCGCCCGGAGGATCGTCTATTGATCCAATCGGTTTTCTTTCCTTACCATTCGTGGCATCGGTGTCGGCGAAAGCGTGTCCAACGTTGCAAGGAGAGCCGCATGATCATTCGACCGCGCCGCAGTGTTCTCTACATGCCGGGATCGAATGCCAGGGCTATCGAGAAGGCGCGTTCGCTGCCTGTGGATGCCGTCATTCTCGATCTCGAGGATTCGGTCGCTCCGGATGCGAAGGAGGCTGCGCGCGATCAGGTCTGCGCTGCCGTGAACGCTGGCGGGTTTGGTCCACGAGAGGTCGTCATTCGCGTAAATGGGCTCGATACTGCTTGGGGCGAGGCCGATGTTGCGGCGGCCGCTGCTGCGGGGCCCGATGCCGTACTGCTGCCTAAAGCGTCGAGTGCTGCCGATATCGACGGTTTGACCGACCGCTTGCGCCGCGCGGGAGCGTCAGAATCCACGCGTGTCTGGGCGATGATCGAGACGACGCTCGGCATCCTCAATTTGAAGGAGATCGCGGCAACGGCTCGCCAGCCGGGTGGGCGCCTCTCATGTTTCGTCGTCGGGCTCAATGATCTCGTCAAGGAGACGCGGATCGAGCTCGATGCACATCGCACCGCCGCCCTCTATTGGCTTTCGGCCAGCGTGACCGCTGCACGCGCCTATGGCATCGATGCTCTGGATGGCGTGTGGAACAATTTTCGCGACATGGAGGGTTATCATCACGAATGTCTGCAGGGGCGCGCACTCGGTTTCGACGGCAAGACGATCATTCATCCAGACCAGGCGTCCGCAGCCAATGCTGCGTTCCGGCCCGAGCCGGCGGACGTCGAGTGGGGCCGCAAGATCATCGCAGCCTTCGATTTGCCGGAGAACAAGGGCCGGGCGGTGATTGGCCTCGAAGGCAAGATGGTTGAGCTTTTGCACCGCGACGCCGCCCTTCGCACCGTTGCGATCGCAGAAGCCATTGCAGCCCGTAACGGCTGAGCCGACCTCAGTCCCTACATGCTTCATGTGAACCAAGTTACGTAAGGAGTTTTCAAGCTATGGCCACCCGCGAAGCAGAAGCGCTCGACCGTACGCTCGCCGCACTTGCCGATCCGACCCGGCGCGGAATGGTGGAGCGTCTCGCAAAAGGCGGCCGGATGGCGATCTCCGACCTCGCGACGCCGTTCGCGATGTCTTTGCCGGCGGTGCTGAAGCACGTCGGCGTCCTCACCGAAGCGGGGCTCGTTTCCCGGGTGAAGATTGGTCGCACGGTCTATTGCCACTTGGTGTCGGGGCCAGTTCGCGTGGCGCTCGCGTGGTTGCGCAAATACGAGGACTATCAGCCTCCCGCGCAAGGCGAGAGTGCACGCGGTACGCAAGAGGCGCCGCGAAAGGCGCAGAAATCGACGGCCACCGGTCGAACGAAGCGTCCCGCGGCGAAGGCCGGTCGAAAGGCTCTCTCCTCTTCGGGCGAGCGCGCGCAGACGCCGAAAAAGCCTGCACGTGGGCGAACGAAAACCGCGGCGCCAGCTCGCCAGCGCAGCAGCGCGGGCCGTCCTGCGACCGGGACACGCCGGAGGAAGAAGGCGCCCGTCGTGAATATGCGGCGTCGGCCGAGCCGCTGAGGCAAACGCCCGGGCGGGACGTCGCGTCGGGATCATCAGAAAATCAAGGGGCGGCCACTGGGCCGCCCCTTGCGCATTCGCTACCCGAGGATGGATTTATTTCTGCGGCGGGAAATAATGGTCGGCCGTCAGCGTGTAGGGCGGGAACATGAACCGCTTGGCCGGCACGACCTTGGCCGCGTAGGCCTTCTGGCTGTCGACGATTTTCTTGAAGATCGGATTCCGCTCGGACTCGGCCTTCACGATCTCGTCCCAGGCCTTCATGACCGCAACGTTGATCTCCGGCGGCGTGGGCAGGATCTTCACGCCGTGCTTTTCTTGCATCTCGGCGATCGCCTCGGCGTTCTGCTTCTGCCAGCGCACGCTCCAGCGCAGGAAGGTTTCAGTGGCCGCCGACTGGATGATCTCGCGCTGCTGAGGCGTGAGGCTCTCCCAAACCTCCTTGTTGAACATCACCGTTGCGACCGGTGCGCTCTCGTGGACGCCGGGCGTATAGTGGTTCTTCCAGATCAGGTGCAGGCCGAGGCGCAGGTCCTCGATGCCGCCGACCCACTCCGCGCAGTCGATGGCGCCACGCTCGGCCGCCGGGGCGATTTCACCACCGGGCATGTTCACGACCGACATGCCCATCTTGGCGTAGATTTCTGCTGTGATGCCCGTCTGGCGGCATTTAATGCCGCGGAACTGCGCCAGGCTCTCGATTGGCTTGCGGAACCAGCCGAGGGCTTGCGGTCCCGGGCTGTAGAGTGGAATGGCGACGATGTTCAGCTTCATATCTTTTTGCAGGAACTCTTCGTTGAGCTCCTTGCCGCCGCCCTCGTAGAACCAGCCGAGGTAATCCATCGCATCCATGCCGACGATACCCGCCGGCGTGTTCGAGAAGAGGGTGAATGCCTTGTTCTTGCCGGTGAAATAGTAGTCGATCGAAACGGCACCATCGAGCACCTTCTTGTGCGTGGCGTCGAGCACCTCGAAGGCGGGCACGATTTGGCCAGCCGGGGCCGCTTCGATCTTGAGCTGTCCGCCGCTCAGTTTGTCGACGCGGTCAGCCAGCATTACGAAGGAGTCGTGAGCCGTCGAGTTCGCGGGAAAGCTGGACTGCATCTTGAGCGTCCGGCTCTGCGCATCAGCGGGTTGAGCCATACCGAGGGTGGTGGCCATGGCGGCGGCGGCAACTACAAAAGATAGCGGCTTCAGTCGCATGTGTTGGTCGTCTCCTAGCCCAGGTTGGAAAACCTTTTAGTTGGATGTCAGCAAACTAGCCAACTCGCCGCGATTGCGCCAGCGGCCCCTGATGTTGGCGATCATTAATTATGCCGAGCGCGACCGCCCCCGGATCAACCGCCATCGGCGTCGGGGGGTGCTTCTATTCGGCGAGCTTATGCTGGGTGAACTGGGTCCGCAGATCCTTCTTGGAAATCTTGCCGGTGGCGGTGAGCGGAAGGCTGTCGACGAACACGACATCGTCGGGAACCTGCCATTTGGCAAGCTTCTTTGCGACGTGGGCGAGGATAGCGTCTTTCGAGGGATTTGCGCCCGGCTGTTTTACGATCACCAGGAGGGGGCGCTCATGCCATTTCGGATGAGGCACGGCGATGACGGCGGCATTGGCGACGCCAGGACATCCGATCGCGACGTTTTCGACATCGATGGAAGAGATCCATTCGCCGCCCGACTTGACGAGGTCCTTGGTGCGGTCGACGAGCACCAGCCAGCCGTCGGGCGTGATCGTGGCGACGTCGCCGGTCCCGAACCAGCCGTCCTCG
>Ga0180216_1002009_pt1 | contig 17397 bp, 11 predicted proteins | sample eDN3rd37CBELigMG_FD_128879 | JGI IMG/M metagenome (GOLD analysis project Ga0180216, IMG submission 128879) | Enriched Miracle-Growth compost microbial communities from Emeryville, California, USA - eDNA 3rd pass 37_C BE-Lig MG (version 2)... ...
CCAAGCGGCGAGGAACCTAAGCTCCCGCGGCTAACCCGTTACATGGTCGAAGGCATCACCGTGGAAGCGCTCTCGGAGGTCCTTCGCGATGATCCGGAGGCCCGCCAACATGCTCCGGCAGGGAAGGTGTTGGTTCGCCAGGACGAGATGAGTGAGTGGCTGGCGAGCTTTGACCGCTACCGGGCCGGCGGCAATGGCAGTTCCGACCGAGGTGCCTATCTGCGACTTTATACCGGCGGTCGCTACACCATCGATCGCGTGCTGCGGGGCAGCTTCGCCATTCCCAATTGGTCGGCCTGCTTCATCGGGGGCATCCAACCCGGCCCCATTCAGAAGGTCGCGCAGCATGCCGACGATGATGGATTGCTGCAGCGCTTCTGTTTCTGTGTGCCAGGGGCTCCGGCGATCGGCCAGGACCGTCCGCCCAACCATTCTGCCTTGGAGCGCTATGAGGCGCTGATCAAGACCCTCACCGCCCTACGCCCGGCGCGGCGGATGGGCCGTGCGGCCGTGCGCCCGTTGGTCTTGGCCGCGGAGGCGCACCAATATCGCGAAGGCAGCGACAAGCTCGCGCGAGCCCTGGCGGCGATGCCGGATACCTCGGCGCGTCTGAAAGCGGCTTACGGCAAGTGGTATGGCCTCTGGGCACGCCTCGCCTTGACCTTTCATCTGATCGAGGCCGCCGATCACCGCGCCGACAACGCCGACAGCCTCTCCTTGGATGTGCTCAGCGAAGGCACGGCGCGGCGTGCTTCGGCCTACCTGGAGCAGATCCTTTTGCCGCACCTGCTGCGGGCCGATGCGGTGATGTACGCCACGCGGCAGACCGGGCACGCGCGCTGGATTGCCGGGCATCTCCTGGCGAGGGGCGAGCCGCGCATCTCGGTCCGCGACATTGTGCAGGCCTATGGTGCCTTGCGCGCGCCGGAACGGCGGCGCGAGTTGCTGGAGGTGATGGAGGGCTTGGTCGGCATGGGCTGGGTGCGGCCTGAGGCACGGGCGGATCTGACGCGCCCGCCGACCGCTTGGCTGGTTAATCCGCAGGTGCTGGAGCGCTTTGCGGCACAGGGTGCGGCGGAGCGCAGCCGTCGCAAGCAGGCGCAGGAGGAGATGGGCGCGCTGATCCGCAAACGGCAGCAGGCGGCGCGGTGAAAATGTTGCAAATGTTGGTCACGCCTCTTCACGGTTACAGCATCTCCAGTGCTTCTGGCGCGTCGCGAGGCGCGCCGAAAGCCGCAGAGAACCTGGAGGGGCGCTCAGAACGCCGTTCGGGTGCGGGAAATGTTGCAAATGTTGCCTCGCGCGCATGAAGCAGGAAGGCATTTTCTGGGTCTTTCTTCCTCATCTCTCTCAATCTGCCCCACGCGCGAGGCAACATTTGCAACATCGCAGTCCCCACGCCTCAGCGCGCAGCTGTCCGGGGACGGCGCTGCGCATGCAGGAGCGTCCAGCCAGCGAGCCATGCCACGCCACTTGCAGCAGTGCGCTGGCCAAAGCCATTCGCGCACTCCTCCTGCGTGTTCGTCTGAGCGTGTGTGGTGGCATCCGCCAGTGTGCATAGACATCGCCCTGGAAGGCCATAAGACACTGATTTTGCAGGGTGAATCGAAAGATTTCTGTTGACGCCGAGTCGCCGATCAGCGAGACTCTTTCAGTGATCCGAGTGCGATCGCGTGGCCCCCTGGGGGAGGGTCAGAACTCGACAGCGTTTCGCGCCAGACCGCGTCCCCCGCACAATTTTCACGGTTGCACATTCGGGCGTTTTGCGGAGCGGGAGACCTTGGGCATGCAGAGCAGCGCTTGGCCGGCCGATCAGGTAGAACGTTGGTCCCTCGCACGTCTGACGCCCTCTGCTCGCAACGCCCGCACCCATTCCGACGCGCAGGTCGCGCAGATTGCCGCCTCGATCCGCGAATGGGGCTGGACGGCGCCGGTGCTGGTCGACGAGGCGGGCACCATCCTGGCGGGGCATGGCCGCGTGCTGGCGGCGCAGCGCCTGGCGCTCACCGAGGTGCCGGTGATGGTCGCGCGCGGCTGGTCCGAGGCCAAGCGTCGCGCCTACGTACTCGCCGACAACAGGCTGGCGCTCAATGCCGGGTGGGACGAGGCGATGCTGCGCGCCGAGTTGGCTGATCTCGCCGGGATGGGGGCCGATCTGGCGCTGACGGGGTTCAGCGCGGAGGAGGTGGCGGCGCTGACGGCAGAGCCATCGGCAGGGTTGACCGATCCGGATGACGTTCCGGAAGCTCCCGCCGTGCCGGTCAGTCAGCTGGGCGACGTCTGGCAACTCGGCCGGCATCGCTTGGTCTGCGGCGACAGCACCAACGCGGAGAACGTCGCGAAGGCGCTGAACGGGGTCAGCCCGCACCTCATGGTCACCGACCCGCCCTATGGCGTGGCCTACGATCCGAGCTGGCGCAATCAGGCCGGCCTCTCGGGAACCAAGCGCACCGGCAAGGTGCTGAACGACGACCGCGCCGACTGGCGCGCCGCCTGGGCGCTGTTCCCCGGGGCGGTGGCCTATGTCTGGCATGGCGCGCTGCACGCCACCACCGTGGCCGAGAGCCTGGTGGCGGAGGGTTTTCAGATCCGCGCGCAGATCGTTTGGGCGAAGGATCGGCTGGTCCTCAGCCGCGGTGATTACCACTGGCAGCACGAACCCTGCTGGTATGCGGTGCGCGACGGCACCAAGGGCCACTGGTCCGGTGATCGCAAACAGACGACCCTCTGGCAGATCGCCTCGCGCGACCAGGACGCGGCGACGGTGCACGGCACGCAGAAGCCGGTCGCGTGCATGCGCCGCCCGATCGAGAACAACAGCAGCCCCGGTCAGGCGGTCTACGAGCCCTTCTGCGGGTCTGGGACCACGCTGATTGCCGCCGAGATGACCGGCCGCGCCTGCCATGCGCTGGAGCTCGATCCCGCTTATGTCGACGTCGCCGTGCTGCGCTGGCAGGCCTTCAGCGGCCAACAGGCGGTGCTGGCGGGGGATGGCCGCAGCTTCGGAGAGATGGCGGCGGAGCGCCGTCCTGCGGCCGTGGAGGTGGCTTGATGCCGCGCCCCGGCCCCAAGCCGATCCCCACCGCGCTGCACCAGCTGCGCGGCTCCTTCAACGCCACCCGGCACGGCCGCGACCGCATCGGCGAGCCCACGGCGGAGGGGGACCTTCCTGCTGCCGCGCCGGACTGGATGAGCCCGGGGCAAAAGGAGGGCTGGGCCTACGCGATGGCGCACGCGCCGAAAGGGCTGCTCAAGGCGATCGATCGCGGCGTGCTGGCGATCTGGGTGGAGGCGGAGGATCGCCACCGCACCGCCGTGCAGCAGCAAGCGAGGCTGGACGCCAGCTCCTCGCTGCCGTTGATGACGCGCGGCAAGGACGGCCAGCCGATCGCCTCGCCGTACCTGCGCCTCATCCGGCACGCGGCGGAGACCATGCTGCGGGCGGCGAGCGAGCTGGGGTTCACGCCGGCGGCGCGGCCCCGGCTGGCACCGGGGCAGACCGAGGCGCCGGCTCACGAGAGCCCCTGGACCCGTCTGAAGGTTATCCATGGCGGCCAGGACGCCTCCTGAGCCCTGCCCGGGCGTCGCGGCGGCGGTGGCCTATGCCGCGGCGGTGAGGGAGGGGACCATTCCTGCCTGCCGTTATGTCCAGCAAGCGGCCGAGCGCTTTCTGGCCGATAAGGCCGTGGCGGCGCGCGGGGAGGGGCCCTGGGACTTCCGCCCTGACCTCGCCGAGGCGGCCATGCTGTTCGCCGCCCAGCTGCCCAATATCAAGGGTCCTGAGGCCGGCCAGCCGCTGCGCCTGATGCCCTGGCAGCGCTTTGTTTTCGCCAACCTCTTTGGCTTCGTCGAGCGCGGCACCACCACGCGCCGGTTCCGCCAGGCCGTCGTCTACGTCCCGCGCGGCAACGGCAAGACGACGTTCGCCGCCCCCATTGCACTTTACCTGACCTTCATCGAGGGGGAGGGGGGTGCTGAGGGCTATGCCGCCGCCGTCACTCGGGACCAGGCGCGCATCCTGTTCGACGCCGCCCAGCAGATGGTCCGCCGCAGCCCCGAGTTCCGGCAGGCCTTTGGCGTGGCCGAGCGGGCCAACGCCATCTCCCAGGAGCGCACCGCCAGCCGCTTCACGCCGGTCTCCTCGGACGCCAAGTCGCTGGACGGGCTGAACGTCACCGTCGCCGTCTGCGACGAGCTGGCCAGCCACCGCACCGCGCTGGTCTATGACGTGCTGCTCACCGCCATGGGCAAGCGCCGTCATCCGCTGCTGCTGTCGATCAGCACCGCCACCGGCAACAACAGCGGCATTGGCAAACAGATGTGGGATTACGCGGTCCGGGTGCTGGACGGGCTGCAGCAGGATGAGCGGCTATTCGCGCTGATCTACACCATCGACGACGGGGATGATCCCTGGGAGGAGGCGAGCTGGATCAAGGCCAACCCCTCCTGGGGCCAGGCGGTCCAGCCCGAGGCCATCCGCGCCATCATGCGCCAGGCCCGCAACAACCCGGCGCAGGAGGCGGCGGCCAAGACCCGGCACCTCAACATCTGGGTCGGCGCTGATGAGGCTTTGTTCAGCACCCGGGCCTGGCGGGCCTGCGGCGATGCGGACCTGACGCTGGAGATGCTGGAAGGGCGGGAGTGCCACGTCGCGGTGGATCTCGCCGCCACGACGGACCTGACGGCGCTGGGGCTGGTATTCCCCTCGCGTGGCCTGGACGGCAAACCGCACTACAACGTTCTCGCCCGTTGCTACTTGAACGAGGCCGCGGTGCTGGAGGCCCGGAATCCCTCCTACCCGGGCTGGGCGGCGGAGGGCTGGCTCAGCGTCACGCCGGGCAACGAGACCGACATGCAGGCCGTGGAGGCAGATCTGCGGAGCCTGGCCGAGCGGTTCCGGGTCCGGAGCCTGGCCTTCGACCCCTGGCAGGCGCGGCAGATGCGGCAGGCCCTGGCGGCCGATGGGCTGCCGGTGGTCGAGTTCCATATGCGCACCGGCAACCTGTCGGAGCCGACCAAGGAACTCGGCGCGGCGATGCTGGCCGGGCGGCTGCGGCACGACGGCAACCCGGTGCTGGAATGGTGTGTCGGCAACGTGGTCGGGCACTACGACGCCCGTGGCAACGTCTACCCGCGCAAGGCCCGGCCGGAGCAGAAGATCGACGCGGCGATGGCGCTGATCATGGCGCTGGGGCGGGCGATGAGCGACGGGGGGAGTGAGGCGGAGCTGAGCGGGTTCCTGACCGAGCCGCTGTTTCTATGACAGCAGACCGGCGCTGAAGGGGAGAGGGACCTCTCGCTGCATAGCACTCGTCACCGCCGGCGCACGTCCAGAAAGGCAGTTCTCTTCGATCCCTCTCCTCGCCCCGAGCCATTCGCCTCATGCGCGGGGCAATCCTGCGGCCCTCCGCGAGGTCGCGGCTGAAATCGTGCAGGAGCGCCTCGGCGTCGGCGAGCGGCGCGCGCAACTGATCGCGCGTGACCAGATGACGAAGTTGAACGCCGACCTCACGCAGTGCCGCCAGCAGCCATCAGCGTCAAAAGCTACATCTGGCAAACCATGGGCGATGAGCGGGTCCGCGAGAGCCACCGCGCGCACGACGGCAGGACCTACCAGTGGGCCAAGCCGCCGGCCGACCACCGGGCACCCTGGCCGCGACATCCGCTGCAGGTGCTTCGCCGATCCGTGCTGCCCGAGATGACGGAAGCGGAAGTGAGACTGCACAGCCTCTGAGAAGTTCTGCGCCGAGCTAGATCTGTCGCTTCTCGGCGAGCTTTTCAGAGATGCTGCGGAGTAGCGTCGCGCGCGCGGCTTCCAGAGCGTCAAAGAATGCGCGATAGCCGGAGTCTCCGCTTTGCAGACGCTCTGCAGACGTCCGAACGAAGGACATGAGAGACTGATGGATCGGTACAATATCTTGTTCGTCAGGTATGTTTGCGAACGCGCTGCCGCTTTCGGTTCCTTTCAGGATTTGTGCGAGATACTTCTCGGCATCCTCTATGTGTCTGGTGAGGTCTTTCACCGAACTCTCGGGAAGGTGTCTTAGTACTACAGGTATATTCCTATTGATTTCTTCGAATTTCATTTGACAAAGATGCAAATCGTCTACTAGTGAGGAGAGCTGTTTATATCGGATTTTCCTGGAGTTTTCAGGAACTATCACAGATTTTGTTCGAAGGAAGCGCCTAACTCTTTTAGTGGAGTAGTAAATTTCCGCAACTTTTGCGAAAATTTCTTGCAAATCACCAATCTCCTTATCAACTTTAGAGAGCTTCTTCTCTCGTTCCTTACGTTTCAGATCCCTGTCTAGCTCTATCTGCCGGATTAGTAGGGCGGCACCCCCTCCCAAGACGGTGACCAGAAAGAACTGCAGCAGTGGCCTGAATATCTCTAGGTCGAAGCTCTCCTTGTACCTGATGCGAGCGAAGACAAGGCCGACGGCACAGACTGCCGAGAGAGCCATCAACGGCCAAGCTAGGTTCATCGTCCGCCGCATCGCGAGCTCCCGATCTTGGGGTTGTTCGGATTTTATTCTGAAATCGAACCGAACAGGCTCACAAGCTAGACAATCCCCGCTATCCCCATGCTCAGGCTCGTTCAGCAAGTCGAGATCTTGCCGCTCAGCCGTCTCATGCCCCATGTAGATCTGACGGAGCGTTCCATGCTTCGCTTCGACATCGTTTCCCTCTCCGGCGCGGAGATCAGGCCGGAAGGATGAGTGCGCGACCAGCCCGTGGTCGCGCGGACCGGCATCCAGGAATACCGGCGCGCCGATGGCACGATCCGCCGCGAATACCGGCCACCAGAAGAGGTCTTCCACCCGGACGCGCTCGCGAGCCTCTATGCCGTCCCGGTCACCAATGGCCACCCCGGCGTGGTCACGGCGGAGAGCCCCTCGAACATCATCGGCTGGTCCCTGAGCGCCGGCATCCAGCAGGACGGAAACGTGCTGGCCGGCCTGGTGATCCACAACCCGAAGGCCATGGGCCCCAATCGGGAACCGTCCCTCGGCTACCGGGTGGACCTGGACGAGACGCCCGGCGAGGTTGGCGGCCAGCGCCACGACGCTGTGCAGCGGAATATTCGGGTCAACCACATCGCCGTCGATTTGCGGCGGTCCATCCGGCAGCTGCGCCGAGCACAGCGGCGCCCGCCCAAATTCGCCGGCGCCGAAGGTGATCTACCGGGGCCCCACGCCGTGCCGGGCCCAGAGCCGGTGCTCGATGCCCAGCCACCCGCCGGCCGCGCCGATCTGAAGATAGCGCCCGGCGCCGTGCCAGAAATGGGTGGGACGGTTGCCCGAGGGGGGCTTGTCGACGCGGCTGTTCCGCCGACAACCAGCCCTTCGTCGGTCCTGCCCTCTACCAGTAAGGCCGGTAGTAGCCGGGGGGAGGACGGTGGTGGTGCGGCCCGTAGCCGTAAGGGCGATCGTAGTAGCCTGGCGGCGGCGCGATGACGCAGCCGCCGAGACTGAGGGCCGCCCCGATCAGAAGAAGAGTCGCGGCAAGGTGGCGCATGGCCGTTCTCCCGTCACCAGCCGTGGCCGTGGCGCGGGCCATAACCATACTGCTGCTCGCGCCACGCCCGGCGCTGCTCGCGCTCCTGCTCAATTCGCCACGCCTCGCGCCGTGCGGCTTCAGCGATGCGGGCCTCGTCACGCTCCCGGCGCCACTCTCGCCACGCTTGGCGCCGCTCCCAGCCACCATCATATGGGGATGGGGTCCAGTACTGGACCGTGTGAACGGCGCTGACCGCCGCGCCGCGCGCAGCCCCGGCCGGGGCTGCGGAAGCCGTGAGCGGGGCCAGAATGACCGAGCCCAGTGCGGCAGTGGCGACCATCGTCATCAAAGTCTGACGCATAGGAACCTCCCTGCGGTGCTCCTCAGGTTTGCTATTCTGGGGAGGAACTTGTCAGCGGTCGGGCCGAAGAATGGCGACGGCGGGGCGGACCAGCGCCCCTCTGCCGTCTGAGCCGCGACCCTTGGTGCAGACCCCCGATTGTCTCCCGGTACCCTCCGAAAGCCTTCAGGCTGACTGGCTCCTGATGAGCCATTCGGGGGAGGACCCCCGGTGACTGGCTGGTAGACCGTCGGCATGTTCACGTTCTGGTCCACTGGCATGGGGAGGCGCCGAGAGGCATGGAGGCCGCATGTCCGACGACGCCATGGCCGGGCCTGATGTCGCCCACCTCGAAGGAATGGCTGCCTTGCTCGAGGCCAGCGGCCAGTATCGCGTGCTACGCCGGGTCGGAACGCATTCGCCGGTCGATGTCCCGGCGGGGACCCGCACCCGCATCGGCGTCCTCCTGGACCTTGAGACCACCGGCCTCGACCCGCAGAAGGACGAGATCATCGAAATGGCCATGCTGCCCTTCACCTATGGGCTGGATGGCACGGTCTATTCGGTGGGAGAGGCGTTCAGCCAGCTTCGGCAGCCCTCCAGGCCCATTCCGCCCACCATCACGGCCCTGACCGGCCTAACCGACAAGGCGGTGGCAGGGCACCGCATCGACCCGGCGGAAGTGGCGCGGTTCGTCGCGCCCGCCGCCCTGGTGATCGCCCATAACGCCAGCTTCGATCGCCCCTTCGCGGAGGCCTTCTGTGACGCCTTCGTGGCTAAACCCTGGGCCTGCTCTTTGCAGGGTGTCGACTGGGCGGTGGAGGGCTTCGAAGGCAGCAAGCTGGGCTACCTGGCGATGAAGCACGGGCTGTTCTTCGACGGCCACCGGGCCGTGCACGACTGCCAGGCGACGCTACAGATCCTGGCGCGGCCGCTGTTCCGGTCCGGCATCACCGCTCTGGCCCGGCTGCTGGAGAACGCCCGGCGCCCGAGTTGGCGCATCTGGGCGGTGGAGGCGCCGTTCCACCACAAGGATACCCTGAAGGCGCGGGGCTATCGATGGAATGGCGAGGCGAACGGGAACCCTAAGGCGTGGTACATCGATGTGGCGGAGGACGCGCAGGAGGCGGAGTGCGCCTTCCTGTGCGAGAGCATCTATGGGCGTCCAGTCGAGCCGCTCGCGCGGAGGGTCACCGCCTATGAGAGGTTCTCGATCCGAGGCTGAGAGTCCTACGCCGATTGCCGGATGGGGGCGGCGGAGTGCGCGCCCGAGGGCGGGAGCGTGAATGACCATGCCTTGGCACCCGCCAAAATTCTACTGTCAGCCACCGCACCGATGATGGCCAGCCTTCCAGCGGACCCATAGGGCCGAATAGGAACCAAAGAAAGGATCGGCTGAAGCGTAATGAACTTTAAGGCTGCGGCGGTGCTATGATACGACCTCAGTATGTCACCGGCGGCTAGCACTAATTCATCCGGGATTGCGGAGATCGAGTTCTACCTCGGGGGTGGCTGCCTGCGAGCCTTCCAAATGCCCGTAGTTCAGGCGGATACGCAGAGTGAAGCTACCAGCACGCCAACAAGGGCTGAGTTGGAGCTGGACCATATCGGCTCCATTCTGAAGTCGAGATCCGATGTGGCATCGCAACTGGAAGTCGAACTGCCTGCATTGTTGACGGCCAGGGACGCTGCGTTCCGCCGCTTTACTCGCGCGGCGAAGCTCCCGTTATCACTGTGCCTTGGTTGGCGGCTTCCAAGTTTTCGAACGAAGCTCGATTTGGTCGAAGGGAGGCTCAGGGAGGCCGTCGCCCGCAGGAATGGCTGCTGGACAGTCCTCCGCTTTTCCTTTGGTGAGAGGACGCTGGAAGGCTTCCGGAACCTGGCGATCGCATTTGGCGCGCTCAGTACGGTTAAATCCCTCTGGTCCGTGGCCGCCCTCTCGTCCAGCAGCTTTTCCACTCCGGTGTCTGGCGTGGGTCTGAAGAGGCAGGCCGTCCGAACCGGTCCGACCCTGCCAGAACAGGTGGACTCGGACTGGCCGGGACTAGCGTTCCAACACGCCGATGGAGGCAAGCTCGAGCTTTACCCGGGCTTTGCTCTGACGGGGGTAGGGGCAGATACCAAGCTGACGAGTTTGCTAGATTTTAATCTGGAGGCCAGCGAAGCAGTCATTGCAGAGGACATCGATCCTCCAACTGACGCGGTCGTAGTCCAGCGGATCTGGGAGAAGGCGAACAAGGACGGCAGCCCAGACCGGAGATTCACCAGCAACCGGAGAATCCCAATCGTTAGATACGGGCTGCTGCGCTTCTCCGCGCCGGGTGTCGGAGCGGTTAGCTACCTCGTAAGCAATCCTCATGTCGCCCTGTGCTTCGCCACAGCATTTGCGGATTTTCAGAGGTGCATGGCGAAGGAGGCTGCCTCGCAGCCAAGCGCGGCAACACAGGACGGCGCCATGATGCGCCCTAAAACAGTGAAGCGGGCATTTGCGTCCGTGCCTCCGCCGCCGATCGTCGGGCAGGCCCACGAATACACGATCGCGACGGCCGTGATGGTTGCCATCAGCGGGTGGCTTCTCCTCACCGGGCCAGTCGGCGGCCGCCAGGTGGTGGCTTCAGATGCCGGGCCGCCGCCCGCTCGCAGTGAGGCGGGATCCCAACATTCCCCATCCCCCGAGCCAGTTATCCGTCCAGAGCCGGTGTCCGCGGGGCCTCCGTCTGGATTGACTGCCTCCGAGCCACAGACCGCTTCGACAGCGGCTGCATCTCCCACCCCACTTCCGCAAGATGCTGCGGCCGCGCAGACTCGAGAACGTGTCATGATTCGAAATGGCGGCGCCAACATCCGATCCGGACCAAATGGCTCTACCGATGTGATCCGCACCACGTCCGGTGGAACTCACCTGAATGTCTTCGGTCGCTCGAACGGCTGGGTCAGGGTCGGCGATACCGAAGCGTGGGGTTGGGTCCATTCTAGCCTTCTGGAGGGCATCAATTGAGTGATGTGGGCGCCAGATCGGGGTGCGGCGACAGTCGGCGGCCTACGGCCCTGGCCGGTCTGTATCGACCACTCTGGTCTCCTCTCACTGCGCGCCCCATGCCTCTGACCCGCCGGACCGCACCTGCCCGATGCCCTCACTTCTGATCCTTCAACTCACGGGCGGGCTTGTGGCGTCCGGCGTGGTGTGGCTTCTCACGCGGCAGGCTCTGCAGGCGCGGGACGCCGCGCGCACCGAGGCGGCACGTCGTTCCTCTGCGCTCGTGCTGCAAAGCAAGGATGAACGTGCGGCAGACACCGAGCGGCGCGCGCGCCTTGCCTTCGAGGCGGTGACAAAGGTGTTGAGCAGCGCCCCTTCTCAAGGAGGTCCCGCTGCATCTGACCGGGCGGAGGCTCCGCGCAGCACGGAGAGCATCGCTCCGGTGCCAAAGCGGAGGACGCGTGAGGAGATCCTGGCTCGAGTCCTGGTGACCCTCCCGGATCCGGTGCCTCAAGATTTCGATCCTTCTGAGGAGGCGGCAAAGTCATCTTTTTTTCCAGGGGTTCGACGAACTCCACAGGAGATTGCGGCACAAGTCGTAGCGTCCCTCCCGGATCGGGAGGCCAGAGGGGCTGGCTACACGACGAGTACAACCGGGACGCCGCCACCTCCGGGGTGCCAGGCGGCCCAGAAGATCGTGCATAAAATCTTGGCTTCGCTTCTAGAGCAGGTGTCCCGGAGTGCTGGCTCCACAACAAAAAGCGTGGAACAGCCTCAGGTGTCTTCCCGGCCTACAACGTACGAGATTGCGTCGAAGGTCCTTGGCACCCTCTCTGGCCACCAGGCGCCATTTGCCGTGTCCCCGGCGAGTTCTGGCCAATCAACGCCGCCGTCCAATCCGGCGTCCGAGCTGTCGGCCTTCTTTGTCCGAGAAGGAGGCGACCCAGGGTCTGGAGGCCCCTCCCACCCGGGCGCCGTGCCCCAGGCCGCAACACCGCCCTCTCAGTCGCCCAGCCGTCCATCCGAGGTTCGTGCCCTGGGCGCCTTCAGGCTGAACCCGGGCTCACCGCCTACTCAGGGAGCGCCGACCTCCTGGCCGTCGCTTTGGGATGAAGCTCGGAAGCCTGGCAAGGCCAACCAGCCCGCAGCTGGCGAATTGGCCAAGTGGATCCCGCCCGGGACCGAGGTCCGGCTGGGAGGGACACGGATCACCGGCGGCATGATCTACGTCGGCGAGAACCTACCCAGTCCCAAGGGCTGGGGGATGGACCGCTGCCTGATCAACCCATCCTTGCGCATCGCCCGCACCGTCGCGGCCGACGACGTCTCGAACCTGAATTACTGGCCTGAGTACGGCGGCCTGTCCCCGGCTAGGCGCCGCGCCTACATCGACTGGCTAGCTGGCGGCCGATCCGATCCGCAGGCCGATGTCGGGTTGGTGTTCCTGTTCTTCTACGGCCTCGAACGTAGGCTGTTCTTCGACCGGGAGATCGCCGACGCCGCGATGCTGACGGCCGAGGTGGAGCGCCTGCTGGACATCTACGGCGCCCATGCGTCGTTCCGGGGCTACGCGACGACCTTCCTGGCCGCCGCGGCGCTCGTGTCCGGCAGGCCGGTGCTGGCCGTGCAGCCGAGCGCGGTGGTGAACTGGTCTGAAGAGCTTCCCCTGGCCACACGCCTGCATCTCGGCGTGGTGCTGTCGGAAGGGCGGCCCCTCACCGCCGACGATGCCCTGCTGTGGGTCCTGGGAAATCCCGAGACCCGTCTCCGAACGCCCGGCCAGCGCTGCTTCGAAGAGACCCGTGGGGTCTTCGCCCGCCATTTCGCCTCCCGCCATCCCAAGGGACTGTCGGTGCGCACCCCGCAGCGCCGCGTTTCCGTGAGCTACCGCGCGGCCAGTGACGGCTTCACGGTCGCCATCCCCGGGCCGCACGAGAACCTCCCCGACATTTCCGGCGTGAACGCGCCACTGGCTGGGCTGCGAGACATGCTCGAGGCGAGCCAGACGGAACTGGAGGCGTACAGCCGACTGTTGGGCCGCAGGCCGGAGGCGCGCGGAACCCTCGAGGCGGCGATGCTGCTGCCGCCCGGCCTGCGCGAGGTGGCGATGGCTGAGGCGGGCGAAGTGGCTCGGCAGGCGGTCAAATCCTTGCTGGGGAAATCTTTGATGGCGGCGGTGGCGCCGCGCCCGCTGCTGGACGCGCTCTCTGTGCCGTTGGAGCGCGACGTCAACCGGCTGCCGGTCAGCGTCGCGAACCAGGTTCTGCAGCGCCTCGACGCGCTCGGGTTCGGTATAGAGCCGGACCGGCGCTACGGCGGCGAGGCCATCACGATGGCGGCCGACGTCGTGCTGTTCGAAGCGAGCGACGGCGCGGTCATCGATCCGGAGCGGCCAGCCTTCAACCTGGCGAAGGCCACGATGGAAGTGGCTGCCCTGGCCGCGTCTGCGGACGGCGACGTGTCCGACGTCGAGTTCCAGGCGCTGCTCCGCCAAGCCAGGGAGATGCCCGACCTGTCCTCGGCCGAGACAACCCGTTTGGGAGCTTTCGTCTGGCGGCTGCGCGAACGATCCAAGAGCGGCGCCGCCCTGAAGAAGGCAGCCGACCTTCCCCACGAGGCTCGCCAAGCAATTGCGCGCGCCGCCACCTCCGCCGTGCTGGCGGACGGCCACGCCTCCCATGCCGAGGTCGCGTTCCTGGAAAAGCTGCACAAGACGCTCGGGCTGCCACCCGAAGCCGTGCACACGGCACTCCACCAGGGCGCGAGCGCAGACTTCCGGGCGCCACGCCCCGCCATTCCCGTGCAGCCGGGCGGGGCTCCCGGTCAGTCTGGCATTACGCTGGACGCGGAACGCATGGCCCGTATCCGGCAGGAGACGACGCAGGTCGCCTCGCTGCTCTCGAGCATCTTCACCGAAGAGACGGAGGCCGCCGCCGACGCGGCGCCAGCCGCCCCGCAACCGGCAGGTGCGGCGGCGAAGCGGTTCGAGGGCCTGGACGACGCACATGGCACACTGCTCGACGCGGTCAGCGCCTTGGGCAGCATGCCCATGGCCACCTTCGAGGCCGAGGCCAAGCGCCTGCGGCTCTTCCCGGAAGGCGCCATCGAGACCATCAACGACTGGGCGTTCGATCGGTTCGAGGAGCCCATTCTGGAAAGCAACGACGACACTGTCGTGGTCGCCGAGCACCTCCGTTCCGAACTTCCCGCCGCCTGAGAGACAGCATGAGCGCACCCACGAAGATCCGTCCCCGCGATCGCGACACCATCATCCAAGCGCTGCAGGCGGGCGTGGTCCCACGCGTGGGGCTCCAGCACGTCCAGGTCGGGCGGGCCCGGGAACTGCAGGCCCTGGTGCGCGACGTCGAGCGGATCGCCGACGGCGGCTCCGCCATCCGCTTCGTCATCGGTGAGTACGGCGCCGGGAAGAGTTTCTTCCTGAGCCTGGTGCGGCTGGTCGCCCTCGAGAAGCGCCTCCTGACGGTCCACGCCGACCTCGGGCCCGACCGGCGCCTGCAGGCGTCCAACGGCCAGGCGCGGGCGCTCTACGGCGAGGCGGTCCGGAACATGGCGACCCGCACCAGGCCCGACGGCGGCGCGCTCGCCAGCGTCCTGGAGCGGTTCGTGGCCGATCTGGTCAAGGCCGCGGGCGAGCGCGGCGTTCCTGTGAAGCGGGTGCTCGAGGAGCGCCTGGTTCACCTCCAGGAGGGTGGCGGCGGCTACGACTTCGCCACCGTGGTGGAAGCCTACTGGCGCGGCAGCGAGGAGAGCAGCGAGGAGCTAAAGGCCAATGCCCTGCGGTGGCTGCGCGGCGAGTTCTCGACCAAGACCGAGGCGCGCCAGGCGCTCGGCGTGCGCAACATCATCAACGACCAGGACCTTTACGAGGGCCTCAAGCTGATGGCGGCGCTGGCGAAGCTCGCAGGCTACGCCGGTTTGCTTGTCATCTTCGACGAGATGGTCAACCTGTACAAGCTCCAGAGCAGGCAGGCCCGCGAGCAGAACTACGAGCAGATCCTCGCCATCCTGAACGATGTCCTGCAGGGGAATACCTCCAGCATCGGCTTCGTCATGGGTGGCACGCCGGAGTTCCTGACCGACACTCGTCGCGGCCTGTACAGCTATGCCGCCCTGCAGTCCCGGCTTTCCGAGAACAGCTTCGCGCGCGAGGGTCTGGTGGACCTCTCCGGCCCGGTCCTGCGCCTCCAAAGCCTGACGCCCGAGGAGCTGATGGTGCTGCTGGGCAACGTCAGGAAGGTCTTCGCCGGTGGCGATCCCGCCCGCCACCTGGTGCCGGACGAGGCGCTGCACACCTTCATGGCCCACTGCAACGAGCGCGTGGGCGAGGCTTACTTCCGCACGCCCCGCAACACCATCAAGGCGTTCTGCCAGCTCCTGTCCGTCCTCGAGCAGAACCCCGGCACCGACTGGCGGGGCCTGCTCGGCGACGTGCAGGTCTCGCCCGACGTGCCGGACGACGACGCCGAGATCCCGGAGCCCGAGGTGACCGCCGCCACCGACGCCAACGAGACGCCTGCGGATAACGAGGCGGGCCCGCGTGACGATGAACTCACCGCCTTCAAGCTCTGAGCTGGCGGGCGCCTACGACCTCCTGCATCCGGAAGTCCGGCGGTGGGTTCGCGACCAGGGCTGGGCGGGGCTGCGCGAGATCCAGTCCCGCGCCATCATGGAGGTCAGGCGTGGCGGGGGCGACATCCTGGTCGCCGCCTCGACGGCGGCCGGGAAGACCGAGGCCGCCTTCCTCCCGGTGCTGTCCGAGGTCGCGGGCGAGCCGGTCAACGGCCTCTCGGTCCTCTACGTCGCGCCCCTGAAGGCGCTCATCAACGATCAGTTCGGCCGCCTGGAGGATCTCTGCGAGCGCCTTGAGCTGCCGGTGGTGCGCTGGCACGGCGACGCGCCCACGGCGGCCAAGAGCAAGTTGGTGTCGCGACCGCGTGGGCTCGCGCTCATCACGCCTGAGTCCATCGAGGCGCTGTTCAGCCGACGCCCCGCGGCCGCCAAGGCGCTGTTCGGCAACCTGCGCTTCATCGTCATCGACGAGCTGCACGCCTTCCTGGCCGGGCCACGCGGCGTCCACCTCGCGTCGCTGCTGCGCCGGATCGACGCCCTGGCCACCAAGCCAGCCCGCCGCATCGGGCTCTCCGCGACGCTGGGCGACCTGAACGCCGCCGCGGCATGGCTCAGGCCGTCGGCGTCGGACAACGTCCGGATGGTGCGATCACCTCCGGGAGGCAGCAACCTGCAGCTCCAGGTGCGCGGCTACATCGAGCCGTTCCGTCCCCAGGTGACGGAAGGTGAGGGGGACCTGGCCCTCCGAGCGGTGGCGGACCACCTGATGGGGACGCTGCGAGGCACGAACTCCCTGGTCTTCGGTGGTTCCCGCCGCAGGGTCGAGCTCGTGGCGGACCTGCTGCGCGGCCTGTGCGAGCGGCAGAACGTCCCGAACGAATTCTTCCCGCACCACGGCAACCTGTCCAAGGAATTGCGCGAGGACCTGGAGCGGCGCCTGAAGGAGGGACGGCTGCCGACAACGGCGGTCTGCACCTCCACGTTGGAACTCGGCATCGACATCGGCTCGGTCGTCTCCGTCGCGCAGATCGGGGCGCCACGGTCGCTCTCGTCGCTGCGCCAGCGCCTGGGCCGGTCCGGGCGCCGCGCTGGCATGCCCGCCGTCCTGCGCGTCTACGTGCTCGAGGACGAGCTCAGGCCCGACGTGAGCCTGCTGGGTCAAATTCGCCAGGAGACCATCCGGGCCACCGCCGCGATCCGTCTCCTTGGACAAGGATTCATCGAGGCGCCGGGCAGCGCGGACGGCCTCGGGTCGGCGCTGCTGCACCAGACGCTCTCGGTCATCTGCGAACGCGGCGGTGCGAGGGCGGAGACCCTCTACCGCTTGCTCTGCGGCCCCGGGCCCTTCGCCTCGGTCAAGCCGCCCCTTTTCATGGACCTGCTGCGGAGCATGGGCGTCCCGGACGCCAAGCTCATCGAGCAGGCACCGGACGGCGTGCTGATGCTGGGCGAGGCAGGGGAGCGGTTGGCGGGCTCCCGCGACTTCTTCGCCCTGTTCGCCAGCAGCGACGAATGGCGTGTGGTCACCGGCGGGCAGTCGCTGGGCTCGATCCCGATCAGCAGCCCGGTCATGGTGGGCAACCTCATCGTCTTCGCCGGACGCCGGTGGATCGTACGCGAGGTTGACGAGCCCACCCGCATCATCACGGTCGACCCGCATAAGGGCGGCACGCCGCCCACCTTCGAGGACGGTACGCCGGAGCCGGTGGACGACCGCCTCGCGGCGGAGATGCTCGCCGTCTACCTGGGAGACGACCAGCCGGGCTGGATCGACGCCACCATGGCGCGCCTGCTCGACGAGGGTAGAAAGGCGTTCCGGCGCATGGAGCTCAGCACCCGGCGTGCGTTCCGTTCAGGCGACGACGTGCATCTCTTCACCTGGCGGGGCACTCGGTCGAACGGGCTGCTCGCGATCCTGCTCGGCGCCGCGGGCTTCTCCTGCTGGGCCCACGACGTTGGCGTGGTAGTTTCTCGACCCGACCTACAGCAG
>Ga0180216_1002011_pt1 | contig 17393 bp, 17 predicted proteins | sample eDN3rd37CBELigMG_FD_128879 | JGI IMG/M metagenome (GOLD analysis project Ga0180216, IMG submission 128879) | Enriched Miracle-Growth compost microbial communities from Emeryville, California, USA - eDNA 3rd pass 37_C BE-Lig MG (version 2)... ...
ATATGGGTTCTGAACAGCTCATCATGGGAAAATCCGGCCAGAAGCACAGCAAAAAGTGCCCCCAGACCGGAAAGGACTGTTCCAGCGGCGTAGTTCATGAAATCCCCTCGCAGCGCATGACAAAAGCCGCCTCGGATGAGGCAGCAATAGCGATAGGTTCGCTATCTGCGCTCGGGGAGCAGGTGTCATTGATCTAAATCAAAGACACGGGCTCAAACGCCTGAAAGCAGGGGAATGAGCCTTGTTCAATGCACGCCGTGGTTCTGTTTCAGATGGCCGATGGCCGTCATCCGACGATGGTGCCCGGCACGATGATCGACGCGCTTAAGCCCCCTTGCGGGCGGTTTTGCAGGTGCAATTCGCCGCCCATACGCTCCACCGCCATTTTCACGATGGGAAGCCCAAGGCCGCTGCCGGTTTCATTGCGATTAGCGCCGCGGAAGAAGCGTTCGGTCACGTGCGGCATTTCGCTTTCGGGAATGCCGGGCCCGTCATCCTCGACGACCAGCTTGAGCTTGTCGGCTGCGGCTTCAAGGCGACAGCGCACGGTGCCGTTGCCGGGCGAGTGGTTGACGGCGTTTTCGATCAGGTTGCGCGCGGCAAGCGTGAAGAGGTGCGGGAAGGGCAATTGTACCAGCGGCATGTTGCCCGGCAGTTCTATGGAAACGCCACGCTGCGCCGCAAGCATCCGCATGTCGGTCGACACCGCAACGAGAAGCTGGCACGCCGGTTCGCATGCCGGTGCTTCAATGTCGTCTCCGGTTTCGAGTGCGGCGAGGTCCAGAAGCTGATTGGTGAGACGGGTGGTGCGGTCGACCCCCGCCGCGATCTGGCGCACCGCATTGGCGCGCATTGTTTCGTCCTTTGCGCTTTCGGCAATCTGCGCCTGCGTCTTCAATCCGGCGAGCGGCGTCTTCAGTTCATGCGCGGCAAAGATCGCGAAATTGCGCTCACGCTCGCGCGCCTCCTCGACGCGTTGGAAAAGCCCGTTCAGCGCGGTGACGGCAGGCGCAATCTCCTTGGGCAGGTTGTGTTCGGGCAGTGGCCGCAAATCCTGCGCCTGGCGCTTTGAAAGCACGGATGCAAGACGGCTCAGCGGATCGAGACCGCGCCGTACGCACAGCCAGATCATGAGCGCCAGAACGGGCAGCATCAACAGCGCGGGCAGCACAAGCCCGGTCACGACATTCTGCACCAGCCTTTCGCGAACGCTCAGGCTGTCGCCGACCATGACGCGCAGCCCGAGCTGGGTATTTTCCACCGCGAACACGCGCCAGCGGTCGCCCGCAACTTCCGTATCCGAAAAGCCGTTCGCGATATTGGTGAGCCGAACGCCGGGCGCACTTTCGGAACGTCCCACAAGCTTGCCGTCGAGAGCCCATATCTGGCAGAAAAGCTGCCGGTCATAGAGCGGAAAATCGGGCATCGGCTTCAACGACAATTGCCCGCCATCTCCATCCGGGCCAACCGCGACCCGATGCTCTGTCAGAAGCGAGTTGACCATCCGCGCGGCTTCCATCAGGCGCGCATCGAGCACCTTTTCAAGCTGTGACTGGGTGCTGATATGGATCCACACGACCGCGAAAAGCCAGACGACGCAGGTGACGCCGATCAGGATGCCGGTCAGACGGCTGCGAATGGAATTCATGCCCTTGCTCCCGCCAGCCGATAGCCGACCCCGCGCACGGTTTCGATATAATCGGAGCCAAGCTTGGAGCGCAGGTGGTGGATATGCACTTCCACCGCATTGCTCTCCACTTCCTCTTGCCAGCCGTAAAGCGCTTCCTCCAGCGAGGATTTGGAGAAGGTGGCGGCGGGCCGCTCCATCAAGGTGCGCAGGATCGAGAATTCGCGCCGGGTTAGCCGCACGGGTTCGCCATGGAAGCGCACGGACATCTCCGCCGGGTCCAGTTCCACGCCGCGCCACTCAAGCAGGGCATTGGCGCGTCCTGCGCCACGCCGGGCGACGGCGCGCACGCGGGCCGCAAGCTCATGCAGGTCGAAGGGTTTGCCGACATAATCGTCCGCACCGGCATCAAGCCCCGCAATGCGCTCGGGCACCTGATCGCGCGCGGTCAGCAGCAGAACCGGCGTCTCGTCGCGTCCACGCCGCATGGATTTCAGTATGTCGAGGCCTGAGCCATCGGGCAGCATCAGGTCGAGCACCACCGCGTTATAGTTCTGCGCGGCAAGCGCGGCTTCCGCGTCGCAGCAGTTCGACACGGCATCCACGGTGAAACCGGCAAGCCCAAGCCCTACAGTCAGTCCGTCGAGAAGGATCGTGTCGTCTTCCACCACGAGTATGCGCATGAGTTCCTGTTTCTGCCTTTATTGGTGTTTAACCCCGCACGGGCTTTTCCCTGCGCCAGCTTAAGGCTGCCTTAAGGTGGCGGGGACATTCGCCATTTGCAACATGATCAATTTGTCCGAATCGAATTATGCGGAAAATCGTAATGCGTCTCCTTGCGGGCCTCGCCAGCTTGTTCACCGGTTTGTTCCTCGCACTCGCCCCGGCCTCGGCGGCAAACCCGCTGCCGGTCGATCAGGCATTCCGCCTGAGCGTATTGAAGGACACGGATGGCCGGCTGGTACTCAACTGGCAGATCGCAGACGGTTATTATCTTTATCGCGACCATATAGCGGCGAAGGACGGGCAGGGAAATCCGCTTGCCGTCGACACGCAGCCCGGACAGCCCAAGGACGACCCGAATTTCGGGCGGCTTGAAGTCTATTACACCCACGCCACGGCAGGCGTGAAGGCGGGTACAGAGCCGCTGGAACTCACCTATCAGGGCTGTCAGGAAGATGGCATCTGCTACCGCCCGGAAACCAGGACGGTCGATCCGGTCACGCTCGCAGTTTCGAGCGAGAAGGGCCAAAAGGCCAAACTGCTGGCGCAGACGCCGACCTCCGCGCCGACCTCCGCGCCGGCCTTCGCACCGGCTGCGGTGCCAGCCGCTCCGCAAAAGGCGGCATTTGCCCTTGCACCCGAAAAGGGCATGGTCGAGGGGCTGCTGGATCGTGGCGGCGCCGGGCTGGTGATCGCGGCATTTCTGGCTTTCGGCGTGCTGCTCGCTTTCACCCCTTGCGTCTTTCCCATCTACCCCATCCTTGCCGGAACGCTGGCGCGTGAAGGGGAGAAGCTGACCGCAAAACGCGGCTTCGTGCTTTCCGCCACCTATGTCGTCAGCCTGGCGCTGGGTTTTGCCGTGGTCGGCGCAATCGCAGGCTGGTCGGGACAGAACCTGCAGATGGTGCTGCAATCGAAATGGACGGCACTCGTGCTGGCAGGATTATTCGTGCTGCTCGCGCTCTCCATGTTCGGCCTCTTCCAGATACAGCTTCCCAATTCATGGGTCAGCGCGATTTCGTCGCGGACTGGTCCCCATGGCCAGCAGCGGACAGGCTCCAAGCGGTCGGCTGCCATTCTCGGCTTTTCGTCCGTGCTGATCGTCGGCCCTTGCGTTACGGCGCCGCTTGCAGGCGCGCTTATCTATATCGCGCAGACCGCCAATGTCGCGCTTGGCGCTTCCGCGCTCTTTGCGCTCGGCATCGGCAAGGGATTGCCGCTCATTGCCTTCGCCACGCTTGGCGCGGGTACGCTTCCGCGTGCAGGCGCATGGATGGAAACGGTAAAGCAGATTTTCGGCTTCGGTTTTCTGGCGACCGCGATCTTCATGGCGGCTCCCCTTCTGCCGCCCGGCGTGGACATGGTGCTGTGGGCGCTCCTGCTTTTCGGGACCGCAAGTTTCGCATTCCTCAAAATTCCGGGACGCAGCGTTGTCGCCCGCACCATAGGCACGGCGGCATTCGTCTACGGCGTCATTTTGATGCTCGGCGTGGCCTCGGGCGGAAAAGACCCGTTGCAACCGCTGGCCGCATTCGGTAACCGTGGCGGCAACCAGAATCTGGCCGCGCTGCAATTTGCGCCGGTCGAGACTGTTTCTTCCCTTCAGGAGAAACTTGGCGAGGCGCGCGGCGACAAGCCGACGCTTGTCTATTTCACGGCGGACTGGTGCGTAAGCTGTTCCACCGTGGAGCGCCGGGTTTTGCCCGACGCTGGGGTGAAGAAGGCGCTGGAAGGTTACCAGCTTGTCAAGGCGGATATTTCCGAGCTTACAGCGGGCAATGCCGACCTGATGGCAAAGCTCGGCGTGGCCGGGCCGCCGACGATGATCTTCTTCAATCGCATCAGCAAGGAACCGGAGGGAACCAGACTGGTGGGCGATGTCACGACCGCCTCCATCGAACGTTCGGTCGGTCTTGTGAGCGCTGACTAGAGCATTTCCAGCAAAAGTGCGAAGCGGTTTTGCGTCGGACAATGCGTAATAAGGACAGAGCATTTCCAGCAAAAGTGCGAAGCGGTTTTGCGTCGGACAATGCGTAATAAGGACAGAGCATTTCCAGCAAAAGTGCGGAGCGGTTTTGCGTCGGACAATGCGTAAAATTAGGACAGGGCATTTCCAGCAAAAGTGCGAAGCGGTTTTGCGTTGGATAATGCGTAAAACAAGGACAGGGCATTTCCAGCAAAAGTGCGAAGCGGTTTTGCGTTGGATAATGCGTAAAGACAAAGAGATAGAGCATTTCCAATAGTTCTGGAGAATGCTCCGGCAACAAAGGATGTAAGGATTTCAAGATGGCCCGGGGGCAAGAGAATTGACTGTATTGATTGATAAACAGAACGCGCGGAAATCACTGCTGCGGATGGCCGTGGTGGCCTGCCTGCCTTTTGTTGCCGCGGCATGCACGACCGCATCTGCGGATCGGCCCATCGCCGTCACCATGCCGCAGCCGGTGGCCTTCAGGCCCAAGCCTGTTGCAGCCGAACCCGTGAGCCAGCCTGCGCCGGAAGTGCAAACGGCGAAGAGTGAATATGAGACCATGTATGGCGCGGTGAACGACCGCGGCAATCTCATTCCCGCACTCGATGTCAGCAAGATTGCAAACCGCAATCTGCGTCGGGAAGTCGACTATGCCACGAACGAGCCGGTCGGCACGATCGTGGTTGATCCCTATGCGCGCTATCTCTATCTCGTGCAGCCGGGCGGCAAGGCAATCCGTTATTCGGTGGGGGTCGGTCGCGCCGGACTGACTTTCTCAGGAGATGCCAAGGTTGCCTACAAGTCGCAATGGCCGCGCTGGACGCCGACCGCCAACATGATCAAACGCAATCCAGAGCATTACGCAAAATACGCCAACGGTCTGGAGGGCGGCATTCGTAACCCGCTCGGTGCCCGCGCGCTCTATCTCTATCGCGATGGCAAGGACACGCTTTACCGCATTCACGGCACCAACGAGCCATGGTCCGTCGGCAAGGCTGCGTCGTCCGGCTGCATCCGCCTCTACAATCAGGACATACTCGATCTCTACAAGCGCGCCAGCGCCGGTGCGCGTGTGGTGGTGTTGGATAAATCCCAGTCTGAAGCAAAGTCGGGCAAAGGAGCAAGCTCATGATGAATCGTCGTCAGATACTGGCCGCAACGGCGGCGGGCGCCGCAACGATCGCGATTTCGGGTGGCGAGAGCCTCGCCCAGCGCGTTCCGACGGTTGCGGAAGTACTCTACGACAAGGAAATCCCGGTTCTGGGCAATCCTAACGGCAATGTCACCATTGTCGAATATTTCGACTACCAGTGCCCTTACTGCAAGAAGGGGCATGCCGAACTGATGCGCGTGGTCAGGAATGACGGCAATGTCCGCCTTGTCATGAAGGACTGGATCATCTTCGGCGACACGTCCGCCTATGCCGCGCGCCTCGTTCTGGCGGCGGAAAAATCCGGTAACTATGTGAAGGCGATGGAAGCGTTGATGGCGACGCCCGGTCGCCTTACGCCGGAACAGGTGGATGCGGCGCTGAAAAAGGGCGGGCTCGATCCGGCGAAGCTCAATGCGGCCTATAAGGCTGATTCCAAGCGCATCAATGCCATTCTTGAGCGCAATATGGATCAGGGTGAAGCCTTCAATTTCGGTGGCACGCCTTCCTTCGTCATCGGCACCAAGCTCTATGGCGGAGTGATGAAGGAGCCGGAGCTGATCGAGGCGATCAAGGAAGCGCGAAAGTCTTGAACGGATACCGATGATGAAAGGGCGGAGTTGAAAGCTCCGCCCCTTCTCGTTCAAAACGGATAATGCTGCGGGCCTTCGATGGTGATCCAGCGCAGGTCGGTAAATTCGTTGATGACGGCCTTTCCGCCGAAACGGCCATAGCCGGAAGATTTCACGCCGCCGAAGGGCATCTGCGCTTCGTCTGCGACCGTCGGGCCATTGATGTGGCAGATGCCGGTCGCAAGCTTTTTCGAAAGCGCCAGCGCCCGTTTCACATCCTGGCTGAAGATCGCGGATGAAAGGCCATATTCGGTGTCGTTGGCCACGCGGATCGCCTCTTCGGCATCCCTGACGCGGATGATAGGTTTCACCGGCCCGAAGGATTCCTGCGTGTAAATGTTCATGTCGGACGTCACGTGATCGATGACCGTCGCCTCAACGATGGAGCCTTCGCGCTTGCCGCCCGCCAGAACCTTGCCGCCTTTCGACACGGCATCCTGGATGAGCGCATCCATGCGCTCGGCGGATTTGAGATCGACCAGCGAACCGAGCACGACATTGCCGCGCGGATCACCGGCAGGAAGTGATCTTGCCTTGGCGGCAAGTTTTTCCGCAAAGACATCCGCCACCTTCTCATGCACGATGAAGCGTTCCGTGGACATGCAGATCTGGCCCTGATTCATGAAAGCGCCAAAAGCTGCCGCATCGACCGCCTGATCGAGATCGGCATCCTCCAGCACGATGAAGGGCGCCTTGCCCCCCAGTTCCAGCAGCACGGGCTTCAGATGCTCCGCGGCCTGTTTGGCGATGATCTTGCCGACATGGGTGGAGCCGGTGAAGTTGATGCGGCGGATGGACGGATGGGCGACAAGGGCGGCGACGATTTCCGGCGCGTCCTCGGGCGCATTGGAAATCACATTGACCACACCGGCGGGGAAACCCGCGTCGTTGAGCGTCTTGACGATCAGGTGATGAACGCCGGGGCAGGATTCGGACGAGCGCAGGATAACCGTGTTGCCGCAGGCAAGGGCGGCTGCAACGGCGCGCACGCCCAGAATGACCGGCGCATTCCAGGGCGCCATGCCAAGCACCACACCAACCGGCTGGCGCACCGCCATGGAAACGATGCCGGGCTTGTCCGAAGGGATGATCTCGCCCGTAATCTGCGTGGTGAGGGCTGCGGCTTCGCGCAGCACACCGGCGCCGAGATGGACATTGAAGCCCGACCAAGGCGCGGTTGCGCCGGTTTCTTCCAACATGAGGCGGACGAATTCATCGGCGCGGCTTTCCATCAGGTCAGCCGCCTTGTTCAGCAGTGCGCGACGCTCGCCCGGCCCGGTTTCCGACCAGCTTTCAAAGGCTTTCGCGGCAGATTTCGCAACCGCATCGACATCGGCAAGGCTGGCCGCAGGCGCTGTAGTGGCGACTTTTCCGGTGACGGGGTCCTTGCGGTCGAATGTCTTGCCGGAAGCGGATGGTGTTTCCTTGCCATCGATGATGAAGCCGATTGTCGTCATGGTCTTCTCCCTGTTTGCCTTTCATATCATGGTATAAAAGCTGGAAGCTTGCATGTTCCTTATTTGTGAACAGACTGTGCAACGGCGCCGTTTCGAATTTGAAAGCAAGCAGCGGAGTGTAGCTTCGACGCGGTGGCATTAGCCTTCCTTCATGCTCATATTGAAGGAATACGGACATGAACCTTATGACCATGAAGACCCACGACCCCGATGAAAGCCGCTGGCAGAAGGTGCTCGACCGCGACAAGGCGTCGGACGGGGCATTTGTCTATGCTGTGCGCACCACCGGCGTCTATTGCCGACCGTCCTGCCCGTCGCGGCGCGGAAAGCGCGAAAACGTGCAGTTCTTCGACGGTTGCGAGGATGCCGAACGCGCCGGGTTCCGGCCATGCATGCGCTGCAAGCCGCATCTCTCGGAAACGCTCGCGACGCAGAACAGTACCCGCTATGCCGAGATGGTGGCCTCTGCCTGCCGTTTCATCGAAACGGCGGAAGAAGTGCCATCCCTTGAAGAAATAGCGGCTTCGGTAAAGGCAAGCCCGGCCCATTTTCATCGCATATTCAAGGAGTTCACGGGACTGACCCCGAAAGCCTATGCGGATGCGCATCGCGCGCGGAAGATGCGGGCGGCGCTTGATGCGCCGGAAATCCGCGTAACCGACGCCATCTATGATGCCGGTTACAATTCCAGCAGTCGCTTCTATGAGGCTTCGGATGGGATTTTGGGAATGACTCCAAAGGCTTACAAGCAGGGCGGCAAGAATGCGGATATCCGTTTTGCCATTGGCCAGTCGACGCTGGGCGCGGTGCTGGTGGCGGCAAGCGACAAGGGCGTCTGCGCCATTTTGATGGGCGACGACCCGGAAGAACTGATCCGTGACCTGGAAAAGCGTTTTCCGCAGGCCAATCTCATCGGTGCGGACCGCGATTTCGAGGATATGGTTGCCGAGGTGGTCGGTTTCGTCGAAGCGCCGCGCATCGGGCTCGACCTGCCGCTTGATCTGCAGGGAACCGCATTCCAGCAACGCGTCTGGCAGGCCTTGAGAGAAATTCCTGTCGGTAAAACAGTGAGTTATACAGAAGTTGCCGAGCGCATCGGCGCACCGAAATCGGTGCGTGCAGTGGCGCAGGCCTGCGCGGCGAACAAGATCGCGGTCGCGGTTCCGTGCCACCGCGTGGTGCGCAACGATGGCGGCCTTTCCGGCTATCGCTGGGGGGTCGAGCGCAAGCGCGATCTCCTGAAGCGGGAGGGACAGGCATGAACAAAAATGAACCCATGGAGGGCCAGAATATTCCCGCCTATGACTGGCAAAAAATCGGCGCTGAACTCGACCAGTTCGGTGCCACAATCCTCGAAAACATAATTTCGCCACAGGATTGCCGCGAGATTGCCGCAGGTTATCACACCTTGGCCGCATTTCGAACGGTGATTTCGATGCGAAAACACGGTTTTGGGCGTGGAGAATACAAATATTACGCGAATCCCATTCCTGCCTTAATTTGGAATCTGCGCCAGAAGCTCTATTTTCAGTTGGCTCCCATCGCCAATCGGTGGAGCGAAAGACTGGGATCGGATGTCCGGTTTCCGCCCACCCATGATGTGTTCCTGGAGCGGTGCCACGCGGCAGGGCAGACGCGCCCGACACCGCTCATCCTGCAATATGTCGAGGGGGACTATAATTGCCTGCATCAGGATATTTACGGCGATATCGCCTTTCCGTTGCAGGTGGCGATTTTGCTGTCCGAGCCGGAGAAGGATTTTACGGGTGGCGAATTCGTTCTGACCGAACAGCGCCCGCGCATGCAGAGCCGGGCCGAGGTCGTGCCGCTCCGGCAGGGCGACGGCGTGGTCTTCGCGGTCAATGACCGTCCGATGCAGGGGACGCGCGGCGATTATCGCGTCAAGATGCGGCACGGCGTCAGCCGCATCCGTTCCGGCCAGCGGCATACGCTGGGCATAATCTTTCACGATTCCAGATAGAGGTTGAAACCGGCGTTTCGATCGCCTTTGATCGCGGCGGGAGCATGATTCCGAAAAGTGGGAACCGCTTTTCGGATAAAAACATGGTCAAACAAAAAGTTTGGAGCGGGATGTTGGTTCAACTTGAAAACAACACGCTCTAAGCGATCAAAGGAGTCGGATATGAGCGTGACCATCTACGGTATCAAGAACTGCGACACCATGAAGAAGGCGCGCACCTGGCTTGAAGACCATGGCATCGACTATACGTTCCACGATTACAAGAAGGAAGGGCTCGACGGCGAAACGCTCGACCGTTTTCTGAAAACCGTTCCGTGGGAGCAGCTGCTCAACCGCGCCGGAACGACATTTCGCAAACTGCCGGAGGAAGAACGCCAGAACGTCGACGCGGGCAGGGCGCGGGCACTGATGCTGGCGCAGCCTTCCATGGTCAAGCGCCCGGTTCTCGACAGGGATGGAAAGCTGGCGGTCGGTTTCAAGCCGGACCAGTACGAAAACTTCTTCAAGCCTTGAGGCGGGAAAATGCTGCCATAGATAGCTGCCGGTAAGCAGATGGAGAAATCGATGCGGCAGCGCGCCAAGAAGGTCGTTCAGCAATGGTCTGCGAGCTGGCGCGATTCCCTGATCGCTTCCTTCGCAGGCGGCGTCGCATGGCTGATCTGCCAGCTGCTTCTGGACCAGCCGAAACCCGTTTTCGCCATGGTGACGGCGGTGATCTGTCTGGCGCCGAACCTGCCCAACCACGGCAAGCAGGCGATCGGCGTGGTCGTCGGCGTCACGACGGGCGTGCTGGTCGGGGAGCTTTCGCTGCTTTTGCCCGAAACTGTTCCGGTCTTCCATACGAGCATCGTGACTTTCGTTGCCATGGTGCTGGCAACCTCTTTCGGCATGGCGCCCGCAATCGCCATCCAGTCGGGCGTTTCGGCGATTCTGGTTCTTGCCATGGGGCCGCAGGTCGCAGGCGTGACGCGACTGGTCGATGTTCTGGTCGGCGCGGGCGTGGGCTTGCTGTTCAGCCAGATCTTGATGACACCGAGCCCGTTGCTTCTGATCGACAAGGCTGCTCGCGGCCTGCTCGACCGGCTGGCAAAGGGCCTGAAACAATCGGCCGTGGCGCTGGAAAAGCAGGACCCGGTGCGGGCGCAAAGTGCGATCAACCAGTTTACCTCGGCCCACCGGGCGGTGATCGCATTGGGCGATGGCATCGCACTGGCCCGCAGCAATGCGCGCTGGTCGCTGCGCGGGCGGCTGGTGGCGCGCGAGGTCACGGAAATGGCGGGCCGTTATGATCGGCGCGGCATCCGTCTTTACGCATCGGCGCTGCTGTTCGGTGAAGCGCTGGGCAATGCGCTGCGCAAGAAGGAGGCACCGCCGCCGCCATGGTTGATGGAAGCCTTGCAGGTAGTCATTGCCAATTGCGAGCTGGAGGAAGGGCAGGAGCCGCGCCGGATTCCGTCCATGCCGAAGGATATTCCGTTCGGCTGGCGCGATTGCGCGCACCGGCTGTCGTCGGTTCAGGACACGCTTCTGCACTTCCTGCATTCGGATATTCCCGACAGCGTACCGGTGCCTGCGCAGCGGCAAAAGGATGAGGCTGCCGCCTGAAGATTTTCAGAAAAGCAGCCGCACCTGATGTGCCAGTTCGTTTGCCGCCTGCCCTGCGAGCAGGGGATGGCTTTGCCAGTCGTCAACAGCCGCGCCCCGATAGGCCGCCTGCGCGAGCGTAAGGGCTGCGGCGGTTTCGGGTGAAACAAGCGGCAGTGCCCATTCGGCGGCGGCGTCCTTCGGCACGAATGTTCCGGTTTCGAGCGTGTACCACATCCGCGCCAGCGTCAGCAGGACATTGCGCTCGTCGCCTGCAAGGTTCCCGATAAGGGCAGGCAGGGCATCGGCAATCGCCCGTCGCACGTCTCCTTGCGGCACGGATGGCAGAAGATGCTCACGCGTGGGCCCCACAAGGCTTATTGCTTCTTGGCTGGCTTGCGCGAGCACCAGTGTATATTCGGGGTCGGTATGGGCCTGCGGCACGATCCCGGCCTCGAATTCGTCACGCAGCCATTCTCCATAGATGAAGGCGCACCGCGCAGGATAGCGAGAAGCGGCGAGGTCCTGCCGCAGAAAGATCATTACCTCCAGGCATCGCGGCATTCCCGGGGCGACCGGGTGCCGGCCCGATATCTGCATGAGCCGATCAACGAGAAGCGCACTGGTTTCAGGTGCCGGATTCCGGTCGCAGACCGCCAGCAGGTCGACGTCGCTGTTGGGGCGAAGGCCGCCATTCACGGCTGAGCCATGCAGATATAGGGCCTGCAAGGATGACCCCAGGCATTCCTGCAGGACGGTCAGGGCCTTTGCCGCTTCTTCGGGGATTGCTGCGTGATTTCTATCCATCCGGTGTTGATACTGTTCCCGGCGGACATATACAACGCTGCTGGCGACAGAAGGCCCTGCTTCTCAGGCCGCCGCAACTTCCCGCCGTTCCAGAATGCGGTCGATCAATCCCCATTCAAGACCCGCTTCCGCAGTCATGAAATTATCGCGGTCAAGCGCGCGTTCCACCTCTTCATAGGTGCGGCCGCAATGTTCGGCGTAAAGACGCGTCATCAGCCGCTTGGTTCGCTGGGCTTCCTCGGCATGGATGAAAATGTCCGATGCCTGCCCCTGAAAGCCGCCGGAAGGCTGGTGAACAAGCAGGTTCGCATTGGGAAGGGCGGCGCGATGGCCGGGCTCCCCCGCCATCAGCAGGAAGGAACCCATGGAACGGGCCGTCCCCATGCAGAGCGTGTGCACCGGCGCGCGGACATAGCGCATCGTGTCATAGATCGCGAGGCCGCTGGTCACGACGCCGCCCGGCGAGTTGATATAGAGATTGATCGGCTGTTTGGAATTTTCCGCTTCCAGAAACAGCAATTGCGCGCAGATCAGCGCGGATACGGTGTCGTTCACTTCGCCATTGAGAAAGATGATCCGCTCGCGCAGCAGGCGCGAATAGATATCGAAAGACCTTTCGCCGCGGCTCGACTGTTCAACGACCATAGGGACGAGTTGCATCGTTTCGCGCATGGCGAACTCCTCTCTTCCAAAATCAGAATGTAGATGCTTCAGGCGGCGCGCATGGCCGGCATCCGGTTGCTGTTGGCGGCAACCGGTGCGGCATGTTTCACCCGCGCGTCGTTCAATTCGTGGATGACGCGCAGACAGGTGCCGCCGGAAATGCCCGGCACGATGCGGAACGTCACCATGCTTTCCAGAAAGGGCGGTTCGTTTTCCCGCACCCGGTAGCTGATCTCCTCGCCGGGCTTGCAGGACGCAGGTTCCGGGTCGGCCAGTGCCTCGGATGGAAGCCAGTTTTGGCGAAATTCCGGAATGCTGATCGCGCGCCAGACTTTCTGGGGTGCGGCATCCAGCTCATATTCCAGCTCTATCGCTTTTTCGCGGTGTTCTTCCTGCCGGTCGGTCATTGGTCCATATCCTTCAGCAAGGTTTTGAGAGCATCGATACGTTCCGGCCAATAGGCGCGGTATTTGGCAAGCCAGTTGGCGATGAGGGTCAGTCCGTTCGGATCGACTTCATAATTGACGAAGCGCCCCTCACGTTCCTCACGCACCAGTCCCGCGCCGCGCAACACCGCCAGATGCTGCGACATGGCGGGCTGGCTGATCTCCATCCCTTCCCGCAACGCACTGGCATTCATGCTGCCCGATGCCAGCTTCTCGAAGATCATCCGGCGGGTCGGATCGGCAAGCGCCCTGAAAACATCGTTGAATATATCGTTCTCATTCATGCCGTCACATAAGCACGCACTTATGCGATTCGCAAGAGAAACTTTTCGCTCGCTCAAAACGGGGGGGGATGTCAGGCAAGTTTGTTCGCCGGCACCCAACCGAAAAATCCATTGGGCGCGCTGCACCATGCCCATCCATGCGTTTCTTCGATGACGTGGAGCATGGTCCCTTTGTTGCAGGTCAGTTCCATCGCCGAGTAGTCGCGCAGAGTGATGACCGTACCATCCTTGACCATGATGCTGTTATCGGGAATCCACCCCGCGCGACCATCCGCTCCCACAGCCCACAGCCACCGGTAGCCGTCCCAGATTTCGGCCTTTCCGGTCAGGGATACCGTCTGGCCTCGTGTGAAGGCGATGGGATCATCGTATGGTGCGACGTGATCTTCCAGCAGACGTCTGGCAACCGCCTTGTCTGGCATCGATCAATCCGCCGAATGAAACTGCATGGTGAAGACATTCCCGCCGATACCCTCTGCCAGCGAGGGCGCAAGTTTCAGCGGCGTGCATTTTTCAACCGCGTCGATAGCAGCGTTCACGAATGCCTTTTTCGCCTTGTCATCCCCCTGAACGTTGATCGCGCTGGGGCGGGGCGGCCCCATCAGGCTGCCGTTGCGCTTGAAGCTGAAGCTGAGGGTCACGGCTGAATTCTTGCTGCCCGCAGGCGCAGTCCAGCATGCGTTCAGCGCGCTGCCCACATCATCCATGGTCTTCAGTTCCTGTGCCTGAACGGCTCCTGCGGTGGCGAACGTCAAGGTCGCCCACAGACAGAATTTCGACCTGTTCATCCTGATCCTCCATCAAGAGAGTGCAATAGATCTATTGTAGTTCTGCTCCGGCAGAGTTCAAATCCAACTCTGTCGTCGGGTTTCGGAGATCGGGAGCGGTTTCAGTGTCAATCCGTGTGATCGATCCGATCAGAAAAATTCAATTGTCCTTGGATGAATGAAGCTTATTTTGCCGCCAATGACCGAGACCTCCCTGCAAATGACCAAGCCCGCATATTCACACCATCGCACCGCCGTTCGCTATGCTTTCGGCGGGTTTCTTGCCATGGCTGCCGCCATGGGGATCGGGCGTTTCATCTATACGCCGATCCTGCCCGGGATGATGGCCGATATCGGCTTCACTGCCGCCGATGCGGGGTTCATCGCGTCGGCAAACTATATCGGCTATCTGCTGGGGGCGGTCGTGGCCGGTTATGGCTGGTCCGCGGGCATCGAACGGGCAAGCGTGATCGCGGGCCTGATAATCAGCGGTTTGCTCTGCGCCGCCATGGCGCTTTTTGACGGCGTCTGGCTGTTTTCCATCATCCGCTTTGCGGCCGGTTTCATAAGCGCGGTGACGATGATCCTGTGCACGGCAATCGTGCTCAGTCATGTCACGGCGGCGGAAAGGGCAGGGCTTGGAGCCCTGCATTTCGGCGGCGTCGGCAGTGGCATTGCGCTTTCTGCCGTTCTGGTGGCGCTGATCCGTCTTGCCGGGCTCGACTGGCGGGCCGACTGGATCGGCGCTGCCGTTCTCACCATTGTGATGGCCGTTCTGGTCGCAGCTTTCGTCCGGGAAGGTCCGGTCGGCGGAAACAGCGGCACGCGCGAACCGCCGCTTCCCAAAAGCCTCGCCTTCAATGCGCTGGCATTGGCCTATGGCATCTTCGGCTTCGGCTATGTGATCACGGCCACATTCCTCATTGCAATCGTGCGCGCGACCGATGGCGGTCCGCTGATGGAAGCGGCTGTGTGGGTGGTGACCGGCCTGATGGCAGCGCCCTCCATCTGGCTGTGGGCTCCCGCCGCCCGTAAATTCGGCCTTTTCAACGCATTTGCCCTGACGGCCACCCTTGAGGCGGTGGGCGTCGCGGCCAGCGTGGTTCTGGCGCCGCCACTCGGTCCATTGGTGGGCGGTGCGCTTCTGGGCATGACCTTCATGGCATTGACGGCGTTTGGATTGCAGATTGCCCGCACGCTCGCACCGTCTTCACCGAAACGCGCTCTGGCGCGGATGACCGTGTGCTTCAGCATCGGCCAGATCGTCGGCCCGCTGGTGGCAGGCTTCATGGCGCAGCGCTCCGGTTCGTTCACTTCGGCAAGTCTGGCCGCAGCGCTCTCGCTGGTGGTCGTCGCGGTGCTTGGCATCGTGGCGGGACGCGCCGCCCGGACAGCGGGTTGAAAACCTTACAGGAATTTAACTGGTAAACGCACAAGGACCGGCTTCTTATGAGGATAATTCCTCAGGAGTTGGATGTAACCCGGTGTTTGTGTCGTTTTTCCCCCGTCCGAAACTGTTCTTCTGGTCCGTCGTAATCTGGTGCCTGCTGGCGATAATCGGCTGGTACGAGGGAGGAGAACGGCTGGGCGCAGTGTTCGGCCTGCCGCCGCTGGCGCCCGACGCCGCGCCGATTATCGGTGCAAGCATCTTCTGGTCGGCGCCGTTTCTCTGGTTCTATATATATTTCGTGGTGATGACATTCGCCTTCTATCTGTTCTGGGCGTGGTTTTCACCGCATCCCTGGCAGCGCTGGTCGATACTCGGATCGGCGCTGATCCTGTTCACCACCTATTTCGGCGTGCAGGCCAGCGTGGCGGTCAATGCCTGGTATGCGCCGTTCTACGACATGATACAGAAGGCGCTCTCGACGCCGGGCGCTGTAACGTCCAGTGATTTCTATTGGGGCACGGTCGACTTTCTGAGTATCGCCTTCGTCGCAGTCACGGTCGGCGTTTTGAGCCTTTTCTTCGTCAGCCATTACATCTTTCGCTGGCGCACGGCGATGAACGATTATTACATGATCTATTGGCAGCAACTGCGTCATATCGAGGGAGCGGCCCAGCGCGTGCAGGAAGATACGATGCGCTTTTCCACCACGCTGGAACAGCTGGGTGTCAATCTGGTGAAAGCTGTCATGACGCTGATCGCCTTTCTGCCGGTCCTGTTCAGCTTTTCCGAGAAAATCAATGAATTGCCGGTTATCGGTGTAATCCCGCACGCGCTTGTATGGGCGGCTGTTTTCTGGGCTGCCTTCGGGACCGGTCTGCTGGCGCTGGTCGGCATCAAGCTGCCGGGACTGGAGTTCAACAATCAGCGGGTGGAAGCGGCTTACCGCAAGGAACTCGTCTATGGTGAAGATCATGACGATCGCGCCGGGCCGGTTGCCATGGCTGAATTGTTCCGTAACGTCCGGCACAACTATTTCCGGCTCTATTTCCACTATGTCTATTTCAACGTCGCCCGAATTATATACCTGCAGGCGGACAACGTTTTCCCGACCGTGATTCTCATACCGTCCATCGTGGCTGGAAAGCTGACGCTCGGCCTGATGAGCCAGATCACAAATGTCTTCTCGCAGGTGCAGAGCTCGTTTCAGTATCTCGTCAACTCATGGACGACAATCATCGAGCTGCTATCGATCTACAAGCGTCTGAGGGCGTTCGAGGCGACTATCCATGACGAGCCGTTGCCATCGGCGGATCGCGGAGATCTGGAAACGGTGCCTTCGGCCTGAAGTCAGGACCTGTTCTGGCCTGCGTGGACAGTCTCCTTGTCGAGACTATCCAGATAATCGCCATAGGTCGTGCATTTGACATCCGGCCTGGTGCAGACTTCCGCCACCAGCCGTTCCATGGCGCGCCAGTAGGCGCCGTCATTCATCAGCACGAAATGAAAGCCGAGCTGAAGCGGAATGCGCTCGCCCGCATATTGCTTGTCGAATGCCGCCCGGAAAGCCTTGTAAGCCCGCTCCTCGAAAGTTGCCGATTGCTGCGGCGCTTCCTTGCCCTTCGAGTGGCGGACATAGAGATTGTAGTCCATCGCCACGATGGGACGCTGCGACGGACCTTCCGGGATAAGCGGCAATCCGAATGAAGCGAACTGACCGGCGAGGATCGGCGCTTCCGGACCGCGGGTAACGGACGATGCCTGATAGCGAAAGCCGTTTGCCTTCAGCGCGTCCTGCACCGGCTTCGATGCGGCGAGATAGGGCGCGCGGAAGCCGTTTATGCCCTTCAGCGCGAGGTCGCGCCAGCCTTCCGGCTCGCCGTCGATGCCGTTATTCCTGTAGGCGTCGGCGG
>Ga0180216_1002014_pt1 | contig 17384 bp, 15 predicted proteins | sample eDN3rd37CBELigMG_FD_128879 | JGI IMG/M metagenome (GOLD analysis project Ga0180216, IMG submission 128879) | Enriched Miracle-Growth compost microbial communities from Emeryville, California, USA - eDNA 3rd pass 37_C BE-Lig MG (version 2)... ...
CGGTCAGACCGGACGAGGCCGCGGCGTGCTCGTACATCAGAATCCGCCCGCCGGGGATGTTGTCTTCGCTGGTCGGATGACCGGCGCACATGCGCAGGTCGCTATCGGCCATGCCGATCAGCTCCGCACGCGCGCGGTTCGCGATCTCGGCATCGCGCGCCGCGCAACCGCACAGCAAAACACAGATCAGCGGCGCAAAAATGTATCGAGGAAGATCGTGCAAGACTGAAGAGAACCCCGGGACGCGGTCCGCCATAACGTATTCCAACAATCGAACCGGCACGCGGCCAACTCGACGCCGCTGAGTTTCGTTCCGGCACGGGATGCCGTCGGGCGGGCTTTGTGGTATTGCGGTCACACATAACGCTGCACGGGGAAGGATACGGACATGACGGCGAAGATTGCGTTGGTGACCGGCGCGGGCACGGGCGTCGGCCGCGCGGTGGCGCTTGCATTGGCGAAGGCGGGTTACAGTGTGGTGCTGGCGGGACGCCGTCCCGAGCCGCTCGAACAAGTGGCCGGGGAAATCAACGCGTTGGGCGCGCAGGCGCTCACCGTGCCGACCGACGTGTCGCAGCGCGAGTCGATCCTCAAGCTGTTCGCCGTGACGAAAGCGAGCTTCGGCCGTCTCGACGTGCTGTTCAACAATGCCGGCGTCGGCGCGCCGCCTGTGCCGCTCGAAGACCTGCCTTATGAGACCTGGCAACAGGTTGTCGCGACCAACCTCACCGGCATGTTCCTGTGCACGCAGGAAGCCATCAAGATCATGAAGGCGCAAAGCCCGCGCGGCGGCCGCATCATCAACAACGGCTCGATCTCGGCGCACGCGCCGCGGCCGTTCTCGGTCGCCTATACCGCGACCAAGCACGCGGTGACCGGCCTGACCAAATCGACCTCGCTCGATTGCCGGCAATACGACATCTGCTGCGGGCAGATCGACATCGGCAACGCCGCAACGCCGCTGACCGACCGCATGGTCCAGGGCGACGGCGTGTTGCAGCCGAACGGCACGAAGATGATCGAGCCGCGCATGAACGCCGACGATGTCGGCAACGCGGTCGTCTATATGGCCGGCCTGCCGCTCAACACGAACGTGCTGTTCATGACGGTGATGGCCAACACGATGCCGTTCGTCGGCCGCGGCTAGCGGCCGTCAGAACACCGGCGTGCTGAACAGCTCGGCGCGGATGCGCGAGACGACGTCGGGGAAATCGCCGAGGCCGCGCTGACGTGGGCGCGGCAGCGGCACCGAGACGTTCGCCACCAGGCCCGCCGGCTTGCCGTCGAGCACGACGATATCGTCGGCGAGGTAGACCGCCTCGTCGATCGAATGGGTGACGAAGACCACCGTCTTGCCGGTCTCGACATGAATCCGCGCGAGTTCGTCCTGCAGGGACTCGCGGGTCATGGCGTCGAGCGCCGCGAAGGGCTCATCCATCAGCAGGATGTCCGGATCGACGGCCAGCGCGCGCGCCAGCGACACGCGCTGACGCTGACCACCGGACAGTTCGTGCGGATAGCGCTCGCCGAACCCGGCGAGGCCGACCAGCTCCAGCGCCGAGGCGATCCTCTCGCGGCGCACCGCGCGCGAGACCTGCCCGTGCTCGAGGCCAAAGCCGACATTGTCGGCGACGCTGCGCCACGGCAGCAGCCGCGCGTCTTGAAACACCATCGCCACCGGCAACAGCGGCCCGTTCTTACGGCAGTTCAGCGTGACGCGTCCGCTGCTCGGCGGCAACAGACCCGCGATGACGCGCAGCAAGGTCGACTTGCCGACGCCCGAGGGACCGAGCACCGCGACGAAATGGCCGGCGGGGACCGAAAGGTCGAGGCCGCGCAGGACCTCGGTGGTGCGGCCGTCGCGCTGGAACGCCAAGCCGATCTGCTCGAGCTTGATTATCGTTTCCATCGGAGCAACCAGGATTGGAGGGCGACGAAGCCGGCGTCGATGAGACCGTAAAGCGCGGCCATCGTGCCCATGTAGATGACGACGATGTCGCTCGCGAGCAGGTTCGAGGCCTGCATCATGCGCTGGCCAAGGCCCGGGACCCCGAAGATTTCGGCCGCGACCACCGCCATCCAGGCCTGCCCGAGCGCGGTGCGCACACCTGTGAGGATGCCGGGCGTCGCCGCCGGCAGGATGACCTTGATCAGCTTGCGGTCGGCGCGGCGATAGCCGAAGGCGTCGGCGAGCTCGAGCAGCTCACGGTCGACGGAACGCACCGCGCCGAGCGCGGCGAAATACGAGATCCAGAACACGCCGGTGCTGATGATGAAGATGGCGGCCGCGGGATCGATGCCGAACCAGAGGATGGCGAACGGCACCCAGGCAAGACCCGGGATCGGCCGCAAGGTGCGCACCACCCAGGCCAGGGTCGCCTCGACCGGCCGCCACAGACCGGTGAGAATGCCGAGGCCGACGCCCAGCGCGCAGCCGAGCGCCAGGCCGGCCATGTAATGGCGCAGGCTCGTCAGCAGCGCCGAGAACCAGATGCCCGAGGTCACCTCCCGCCAGAACGCCTGTGGCAAGGCGCTCGGCGGCGGGAGGATGCTGGGCGGCACGAAGCCGAGCCGCGGCACCAGTTCCCAGACGATGAGAAAGGCTGCAAATCCGAAGGCGGAAAGCGCCGCTGATTTTAGACGAGTCACCGGCGCTTTGCCCTAAGCTGGATATTAGTTGCCCGACGCTGCGCGGTCATAAACCGCAAGGTCGAACAGGCCGTCAAGCGACTCGGCCTTGCTCAGCGCGCCAAGCTTCACCTGATAGTCCTGCAACTGCACGGTCGACTCCGTGATACGGCGCGGATCGGACGTGAACTGCGTCTGCGGCGACTTCAGCGCGGTCAGCAGAACGTCTTCGGGGATCAGGCCTTTGCCGAACGCCGGGCCGATGTGCTTGACCGCCTGCTCCGGCTTGTCCTTCAGGAGCGCGGTGGCGCGGATGATCGAACGCACGAGGGCGTCGACCGCCTTGGGGTTCTTGTCGGCGAAGGAGCCGAGCACGGCCACGACCACGCCCGGGAAGTTCGGGAACATGTCCTTGCCGGTGGCGATCAGCTTGATGCCGGGATTCTGCTTCTGCAGGATGGTCCAGGCCGGCTCGCGCACCGAACCGCCCTCGACGGCACCGGTCGCCAGCGCGCGCTGCGTCGCATCGATGCCCATTTCGACGATCTCGACGTCGGCCTTGTCGGCCTTCGCCACGTCCCACAGCCAGCGCTGCAGCGTGGTGTTGGGGCCCGAGCCGAGCGGCTGGGTCGCGAACTTGGCGCGGCGGTTGTTCTTCTCACGGAAGGCCTTGAAGGCCTCGGCATAAGTGCGGCCCTCGAGGAACGGCGTCAGCGAGGGACCGGCGGCAAGGCCCATCTCTTCGACCACGGTCGCGGCAACGACGCGGACGTCGACGCCCTTCGACCGGGCGACCAGGATCGGCGCGAGGCCCGCGACGTAGACATCGAGCGTGCCCGACGACAGCGCCTGGATCATGTTCGGGCCGGATTCGAAGGTGGACGGCGCCAGCGTCAGGCCGGACTGCTTGAGCCAGCCCTCACCGTCGGCGACGAAGACCTGCGCCGCGCCCATGACCGGGATGAAGCCGACCCGCAATTGCTGGTTCTGCTGTGCGGAAGCGCCGCCCGCCCCAAGGAGGGCGGCAGCGACGAGGAGTGACGTGAAAAGACGCATGATGGGTGCCCAGAGAATATTGTTCCTGGGAACAGGTAATCGGCGGGAAAAGCGCTCAAGTCCATTTCATATTGCGACGCTTAAAGAGAATAAAGTTATCTTTACCGCCCAATAGAGAATAATATTCCCCGCCGTCAGCACCAACCAGCGCGAGCGCGTCCAGGGCTACGCCCTTTGCGAGCGCGGGCGCGTCCTACCGCTTGCCGCTGCGGCCGCCGAGCACGCCGCGGACGATGGCCCGGCCGATCTGGCTGCCGACCTGCGAGGCGACCGAACGCGCGACCTGCTTCACGACTACTTCGGTCGTCGTCATGCGACCGCGGCGCGCCCCGGAGCCGCCGCCGAGAATACCGCCGAGGAGATCGCCCCAGCCGCCGCTGCTGGCCGGCGGCGTTTCCGGCGCGGGCGCCGGTCCGCGTCCCGTACGTGGCACGGAGCCGCCGCCCCAGGGTCCCGGCGCGGCCGTGTCGGCCGGCGGCTGTGCGCCCTCTTGCAAGCGCCGCTGCAAGATCTCGTAGGCGGAATCCGGATCGAAGGTCTGGTCGTATTTGCCGCGGATCGGGCTCTTGGCGATGACGGCCTTGCGCTCCTGCGGCGTCAGCGGCCCGATACGCGCCGAGGGCGGCGCGATGAGCGTGCGTTCGACGATCGACGGCGTGCCGTTGCCTTCCAGGAACGATACCAAAGCCTCGCCCTTGCCGAGTTGGGTGATGACCTGCGCGGTGTCGAGCTTCGGGTTCGGGCGGAAGGTCTCCGCCGCCGCCCGCACCGCTTTCTGGTCGCGCGGCGTGAAGGCGCGCAACGCGTGCTGCACGCGGTTGCCGAGTTGCGCCAGCACCTTGTCCGGCACGTCCAGCGGGTTCTGCGTCACGAAATAGATGCCGACGCCCTTGGAGCGGATGAGGCGCACGACCTGCTCGATCTTGTCGAGCAGCGCCTTTGGCGCGTCGTCGAACAGCAGATGCGCCTCGTCGAAAAAGAACACCAGCTTCGGCTTGTCGAGGTCGCCCACTTCCGGCAATTGCTCGAACATCTCCGACATCAGCCAGAGCAGGAAGGTCGCGTAGAGCCGCGGATTGTCCATCAGCTTGTCGGCGGCGAGAATGTTGACGATGCCGCGCCCGTCGCGATCGGTGCGCATCAGGTCCGCGATATTGAGCGCAGGCTCGCCGAAGAACTTCGCGCCGCCCTGGTTCTCCAGAACCAGCAACTGCCGCTGCACCGCGCCGACCGAGGCCTGCGCGACGTTGCCGTATTTGGCGCCGATCTCCTTGCCGTTCTTCGCCACGAAGGACAGCAGCTCACGCAGGTCCTTCAGGTCGACCAGACCATTCGCATCAGTCTGGCCGAGTTGCGGATCGTCATCCGCGAAGCGGAAGGCGACGTTCATCGCGCCTTCCTGAACGTCGTTGAGATCGAGCATGCGCGACAGCAGCAGCGGCCCCATCTCGAACACGGTGGCGCGGATGGGATGGCCCTGCTCGCCGAACAGGTCCCAGAACACGACTGGGAATTCGTCGGCCTGATATTTGATGCCGACCTCGCTCGCGCGCTTGACCAGGAAGTCTTTCGCCTCGCCGACCGCGGCGATGCCGGACAGATCGCCCTTGATGTCGGCGGCGAACACCGGGACGCCGGCGCGGGAGAAGCCTTCGGCCAGCACTTGCAGCGTCACGGTCTTGCCCGTGCCGGTGGCGCCGGTGACCAAGCCATGCCGGTTGCCGAACTTGAGTGTGAGATATTCCGGCTTGTCGCTCTTGCCGACGAATATCTTGTCGTCCTGGTCCACGTCTGTCATCGCCCGCGCCTTCATTTCAGCAGGTCAGAATTCTATCCGCTCTAGCCCAAAAAAGAAGAGCCCGGCGACGGGCTCTTCTTAGCATCATGCGTCCTGAAAAAGCGTCACTGACCGACGGCGTCCGTCACGCACTTCTTCATATGGCTGGTTTTGGCGGCGCCGGCGAGCTTCTTGCTCGTGGAATCCGCTTCGCAGGCCGTGTTGGCGTCCCGCTCGCACTTCTGCATGAAGCTGTTGAGCGCGGCGCCCGCAAGCTTCTTGGCCGCCGCATCGCTCTTGCACGAGGCAAAAGCACTGGTCGCCATCAATGACAGGCTGACGGCAAGAACGATCGTCTTCATATTTCGCTCCCGGTTAAAAGGATGACCGAAACCGGGCCATCCCGCGCGCCAATCAAGGCATGATCATGAACGTGCCATTGGCCAGGCGACTATAGGCGGCCGGCGGCGCGCCGCGCCCGTACCGGCGATGCTCGCTGACCGGATTGTGAACAAAGTATCTCGACTTCGACGCAACGCGCCCGGCCATATCCAGGTAACGCTGCGTGCCGGCATACCGCGGCCGGGGGCCTTTGCGAGCAGTCAGAAGCCTCGAATTCGGCGACGGTTGCAGCCGCTTGATTTTACGACCGATCGGTCTATTATTCGTTCCATGAGCCGCCAGACGCCAGCCCAGACCTCCCGCGGCCGCCCCCGCAGCTTCGATGTGGATGCCGCGGTTGAGCGTGCGATGGACGTATTCTGGTCGCGCGGCTATCACGCCACCGCCCTGCCGGACCTGCTGCGCGCCACCAAGCTGTCGCGCGGCAGTCTCTATGCGGCTTTCGGCGACAAGCATTCGCTCTTCCTGCGCGCGCTCGACCGCTACATCGACGACGCCCTGACGCGCATGGATAAAGAGTTCGACGCGAGAACGGACCCGCTCGACGGCCTGCGCACCTATCTTGCCGGCTATGTCGACCGTACGAGCGGCGCCAGCGGCCGGCGCGGCTGCCTGCTGGTGGCGACCGCCATGGAGATGGCAGGTCAGGATGCGGAGGTAGCCCGCCGCATCGCGCGCTTTTTCAAAGCCATGGAAGCCAAGGTGGCGGACGCGCTGTCGCGCGCGAAAGCCCTAGGGCAGCTCGCCGACGGCGTCGAGCCGCCGACCGCCGCGCGCATTATCGTTTGCTTCGTCGAGGGACTGCGCGTCGTCGGCAAGACGGCGCCGACCCGCGCCACCTCGCAATCAACCGTCGACGCCCTTCTCGATCGCTTCATCAGATGAACAACCCGAAGACACCCGCTCGCCATTGGCGCGCCGATATTTGGACTGATCGGTCTTTAAAGAAAGAAATGCCATGTCCGCCATCCAGATGCTTTGCGCGGTCGCCGTCCCGTTGTTCTGGGGCTATCAGTTCGTGGCAATCAAAGTGGGCGTCGCGGAGTTTCCGCCGCTCTTTTTCCTCGGCCTGCGCTTTCTGGCGATCGCGCTGCTGGTCGTGCCGTTCGTCAAGCGTCCGACGCGGCAACAGTACGGTGCCGTTCTCGCGATCTCGGTTTTCCTCGGCGGGCTGAACTTCGGACTCTTCTATGTCGGCCTTGGGCTCGGCTCGGGCAGCATGACGGCCGTCGCCTATCAACTGGCGACGCCCTTCACCGTGCTCTTGGCCTGGCCGCTGCTCGCCGAGAAGCCGACGCTCATTTCATGCACCGGCGTAGCGCTCGCCTTCTTCGGGGTCGTGGTGCTGGCGGCGGGCCCCGGCCTGTCGGCCAACGCGCTGCCGCTGCTGCTCGTCGTCGGCTCCGCCTTCGCCTTTGCGGTGTCCAACGTGCTGACCAAGCGCTACGGGCCTTTCGATCCGTTGATGCTGATGGGCTGGTCGTCGCTGCTCACGGTGCCGCAGGTGATGGCGATGTCGCTCCTGCTCGAATCCGGACAAATGACGAGCCTTGTCACGGCGGAGGGGCGTGGGTGGCTGGCGCTCGCCTACACGATCTTCGTCGGCGGCATTATTGGATTCAGCCTTTGGTTCTGGCTGATCGCGCGCTGCTCCATGGTTCGCGTCGCGCCCTTTGGGCTGCTGCTGCCGGTGTTCGCTTTGATCTCGAGCGTGCTGTTCCTCGGCGATCCCGTAACGCCGAAGCTGATCATCGGCGGCCTGCTGGCGATATCGGGCGTCGCCATTACGCAGATAGGGCCAACCATCAAGGCGGCGCAAAGCAACGCGGCCGCGTGACGGCTTCGCGTTCGATATCCAGCAACTGGCGCGGAAATCCATCGGACGCACGGCGCGGCTGTCGTGGATAATATTGCGGATTGAGGCATCACGCCGCTGTTGGTGCCGGCAGCAGTTCGTGTAAAAGATCGGACAATAATAAACGTCCGAGGAAACGCGAATGCTCTCAAAACACACGACACGCCGTATTCTGTGCGCCGCGCTGTTTGCGGTCGCGACGTTGCCGCTGCCTGCGGCGGCGCAGGAGTGGCCCACCCGGCCGGTCCGCATCGTGGTACCCAACGGCCCCGGCGGTGGCACCGACATCGTCGCGCGGATCCTGGCCGACTATCTGTCGAAATCGTTCAACGGCTCGTTCATCGTCGAGAACAAGCCGGGCGCCGGCACGACGCTCGGCGCGGAAGCGGTCGCGCGCGCGCCGGCCGACGGCTATGCGGCGCTGATGATGAGCAACGCGCACGCGGTGTCGGGCGCGGGGCATCCCAACCTCAAATACGATCCGGTGAAAGACTTCCGCATGGTGTCGATGGTCGGCACCGTGCCGCTCGCGCTGGTCGTCGCGCCGGACTTCCCCGTCAAGTCGGTCAAGGAATTGATCGCGGCCGCCAAGGCGGAGCCGGGCAAGCTCAATTATGCCAGCGTCGGCGCCGGCACCAGCCAGCACTTCGCGGGCGAGCTCTTCCGCGTGCAGGCCGGCATCGACATCAAGCACGTGCCCTATCGCACGACGCCGGCCGTCATCACCGGCATGCTGAGCAACGACGTGCAGATGACGTTCGAACTGATGCCCGCGGTGCAGGGCCAGGTCGCGGCCGGCAAGCTGCGCATGCTCGCCGTCACCTCGCCGGAGCGCTTCCCCGGCCTGCCCGACGTGCCGACCATCGCGGAGAGCGGCCTGCCCTATAATGTGACGAGCTGGTACGGGCTGGCCTTCCCCGCCGGCACGCCGGACGCGATCGTGCAGAAGATGAACAAGGGCATGCTCGCCGCCCTCTCCGATCCGCACGTGATCGAGCAAATCAAGAAGACGGGCGTTGCGCCGAAGGGCTCGACGCCGGACGATCTCGAAAAGCACGTCACGTCAGAGATCGCGAAGTGGAAGAAGCTGATCGCCGACGCCGGCATCACCAAGCTCGAGTGATCGCCTCGGCGATGCAAGCCGGCTAGACCGATACGGCGGCCCATGCAGCGCGTGGGCCGCCGGTTTCTCAGCGAATTTGGACGACACCGATGATTTTGCTTTCGCCCGGCGGGGACACCGCTTACCGCACCGCGCAGCCGGACAACGCGCTCGCGGTCGCCACCGTCGACGGCGTGTTTCTGCTCGAGCGCGACGGCAACGGCGCCTGGCAGACGGTGCATCATGCGCTCGCCGGCTGCTTCGTGGCCGCGCTCACGCGCGGCGCGGGCGGCGCGCTCTTTGCCGCCACGCACGGCGTCGGCATGGCGCGCAGCGACGATAACGGCCGCACCTGGCGCTGGATCAACAACGGCATCACGCAATTCGACCTGTGGGCGGCGCGGGCCGGCCGGCTCGGCGGGCGCGACGTGGTGCTCGCCGGCAGCATGCCGGCGCATCTGTTCATCAGCGAAGACGGCGGCGACAACTGGCGCGAGCTGCCCGCCTTGCGGCAGGTCGACAGCGTCGAGCAATGGACCTTCCCGCCGCCGCCGCGGCTCGGCCACGTCAAAGAGATCGTGATCCAGGGGGACGATCTCTATGTCGGCATCGAGATCGGCGCGCTCTTGCACTCGCGCGACGGCGGCAAAAGCTTCACCGATCTCAAGGTCGATCCCGAAATCGGCGAATGCGACGTGCATCGCATCATGATCGATTCCCGCCGGCCCAGCCAGATCCTGATCGCCAACGGCCTCGTCGGCATGATGCGCAGCGCGGACGGCGGCGCCACCTGGACGCGCGACGCCAAACTGCCGGGCATGGACTATCCCGATGCCTGCGTGATGCATCCGGACGATCCCGAACTGCTCTTCGTCTCGGCCGCGGTCGGCTGGCCGCCGCACTGGTACAAGCTCGGCCGCGCGCGCGGGAAGATCGCCCGCAGCCGCGACGGCGGCCAAACATGGGAGCGGCTGCTCGGCGGCCTCCCCGACGGCCAGCGCGCGCTGTTCTCGGCGATGAGCATCGCCGCGCATGGCAACGAAACGGCGATCTTCGCCGGCGACACCGACGGCCAAGTGTTCGAGAGCCGCGACGGCGGCGACCATTGGTCGATCATCGCCGACCTGCCGCCTCTGTCGAAGGGCGACTTCCACCGCGCCATGGCCAAGGGGCGCGCCGCCATCGCCAACCTCGACGACATGGCGTTCAACGCCAAGGCGGCCGCGCGGATCGCGACGACGAAGGTTTAAGGCGCCGGCGCTTTCCGGCCGCGTTCCCGAGCGGTGACCGGTGGAGGATCGCGCGCCTGCCCCCGCGCGCCATGCATGGGCCGCCCCCGGCCCTGGGGCTTTATCGCGGGGCTGCGGCGGGCCATAGTCCCGCGCCGCCGGGACTCACTTTTTATGACCGAAGCTACCGAAAACTTGGGCGCCGCCCGTGCGCCCCATGTCCGCGTTGTCGCTGCAGTCAGCGCGGCGCATTTCGTCTCGCACTATTACATCATCCTGCTCGCGCCGATGATGCCCTTCGTGCGCGCTGAATACGGCGTCACCTACACCCAGATCGGTTTCGCTTTCGCGGCCTTCAACGTCGTCTCCGCGGTGTTGCAGACGCCGGCCGGATTCGTCGTGGACCGGCTTGGCGCGCGCCGCCTGCTGATCGGCGGGCTGCTGCTGGGCGCCGTCGCTTTCATCGCGGCGGGCCTCGTCAATTCGTTCTGGTTCCTGGTGGCGATGTTCGGTCTCGCCGGGGTCGCCAACACGGTCTATCACCCGGCCGATTACGCGCTGCTGTCGCAGCATGTACCGGCGCGGAGCATCGGCCAGGCCTTCTCGGTGCACACCTTCGCCGGCATGCTCGGCGCGGCGGTCGCGCCCTTCAGCCTGCTGTTCATGCAGGACGTCTGGGGCTGGCGCGGCGCCTTCGTCGGCGCCGGCATTCTGGGCCTTGTGGCCGCCGCCCTGCTGGCGCTGACCAAAGAGGGGCCCGCCGGGCGGCATGTGCCGCTCCCCGCCGAAACCGACCAGAGCGCCTGGCGCCTGCTGCTGTCCGGGCCGATCGTGCTCAACCTCGTGTTCTTCATGCTGATCGCGATCACCAATGCGGGCCTGTCGAATTATTCGGTGGTGGCGCTCGGCGTGCTGCACGGCACGCCGGTGGCGACCGCCAACACGGCGCTGACCGGCTTCCTGATGCTGTCGGCGATCGGCGTGCTGATGGGCGGCCTGCTGGTCGCCCGCACCTCGCGCCATGGCCTCGTTACCGCGCTGGGGCTGGCGGCGATGGCGCTGTTCACGTTCACCGTCGGCCAGGTCGACTTCGGCGCGGTGATGCTCGTCGTCATGATGTCGCTCGCCGGCCTCGCCGCCGGCATCATCAGCCCCTCGCGCGACATGATCGTGCGCGAGGTCACCCCGCCCGGCTCGTTCGGCAAGGTGTTCGGCTTCGTCACCACGGGCTTCAACATCGGCGGCATCGTCGCGCCGCTGATCTTCGGCCCGCTGATGGACCACGGTTCGCCCCGGCTGGTATTCCTGGTGGTGGCGATGATGTCGCTGGTGACCATCCTGACGGTCATCACCCGCCCCCGTCCGCGCGCCGAGGCCGAATAGGGACTGGACCGCAAACGCCAGCCGTCGTAGAGAAGCCCCGGTTTGAACGGGAATCACTGCTTCGGCGCCTTTCGGGGCTTGCCAGCGGCTCCAAAATTCCCTAATCAGATCATGTGCTTACTGGGGAATGGTGTAACGGTAGCACAACAGACTCTGACTCTGTTTGTCTAGGTTCGAATCCTAGTTCCCCAGCCAGCTCTATTCTCTGCCATCCGCCTACGTGGACCCACATCCACCGCGCGTCACGAATGGCCCGAGCCTCAAGGCGCCTAAGGCGCCAGCGCCATCAGCACCACCAACACGCCGGCCGCCGCGCCAATCGCCGAAGGCACCCCCAGAGAAGCAACGGCAAGCGCGCCAAGCGTGATACCCGTCACGAGGGCCACCCAGGAAAGGGCATGAATCCCCGCCTGTCCAACGCTGCCTTTGCCAAGACAGGCTCGCGCAAGCGCGTCGCCAACGCCGAACAGCGTACCCGTGATGTAGCTCCTGCCGGTTGCGACCCCGGCAACAACTTCACGCACGGCGTTCTGCATCCCCATCGCCGATGCGACGAAGAGCAAGGCGACCTGTTGCGCCAAAACGCCGTTCAAGCTCCACGCCAGCAGCAGGCAGACCAGTTCGCATGCGAATACGAGCCGCACTTTGGCCCTGCCCGCGGCTCCGTAGATCAGCGACCCGAGAAAGGCTCCGCAGACGAAAGCGGCAATGACAGCGCCTGCCAAGCCGACGACGTGCATGTCGTGCCGTGCGATTGCCATGCCGAACTGCGTGCTGTTGCCGCTCATAAACGACACGTACAGCTGTCCCATCGCCGCGTAGCCGACAGCATCGAGGAATCCGGCAAGAGCCGTCATCAGCGTGGCCAGGCTCCCGCTCGACCGCAATGTGGAGGCGAGCCCGAGTGCCGTTTGCGTATGGCGATCGCTGCTGAACGGCATCGTCAATGTCCCTATACGCCTCAACGTCCTCATGCGCCTCAATGCTCGGCACTTTACGGACCACCGCCGAGGACGGTCCGCCTGGCGCGCGGCCCAGTCACGAGACGAAATGCCGCTTTACATTATAACCTCCTGCAGAACCCGACGCGCGAAGGCATCTGGAAACCGGTCTTTTGAGGCTGGTGGCGCGCCATACCGCCGTGCTATGAGGGCCGGAATGCAGGCGAATTATCTCACGGCTTTACGGAGCGAGCGCTGGGCGGCTGTCCGCCGCGCGATCGCACTCTTTTGCCTGCTGTTCCTCGTGACGGCCGGGCTGGTTCACGCGCACCACGACGCCGCGGAGCAGACTTTCGTCTCGGCAACGACACAGGTTGCGGCCAACGATTGCGCCGGCAAGGCTGGCGCGGGCGACACCGCGCAATGCCACTGCTGTTTCGTCGGATTCGCGTTGCTGGAACTGCCCACGATGCAGACGCAGCACCGCGCGTCCGTCGAACTCGCCGGGCCGGATCTGCCAGTTCCGCTGCAAGCCGCCCGCCGCAACGACACGCCCCCTCCGAAGTTCTCGGCCTGAGACGTCAGCGTTTCTACGCCTGACGGTCTTCGCGCGTCGCGGCCTTAGCCGCACGCGTTTGCGCACGTTCGTACCCAAAAGACGCAAGGCCGATTGATGCGGTTGAGTTTGATGTTGTTGCGGGCCGCCGCCGTGGCCGGCCTGCTCCTGCCTGGCGCGGGCGCCCTCGCGCAGAAGGCGCCGATGCTCACCTTACCCCAAGCGTTGCAGCGCGCCGTGAACGCGAACCCGCGACTGACCGCGGCCGAGCGGGATATCGGCATCCGGACCGGCAAGAGCCTTCAGGCGCGCGCGATCCCCAATCCCGATCTGTCGGTCGAGGTCGAGAACATCGCCGGCACGGGCCAATATCGCGGCACCCGATCGGCCGAGACGACCCTGCAATTGAGTCAGCTCATTGAACTCGGCGGCAAGCGCGAGGCGCGCATCGCCGCGGGCGTCGCGGAACTGGATAGCGCCCATTGGCAGCGGCAGGCGGTTCGCCTCGAAGTGCTGTCGGAAACCGCCGTCGCCTACGTCAACGTGCTGGCGGAGCAACGCCGCATTCAAGTGCTCGACGAGCAGGTCTCGGCGCTCGACCGCCTGCAGCCGCTGCTGCAACGGCGCGTGGAGGCCGGCGCGTCGTCGCAGCCCGAGATCCTCCGCGCGCAAGTGGCGGCCGATCTCGTCCGCGTCGACCGCGAAAAAGCGAAGGCGGCCCTGGCCAGCGCCAAGCGCGAGCTCGCGCTGCTTATGGGCGACAGCGCGGTGCGGTTCGCCGGCGTCGCCGGCACGCTCTCAGACACGCGGCAACCGCCGCCCTTCCGCGTCATCACCGACGCCATCGAGGCCAATCCGCAACTGATGCGGTGGAGCGCCGTTCGCGCGTTGCGCGATGCCGAACTGCTGACCGCGCGGCTCAAGTCCATCCCGGACCTGCGCGCGGGCGTCGGCTACAGGCGCTTCCAGGAGACCCGCGACAGCGCCATGGTGGTCGGCCTCTCGCTCACCGTACCGCTGTGGGACCAGAACCAGGGCGACATCCTCGCCTCGCGCCATTCGCTCGAGAAGGTTCAGGCCGAGCGCGCGATCAACAAGACGGCGCTGCTGTCCGTCGCAGGCAAGGCCTACGACGCCGTCGAAGGCGCGATCCAGGAACTCAGGCTGCTGCGCGCGTCGGTGCTTCCAAACGCGCGCCGCGCCGTCGAGGGCATCGAGGACGGTTACGGGCAAGGCCGCTTCACCCTGCTCGAGCTGCTCGACGTGCGCGCGACATTGATCGATGCGCTGCTGCGCGAGCAAGAGGCGCTGCGCAGCTACCACATCGCCATCGCAACCATTGAAGGATTGGTCGGCCGGCCCTTCGCGCTGACCGGAGGAACACGATGAAGACGGCCCGTTTAGGAACCATGGCGGCAGTCGTCGTCGCGCTGCTGATCGGCGGCTACAGCCTGCTCCCCCTTTCGTCGGGAAGCGCGCCCCCGAAGCACGCCGGCCATGACGACCATGACCATCATGGCGACCATGATCACAAGAACGACCATGGCCCAAAGGACGCTCATGATGACCATGACGATCACCGCGCAAAAGCGGCCGTCATGAGCGACGCCACACTCAAGGCCGCCGGCATCGAGCTAGAAAAAGCCGGACCGGTCGTCCTCAAGCAGACGATGAGCCTCAACGGCCTCCTGCAGGCCAATCAGGAGCGTTTGGCGCAGGTCACGCCGCGCTTCCCCGGCCTCGTCCGCGAGGTCCACAAGCGGATCGGCGACACGGTCGAAAAGAACGAGCTTCTGGCAAAGGTCGAAAGCAACCAGAGCCTGACGACCTACGAGCTGCGCGCGCCCTTTGCCGGCGTCATCATCGACCGCAGCGTGGCCCTGGGCGAGTACGTCTCGGAGCAAAAGCCGGCCTTCACGGTCGCCGACCTGTCCACGGTCTGGGCCGACTTCTCCATCCACCGCCGCGACCTCAAGCGCGTCCGCGTCGGCGACACCGTCCTGGTCGACCCCGAGGACGGCGACGGCCTGATCGAGGCGAAGGTCTCTTATCTGTCCCCGGTCGGCGCCAGCGACACGCAAAGCGGCCTCGCCCGCGCCGTGGTGCCGAACGTCGGACTACGTTTGCGCCCGGGCTTGTTCGTGAGCGGCCGCCTGGTTCTGACCGAGAAGCCCGCCAGCGTCGCCATCCACCTCTCGGCATTGCAGACCATGGACAACCGCACGGTCGTCTTCGTGCGCGATGGCGACGCGTTCAAGACACGCGAGATCGAACTCGGGCAGCGCGACCAGGAGCGCGTCGAGGTGCTTTCGGGCCTCGAGCAAGGCGCCATCTACGCCGCCCGGAACAGCTTCGTCATCAAAGCCGAGCTGGCCAAGGGCTCGGCCGCGCACGAGCACTGACATGATCGACAGGCTTCTTTCGTTCTCGATCCGTCAGCGCTGGCTCGTTCTCGCCTGCGTACTCGCCGTCGCCGCCTTCGGCGGGTGGAATTTCACGCGCCTGCCCATCGACGCGGTGCCGGACATCACCAACGTCCAGGTTCAGATCAACACGTCCGCGCCCGGCTACTCGCCGCTGGAGGTCGAGCAGCGCATCACCTTCCCCGTCGAAACGGGCATGGGCGGCCTGCCCCATCTCCAATACACCCGCTCCCTCTCCCGCTATGGCCTGAGCCAGGTCACGGTCGTCTTCGAGGACGGCACCGACATCTATGCCGCCCGGCAGCTCGTCAACGAGCGCATCCAGCAGGTGCGGGATCAACTGCCGCCCGGCGTTGCCACCGCGATGGGCCCGGTCTCGACCGGCCTCGGCGAAATCTTCATGTACGCGCTGGAAGCCAAACCCGGTGCGAAGAACAAGGACGGCGAGGAATTCTCCGCCACCGACCTGCGCACGCTGCAGGACTGGGTGTTGAAGCCGCAGTTGCGCACCACGCCCGGCGTGGTCGAGGTCAACGCCATTGGCGGCTACGAGCGGCAATTTCATGTGCTGCCCGAGCCGGCCAAGATGATGGCCTACAAGCTGACCTTCCGCGACATCATGGCCGCGCTCGCCGCCAACAACCAGAACGTCGGTGCCGGCTATATCGAGCGCAACGGGGAGCAGTACCTCGTGCGAACGCCCGGACAGGTCGCGACCGCGGCCGAGATCCGCGACATCGTCATCGGATCACGCCAGGGCCTACCGATCCGTATCGGCGATGTCGCCGCCGTGCAGGAAGGCCGAGAGCTGCGAACGGGCGCGGCGACGCTCAACGGCCAGGAAGCCGTCGTCGGCACCGCGATGCTGCTCATCGGCGAGAACAGCCGCACCGTCGCGCAGCGCGTGTCGCATAAGCTGGCAAGCGCCGCCAAATCCCTTCCCGAAGGCGTGACCGCCCGCCCCCTCTACGACCGGACGGCCCTCGTGGAGGCGACGGTCGCCACCGTGCAAAAGAACCTGGTCGAAGGCGCGCTGCTGGTCATCGCGGTGCTCTTCCTGCTCCTCGGCAACATCCGCGCGGCCGTCGTCACCGCCTGTGTCATCCCGCTTTCCATGCTCATCGCCATCACCGGCATGGTCGAGACCAAAGTCAGCGCCAACCTAATGAGCCTCGGCGCGATCGACTTCGGCATCATCATCGACGGCGCGGTCATCATCGTGGAGAACTGCCTGCGGGTCCTCGCTGCCGAGCAGCACCGCAAAGGACGCCTCCTCGACACCCAGGAGCGCTTTGCCGCGATCCTTCACGCCTCCCGCGACATCATCCGCCCCAGCCTCTTCGGCACACTGATCATCGCCGTCGTCTACCTTCCGGTGCTGACGCTGAGCGGCGTCGAAGGCAAGATGTTCACGCCCATGGCGCTCACCGTACTCATGGCCTTGGCCGGCGCGGCGGCTTTGTCCGTCACCTTCGTTCCCGCCGCCGTCGCCTTGTTCGTCACCGGCAAGGTCGGCGAACACGAGAACTGGTTCATGCGCCGCGCGCGCCGGCTCTACGTCCCGCTGCTCGACGCCTCGATTTCCAGCCGGCGCATCGTGGCGACGGCCGCCCTCGCTTTGCTGGTCGTGACCGCCTTTGCCGCCTCGCGCATGGGCGGCGAGTTCATTCCGAGCCTGGACGAAGGCGACATCGCCATGCACGCGATACGTATCCCAGGCACCAGCCTCACGCAGGCGGTCGAGATGCAACGTTCGGTCGAACAGGCGCTCCGCGACCTATCCGAGGTCAAGGACGTGTTTTCGAAGCTCGGCACGGCCGAGATCGCCACCGATCCGATGCCGCCGAACGTCGCCGACACCTATATCATGCTCAAACCCCGCGAAGAATGGCCAGACCCGCGCCGGAGCAAGGCCGATCTCGTCGCGGCCATCGAGAAGCGCGTCGAGCCGCTGCCCGGCAATGCCTACGAGTTCACGCAGCCCATCCAGATGCGGTTCAACGAGCTCATCTCGGGCGTCCGCGCCGACGTC
>Ga0180216_1002018_pt1 | contig 17373 bp, 20 predicted proteins | sample eDN3rd37CBELigMG_FD_128879 | JGI IMG/M metagenome (GOLD analysis project Ga0180216, IMG submission 128879) | Enriched Miracle-Growth compost microbial communities from Emeryville, California, USA - eDNA 3rd pass 37_C BE-Lig MG (version 2)... ...
GCTTGGCCAAGATGGCTTCGCGCCGCTCGGGGGAATACTTCATGGGAACCTTCTCTCTGCCCCAGGTTGGAGATTCAAACTCTAACATCTGTAGAGGTTCCAACTATTCTGACAGCGGGGGATTATTTACCTTAAAAATTAAGACAAACAATATAGGCCAAAATATATAATACTGTTCCTCTACTGAAAGTGACCATAAATGTAGCAATGGCTTCTCATAAGCTTCCAGATCGAAATAGCCTTTCTCTTTAGAAAAGTATATGTTCGCTAAAAAAAATATGGCATAACGAGCTGAATTTGCTAGAGTTACCCAATCTTCATCTATTAAAATGATTTTTCCAGCCATGACAGTAAATGCCACGACAACGATAAAAACTGGCAGTATTCGCTTAATTCTTCGAGCGTAGAACTCTTTAAAAGAAAAAATATCCTGCGATAGCTCTTTTTGAATAATTTGGGTAATGAGATACCCTGATATAACAAAAAAAACATCTACACCAACGAAACCGCCCGGCAAAATGTTGTGGTTTATGTGAAATAAAAGCACCCCTATGACTGCGGCGGCCCTGAGCCCGTCAATATCAGGTCTATAGTTAACTTTTGTGCTCAAACTTTAGCCTTTAAAGCATCATAGTATTTAGCTTCAAGCTAAAACCGCTTTAGTAGCCAACTGACCTTTCCTTTCTTCCGTATATAACGAAATGGTCAGATGTATTACTATTTTCATATAAAAACTCAACATAGGCTAATGCCTTCGAATAAACAGCAGATAAAAGGTTTGTAATATTATCCTTATATCTTTAGTCAAGCTCCTATTCTTTACATAATCGATATAATAGGCCTGCTTAGCCGGCAAAATTTTTTTGATGTATTGATCTTCGGGATCTGACGCTGCAGCTAAAATTTCATTTTCATGCCTAAACTCCAAAGAAGCACGATCAGTAATACCTGGCTTTACTGAGAGGACAATATCCCGTACACCCTCGGGATATAGCGCAATATATTTTGGTACTTCTGGCCTCGGGCCAACGATACTCATATCTCCTACAAACACATCAATGAGCTGCGGCAACTCATCTATCTTGTATTTGCGCAGAAACGCACCACTATGAGTGATTCGAGCATCACCACCTACAGTAATCTGTAACTGAGAAATTTCTTGACGCTCCTGCATGGTGCGGAATTTATGCACACGGAAGGGCCGGCCATACTGTCCCACGCGCACTTGCCGAAAAAAAACTGGGCCGCAAGAATCAACTTTAACCCATAAGGCGATTACTACAAATAACGGGGCTAGCAAGATTAGGCCTATTGTGGAAAACACAAGGTCAAATAGCCTCTTTGACATCATGACAATATATCTTTAAGCGCAGCTATTACACGTTCTTGATCGACATTGCTCATTTTTGTATACAACGGAAGGCTAATCATTGTTTGGTAAGCCTCTTCAGCTATCGGATAGTTTGCCTCAGAAAGATTGTATGTATCTCTCCAATATGGCTGCCGATGTAGAGGAATGTAATGAACGCTTGTGCCTATCCCACGCTTTGATAACTCCTCAATAACCCTATCGCGCCCTATTGTTACTCCACTTCCTAACCGAACCACATATAGATGCCAAGAATGGTTATCTCCCGCGACCTCGGAGCCTGTCGCCGGCAAGACCAGCGGAAGAGTCGCCAATCGCTCAGAATACCTATAGGCTAATTCACGCCGACGTTCAAGAAAACGATCAATTTTACGCAATTGATGAATGCCTAATGCGGATGCTATATCCGTCAGGTTATATTTAAACCCAGGCGCGATGACCTCGTAATACCATGCGGGAGTACGAGACGTAAAGCGATCAAATGCATCGCGACTAATGCCATGAAGCCGCATCACCTTCATTCGCTTGATCAACGCAGGATCACGGGCAACAATCATTCCCCCTTCGCCCGTAGTCATAGTTTTATTGGCATAGAAACTAAATATCGTTACGTCAGTTTCCAGCGTCCCTATTAAGCGACCTTTGTAACGCGTGGGAAATGCGTGCGCTGCGTCTTCAACAATGCGCAATCCATACTCTTCAGCAATAGCGATAACTTGATCCATGTCACAGGCTAGTCCAGCATAGTGCACCGGCATAATCGCACGCGTTCTGGGAGTGATCACTCTTCTTATCGCTTCCACGTCAATGTTGAGAGAGTGTGGATCGATGTCGACCAAAACGGGGTGAGCCCCCAAATAGCGTATTACCTCCGCAGTAGCGGTAAATGTCAAAGTGGTCGTAATAACCTCATCTCCGGGCCGAATGCCAATGGCTTCCAATGCCAGGTGTAGCCCCGCCGTAGCTGAGTTAACTGCAATTGCCTCCACCCCAGACCCTAAATATGACGCGAATTCCTCTTCGAACTTCTTGGTTTTTGGCCCCGTAGTAACCCAACCGGAGCGCAACGCATCACATACTTCTTCTATTTCCTCTTCCCCAATATCGGGAAGCGCGAATGGTAAAAAATCGGGTCTCATTATGGCTTACTCCAAATTCTTGATATATCGGTACATCAAACGACCGTTGCCTTGCTTATACTGGGAATCTAACTTGTACCCATTCTTTCGGTAAAATGTATTAACCCTTTCGTTGTGGTCGGCATCGGTTGTAAGGTACACTTGGCGGCTACCATACTTTGCCACCTCCCGCTCAAAACTATAAAGCAGGCGATCGGCTAGCCCATTGCCACGCTGCTCTGACGCTACACCTATACTACTCAATAGCGCTCCGGATACTTGATGTTGAGGAGCATCACCTCGATAAAATAATCCTGCAAATAGCCTCCGAACGACCGGCACAGGATTGCGTAAAACAGCGGGTAACGCTTTCAAAAAGAAAAAAAAACCTCTTTGGCGACGGAGCGACGGAAAGAATCGAAGCGGGTCGGTTGTTCCCGCGGCAAACCCAACGAGTTTAGCGCCATCCCGAGCAATGAGCATTACACCGCCAGGTATAGTAGTAAACCCTGAATAGAGCTCCATGAGAAATTTACCTCCCAAGGAGGTAAGAAAAAATCCAGCGAACACCTCATTGTGGAGGCTTACGATATCGTCGATATCGTCAAACCTGGCATTAGAAATCGTAATCATTTAGAAGCTACTCACCCGGCCCAGTTGATGCCTCATGCCCAGTTACTTGGTTCAAAATGCTTAAAAATATCAAACTTAGCCTCTCTCGATCGTAATGCTCTTTTACAAAATTCTTTCCGGCCTCACCCATGCTACACCTTGCTTCAATTGGCTGTTCAGCCAATTGTCGTATCGCCTGAGCCATAGCTCTGCCGTCTTCCGCATCCACCACCAAACCGCATCCGGCACTTACTACCACAGCTCCGGTCTCACCTCTACCGGCAACAATTATCGGTCGAGCACTTGCAAGGAAATCAAACAGTTTATTTGGTAGATTTCCCGTGAAAAATTCGCCCTTTCGATTAGGCAATAAAAACACATCAGCAGTAGCCAGAACAGCCGGAGAGTCTATTCTGGGCACAGAATCCATAAACTGCACGTTCTTAAGGCCTAGTAGATTTACCCGCTCTTGGAGAGAGGCCTTAGCATCACCATCACCGACTAATATAAATAAAAAACGGGCATCATCTTTCAAGAAAATTGCAGCATCGATAATTGTATCAAGTGAGTTATATGTTCCGTGCGCTCCCATGTACATAGCGATAAAGGGTTTGGACTCATATTCTTGATATGATTCCGACCCAGTATTCAATGCGGCGCCCTCACAAAATAGCGAAAAATCAACGCCATTTGTAATGACAGTTACCTTATCTGCTGAAATACCTTTATCGACGATATTGTTACGTATTCCTTGCGTAAGTGCGACAATATGCGATGATTTGCGATAGCATAGAAGCTCAAGCCATTTCGCCACTCGAATTAATGCATGATTTCGGATAACACCACAGGCTATAGCAGCATCTGGCCAAACGTCAGTAACTTCAAACACAAAAGGTACTCGACGTAAGCGAGATAAAATAAAGCCGAGTAAGCCTACCGTTAATGGCGTCGATACTGCATATATGACGTCAGGCTTTTCTATCTTGAAAGATTCTATGAGCGTAGAAAAAAAATATGTGATGAAATAAATAAATCGCCGAAAGAAACTTCCCCTAAAATTAGGATAGGAGTACACATAGTGTATTTCTACGCCATCAATTTTTCGAGTTACTGTTCCATTACTTCCCGATATTCGGACACACGCCTTCTTATAGTCGACATTACTAGTTATCGCCGTAGCTTGATGCCCGCGGCGAGCTAAATATCTACAAAAATAAAAGTGGCGCTCCGACCCAGGATCCGCACCAACTTCAAATACTTGAGTTAAATAAAGTACGTTCATTGAAATCTTTAAGTAATGACTGCCATATGATGTTTCCAGCTGTTTAGCCTATAAAAGCCTATATTTGGCAGTCTGAGAATGCACTATGGCTTGCCTACTCTATCTTTATTAGCATTTCTGACGCATCACTCTCTAGAACCTGAAAAAGCTCATATTGATTTTTGAGGAAAAATAATCTACCTAAATTGACGGTAGCTTTATTCTGGAGATTATCCGTATATATTCGTATAGTGATTCGATCAACAGCATTGATTGCATAAGCCCCGTCGAAGCCTAAATGAGAGATCGCGACTAAGTTATTCTTACCCTTATGTATCGTTGGGTAGTAGCGAGAAATTACATGATCTCCCTGCCAGAAGAGGATGCCAATCTTTATATCTGAGTCCGGCTCTATCTCAAAAGCAAACATACTTCTATCAGATAATATCTGAGGAGCAAATTGCATTGTAATTCGGCCCTCAGTATCCAAGTACGAACTTTCCTCACCCGTACTAAATCGCCTTGCCGGATCAATCCAAATATTGCCATCTATATCATTATAAGCGTCGAGAGATACTTCTGTATGATATGTTAAAGAGCTTGGGCTTTCCTGCGCTATCTCAACAAATTGATCCGTCGTATATACCTTATATTCAGTTCCATCATCCCTTACCGAGTAAAGATCACAACTCCGGATAGCGTTATTGCCTATCTCCATAATCTTGAAGTTATTTCTCCAATGATCAGCAGAACCTGTTTGCAATGATTTGTAAGCTACGCCTTTTGTATCGCGACATATTAGATTTGTGGCAAACAGATCTGGGTTATACGGATGAGGAGCGCCGATCGATGAGAAGAATAAGAAATGGCCGGCCTTTGTCGTTACTTTATAGATAGGGTACTGACGCTCTAAGATAAAGCTTCGCTTTGCTCTTTGCTCTTCATAGAAGCTATCGCCGGTCAATTTATAAAGACCGCCAAGTTGAATTAACTCAAAAATTACATAATGAGGAGGGTTTATAGTATCCGGCACAAGCATATAGCGCGGCCACTCTCCATCTGGTACGAACTTTTCTGCGAGAAATTTAGTTCCCTTTTCCGCGCAGTCAAACGCACGCTGCAGCCTTGTATCGTTCAATGCGTTTGCAATGATTTTAAGAGCAGTCAAAGAATATAGATGGCCGTTCATAACAAAATATTCGTCCACATCCCGGGTCATTCCCGGCCATGAATATTCTGAAAACCAGCAGCCACTTCCCGAATCAGGCCAAAGCGACCCACCTCGTTCAGGCGACTCAACGGCGCGATAAACCATTTCTTTAGCTAGCTCAATGTATTTTTTATTTCCAGTATCGTTTCCTACAGCAAGTAATGTCATAGGGAGCAGAAGCATATCCATACTGGACCACCACCCGGCCGGAATATTGTTCCAAGCGTATCCGTATGTTAAATGATGGGTTTCATATAAATTCCAAGCGACGATAATTTTATCCAAGTCTTTGGTCGCTTGATCTTTATCACGGGTAATATAGTAGTTATACCAAACATACCATGACGCATCTAATGGGTCACCACGTTTTATAAACTGATCAAGCGATTTTCCCTGATAGTTCCCCCACGCATATTGTTTTACTACCGCCTCATCTAAATCCATTAGTGGGTTGCTTGAACGTGGTGAAATGGCAAACCAAATAGTTACCCCTATAAAACAAAGCAAGATGGTGTGAAGAAATACTCTTCTAAAAATCATCAAAGCTCTCGCTACTAGATACGTAGTTATCCATCAGGCATTTAATATCACTGCACCTATATATTAAAGTCACATATGCTTTCAGCCACCAATTCTGCATGCGCTAAAGGCAGGTGAGGCCCAATTGGCAGACTAAGGACCTCCTTAGCTATCTGAGACGCTAGAGGAAGCGCGCCAAATTGAGGGGCTTGGCATGCATAGGCTTTTTGCAAATGAGGAGGGATCGGATAGTGAATCAGCGTATTTATTCCTTTTGAAGCTAGATGAGATTGCAATGCGTCACGCTGACCGCTCCGTACAACAAATAGATGATAAGAAGACTCGGTGAGCGGTAATGATTGAGGCAACAATATATTTGCGGTCTTAAGCCCATTTATATAGTGCGAAGCGACCATACGGCGACGCGCATTCCAATCATCTAGATACTTTAATTTCACACGTAATATGGCAGCTTGAAGTGGATCTAGACGACTATTAAATCCCTTTGTTAAATGCTCATATTTGACAAAAGAGCCGTAATTACGCAGCGCTCGAACTTGCTCGGCGAGCACAGGGTCATCCGTGGTAATCGCGCCTCCATCTCCCATTGCTCCCAAATTTTTTCCTGGGTAAAAGCTGAAGGCTGCCGCGTCACCTAAATTACCTGCACGCCGCCCTTTATAAATAGCACCATGGGCTTGGGCAGCGTCCTCAATGACCTTTAAATTATATCGCCGCGCAATTGTATTGATCGCATCCATATCCGCTGGCTGCCCATAGAGATGCACTGGGATAATAGCTCTAGTACGATCTGTGATAGCTGCTTCCACTAAAGCCGGGGAGATATTGTAAGTTCCATCATTTGCTGGCTCTACAGGCACGGGTACAGCCCCCGCAAACGACACCGCCAACCAAGTTGCTATAAAGGTGTGCGACGGGACAATTACCTCATCCTCCGCGCCAATGCCATAGCCTCGCAATATCAGATGTAAAGCGTCAAGACCATTGCCAACAGCTACACAATAGCTGGCCTCGCAATATGCTGCAAATTCATTTTCGAATTGCTCAACTTCTTGCCCGAGAATGTACTGGCCGGAACTCAATACTCTATGTATAGCTCCATCAATTTCAGACCGCAGTTCTTCGTATACCGCATTAATATCTAAAAAATTTACCATGATACTCACGCCCTATCAGTAGCAGCAATAAATTGGGAATAATCGCGAAAATAATCCTGCTCATCATAGAGCTCGGAGGCGAGTACCATGCACACGGCGCCTGACGAAACGTTGGTGATATCGCGCCACATCATAGGACTAATGTAGAGCCCATAGCTAGCACGATTCATATGGAATGTTTTTCTTTCCATGCCATCATCTAATACAACATCAAAGCTTCCCGACATCGCCACTATCAATTGCTGAAGATTGCGATGACCGTGAGCGCCACGTTCAGCCCCTTCCGGTACATCATATAAATAGTAAACACGCCGAATATCAAAGGGAATATGAATTCCACCTTCGATAAACGTGAGATTTCCGCGCGGATCACTAATCTTCGGCAGAGAAACTATTTTACAATCACGTAAGGACATCTTTATTCACTCTCCGAATAATGCGCGCTGGGTTTCCTACCACTAAGGCTCCCGCCGGCACATCACGCGTTACTACAGCTCCTGCTCCCACCATAGCCAACTCACCAATCTCAACACCCGCCAAAATAGTTGCATTTGCGCCAACACTAGCGCCACGCTTTATATATGTCTTTAGCATCTCGGTGGAATATTGTTTGCTTCTAGGGAAAAGGTCATTGGTAAATGTGGCGTTTGGGCCAATAAATACCTCGTCCTCTAACCTTACACCATCCCAAAGTTGCACTCCTGACTTGATGGTCACCCTATTGCCAACGATAACATCGTTCTCGATGAATACGTGATCACATATATTGCATTCCGATCCTATGCGAGCACCTGGAAGTATATGAACAAACGCCCAAACCCGAGTTTCTGGCCCAATCACTGCACCAGGCTCCACTAAGGCATACGCGTGCTTGAAGTAGTTCAACATGATCTTGTTAAGTAAGTCGTACGCTTGTAAGGTAAAACCGTTTCCAGGCTATGCCGCTACGCCATATCGCTTGCTTATCTCTGCCGCAATTCTTTTACTAGCATCACCTTCGCCATAAGGGCTTCCAGCCACGCCCTTAGTAGCCATTTTTTCCCTTATAGTATTTGAGATTGTGACACTGCCACTCAGTGGCGACACTACTGTATTCCATCCCAATTCTACTAGCTCTGTCCATTCAGTCTCATCACGCAAAGTAACGCAGGGTACCTTATATATAAAGGCCTCTTTCTGCACACCTCCAGAATCCGTAGCAATTAAGAGGGCGTTTTTTTCTAGCATAATCATATCCAAGTACCCGATAGGGTCTGTCAGGATTATATTAGTGCTAAATTTGCTTCTTCTTAGTAAACCATTGGCCTCAATGGCTGCCTTTGTCCTGGGATGTAACGGTAATACTATGGGAATATCTTCAGCTACATTAAGGAAACTATCCAATATTGCATTTAATCGAGTACCATCGTCCGTATTTTCCGCTCGATGTATAGTTGCTAATATATATTCTTTTGAGGCCAAACCGAGCCGATTTAATATAGAGCTTACATCTTCCGCTCGCTGTCCAAAATAGATTGAAGCATCATACATAACGTCTCCCACGTAGTGGCATTTTTCGGGAGCAATTCCTTCATTCCTGAGATTACGCAAACCTATTTCAGTCGGTGCAAATAGTAAGTCCGATAAATGATCGGTCATTATTCTATTTATCTCCTCCGGCATTCTTCTATTAAATGATCGGAGGCCCGCTTCAATGTGAGCAATGGGGATATGTAGCTTCGAGGCGGCTAATGCGCCGGCCAGAGTTGAATTAGTATCCCCGTATACCAATACTAAATCTGGCATCTCTTCAATCAGTACCTCTTCCACTTTTTCTAACATTCGGCCCGTCTGTGCCCCGTGGTATCCACCAGAGATAGACAAATTGTATTTAGGAGCACAAATCCCCAATTCATCGAAGAAAATTTGAGACATATTTCCATCAAAATGCTGACCGGTATGTAGAAGGATTTCGTCGACTCTTGGCAAGCAATCAAACGCTTTCGATACTACGGCTGCCTTTACAAACTGGGGCCTAGCGCCGACTATTGTTATGATTTTCAAGACAACTCCTGTACGTATCCAATAACATCTTCTCTTCGGACTCCCAACTGTACTTTCGCAATACCGCTTCTCTGCCCCGCAACCCCATCTCCAATGCTTTTTCGGGGTTTTGATACATCCATAACATAGCCTCCGCTATCTCGGAGGGCTTAGTCGGATCGACTAAAAGCCCACAATTCGAGTCTTCCACTATGCGTCGCCATTTCGGAAAATTGGATGCTATAACCGGTAAGCCTAAGGCCATGTACTCGAACAATTTATTAGGCAAAGCGTCTATATGATTGGGCTCGGGCAAATATGTTACTAGGCCTGCGAGGTAATACGCAGCCATCTCCATGGCTACGTGCTGTGGGAAACTTCCCAGCACACGGATCCTATCGCCAAGGGCTATATCTCCTCCTATGGGACCAATCACATCAAGCGTAATATTATCTATTCCAGTTATTGCTGTTCCGATTTGTGCACTACCACGAATTGAGTTCAACATTCCTAACCAAAGGAATCTCCGATTTCGTTGCATTTTCGGATGAAATTGGGAATCAATCACGGGAAAGTTGTGGACGATCGCTGTGCTTGGCTGTATGCGAGAAATACGATTTGCTAACTCTTCATGCACAACCACTACTGCATCTAATTTGGGATAAGCGTAGTGCTCTAGTCGGCTAAAGGCCCAAGAAATCGGCCGTCTGAAGAAGGGATGGATCCATTTTTTTGATCGTATATCGGCTGGGTAATCTTCATGAGAATCGAATATGACGATTTTTCCGCGTCTCTTCAGAAGCAAGCCAATCGGGATTAACTCAGGATCGTGAAGGTGATAAATCGAAGCATCAACTTCAAGTGCTTTTCTATATACACGATAGACCGTAGATAGCATTCGCTTTAGCCGGCCACCTACCTTTGTAGTGACCCCATGGATCTGGACGCCATCCACATGGTTGCTGGTAGTCGCACCAACCACCAAATGAACTTCGTACTCTGCCTTCGCCAAGCTTATACATTCTTTATGGAAAATTCTTGTATCGAACGGTCCGTGGACAGATGTTAAATGAGCAATCTTCAATTCTCTATTCTTCGAAAAACCAAGCTAATTTACGAGTAGGCTTTAAGCTGCTTTCCGCTTATTTTGTGGTAAAGCGTCTGAATGTTTTTTAACGCACTGTAGTAACGATCCCAATTAGCAAAGTCAGTATAGTAACGCCTTGGCTCTTCCATATAGTGTTCGAATTCTTCCCGAGAGATGCGTAGCTTCTTACACATATAATCAATGTCCATATTCAGTTCACGTGGATCGTATAAAGATTCGGCCAGCCGATTAATAGCTTCTTCCCGTGTCATTTGCCCTGATAGAATCAAGCTGGAGAAATGCGGTCTACGCTTGTCATAGCCAAATCTTCTTGGTAGCACATAGTTTTGGAATAGCTTTGTAAATATCGACTCGCCATGCTTCCGCCCATACTCTCTCCATCCAATTTCGGCTTGTAGCTCAGCAACTGCTACGCTTTTGTTATATGGCAAGTAGTTGAGTGGAAGTATCGTACGCATGCCCTTCACTAAAGGGTAATAGATATAATATTGGAAGAAGCTAATCGTCTTATAAGATTGAAGACGACGGCTACCATATTTTTTATGGATTGCACGGAGATTCAAAGCATCCATTGCACTTCCATGCCATGCTCTAGGAAACACAGACTCAGTTGCTATATTTCCCCCACTAAAAATATATTTAATTTTATTTTTCTTCGCAAAGTGATACATGCTAGCAAAGAATGCATGGTCTTGAGGGACGTCTTGATTTGAAACCCCTGAACGAAGATACGCCAATTGCAACTCTCGCATATCCTCCCAATTCATCACATGAGTATGCAGATCATAATTGCAGTGTTTGACTATTTTTTCGATATTCGCTATTGCAAGCTCACTATTCCATCCAGCGTCCACATGGACAACCAACGGCCGCATATTCCACTGTTTAACTTTAAGCGCAAGATACGAACTATCAACGCCTCCGCTTAGACCGATAATACAGTCGTATTCATTGCCTTTGCCTTCTTCGCGAATTCTTTTTAGAATAATCTCAAGCCGTTTGGCACCATCTTCGTTTGGAAACCAATTCTTCTTAGTTACGCTATCGAAATGATGACAATGATTACATACGCCATCATCATCAAAAAAAATTTGAGGGTCTGTTGTATCCATAACGCATCTCGTGCATTCTTGATAATTGTCGTCCATATCAGCCTATATAGTAATTACTGTGTATCGTCTTTCAAATTTAATTTAATTCGATCAAGTCTTATGGCATCTGAAAATGGCTTACATTTTACCAGATGATAAATAGCCACCGTCAATAGTAGGAATATCAAATACCCGTGCGTCAACCACACGACACCATAACCAGCTTGTAGAAAATATAAGGCGTAGAACATCCCCATTGCATAAAATGGCCCTCTCATAGAGGGCAGTAAATTTTTTATATAAATTAATGGTAGATCCATCAATATCAAACCCAACCATGAAGGGATTAGGCCGGCCCAATAAAAAATATACAGATTTTGAACAAAATAGGCGGTAGGAGCTGTTATGTTACTATCGCGGATGGTATCGTAACGATCGCCATACTCCAAGGCTACTGAATTGTATAAGCTCCCTATACCGTCAACTACTGCGCTCCAACCTCCAAACCCATGGCTATTCGCATACTCTAGAAACCAAGCCGAAATAATCGTTGGCAATAAAAATATCCTGTCTAAAATAAGGCCAATGTAAACTAAAGAGCTACCGTCGCTGGTATCACCTTCTCTAAGCATAGATAGAATTGCTGGCAGGTAAAGAAACGCACCGAAGGCTAGCATCATCGCTATCCATCTAAATTTCAAATTGCGCCGGACCATTAATAATAGCAACAAGCATAAAGCCAAATAGGCTAAGCCCGCCCGAGCACCTGTCAGTAGAAGAAATATACACACTATTGCAGTTTCAACTATGAGCCGCACTGCCGTAACCTTTCTTCCGGTGAGAAACAAATTAACTGCAAATAGAAAAGCTAAGGGAGCTATCACAGAGTATGTGATTAGATAAGCGTACTGCAGTAGAGGGAATTCTAGTAATTTAAGAGAGTTTTCTCTAGCTAAGCCACTATTTTCCGGATCAAATAATATGGCATACAATCCTGTTTGAAATGGCGGGACGTAAGCGAGATAAACAAAAAAAACAATTAAAAGTACAATGAATAGCTGCGTATGTACAAATTGGGAAGCCCGTAGGCACCCTTCACCAAAGGGCCTTCGAATGTCCGTAAAGTTCCTGCTGGAAATAGGACTAAAAAAGTTCCATATTCCTATTAGGAGCAAGCCGCCAAATACAAAAACGGAGATATAAAGATAGGTCTCTTCACCAAAAGCGGTATATTCCGTGATCACATCCCGAAGCAACGCGTGGGGCCAGGAAAGAGTTACAGTAGTCAAGCCCAAGAGAACCATAGAAGGTCTCAAAAACTGCGATCGCCTTATCAGCCATGCTATAAGTAGCCATATTGTGGAACATAACGTGGCGACATCCGCTAATATAATCATAGTGACAAAACCCAAATAGCATGGCGATACATCTACTCTCCGGGATATTTCTCCTTCTTTGAGGCGTCATGCGCCGATTAAATTGCGAGTGGCTTCGTCCGGATAATTTATTAGAACAGCTCGATGCCGGCCATGGAATACAAACATACTACCAGCAGCAACTGCAGATGCTCCCCCATCTAGGATAGCTTCTTTTAGATGCTCGAGTGTCCCGGCTCCGCCAGATGCCACTAACGGCACATCTATGTGCTTTTTAACGATTCGTAGCAACTCGATATCATAGCCTGCCATCGTCCCATCTCTGTCCACGCTGTTAATTAGTATCTCGCCAACGCCAGCTGCCTGTAGATGATGGAGGTAATTTTCTAGTTTTACCCCTGCATCAACGGTGCCAGATTTTTTCATGACCTTATAGCCCCCTAGCAGAGAGCGCTTTACATCGACAGCAGCTACCACAGACTGACTTCCGAACTTGCCGGCTACTTCGGTAATAATTGAGGTCGACTCCAGGGCAGCCGTGTTCACTACGATCTTCTCCACACCGGACCGAATCAATCGGCGCACTTGCTCGAATGATCGAACACCGCCACCGTACGCCATTGGCATAAAGCATTCACCTGCAATTTCCGCGATCAGCTCATAATTTGGATCGCGACGTTCTTTAGAGGCGCCAATATCTAATACAATAAGCTCATCTACCTCTTTTTCATTGAAGATTCGAACTGCATTAACCGGGTCACCAATATAGACCGGATCCTTAAACTTGCGTGTTTTTACAAGGCCCGAACCACTTAATAATAGACACGGGATCACTCTAGTGCGGTGCATCACCGCCACTCCAAAAATCGCGCTAGCATTTGCTTTCCAAATCTATGACTCTTTTCGGGATGGAATTGGACTCCAATAATATTGTCCCTCCCCACCGCTGCGGCGAACTTCACACCATAGCTAGCCTCTAATAATATGTCTTCCGATCGTTTGGGATCCATGTAATAACTATGAACGAAATAAAACCGTGTATCATCAGCCATCTGGTCAAAAACTATGGGCGACTGCACTTTAGTTGAAACCATGCTCCAGCCCATATGCGGTAACGGCAAACCTGTTATTTTCGGAAATTTTCGAACTCGCATATCTAGCCAGCCTAGCCCTTTTTCTACCCCTTCCTCGCTAGTTTCGCCTAGCATCTGAGCGCCGACGCATATTCCCAGCAACGGTACTTTATCAATCAATACCCGCCGTTCTAGCGTCGGCAGCATACCAGTTGCTCGCAGATTCCTTACACAGGCATCAAAAGCTCCATTTCCTGGAAGAATAATTTTTTCAGCATTCTCTAAATCGCTAGACTTCCGAGTAATTTGTGAATTTCCTCCTAGATAGCGGATCATATTAGAAACAGCAGAAAGGTTCCCAATGTCGTAGTCAACAATGGCTATCATTTTTTTTCACCCCTTTGCTGAAATACCACGACAGCCAAAGATAGAAAACATACAAGCCACTGTATCCAGTCGAGTATGCTTGTATTGCGGTAATGTGATCGCGTGGGAAATATAAAGAGAACATTGTTACTAACAGCAGCGCTACTTGCCATCCGAGATCGACATGCTGTTTATTGGTAATATAGAATACATAGCTCAATGGGCTTGCTACGAATCTAAATGCGAACATCGGCATTAGCCAAACAGCAAACACACCCGCTTCCCGCCATTGCTCGCCGAAAAAAAAGGTAAAGGCAAATTCCGAAACAGAGATTAATATGATAGTGGCGAATACCGCTCCCGTAGCTAATACTCGGAATGTGCGCCGGTAATCTTCACGGCAATGCCCTTGTTCACGAAAGCTAGTAGCCGAAACTCGCTTAAATACATCAAGTACAGCAGTGCCAAGAAGCGATATAGGCGCACCCAGAACGCGCATCGCTAACGCAAAATAACCCGCCACTTCTGTTCCAAATCGAGTGGCCAGAATGAATATCGGCAATTGGGCAGCTATCGTATTAATCGAATCAGCTGGCAGCGCTAACAATGGAAAGCGGCGATAAGCTGACCAAAATTGCATAGCCTCTCGCCACTCCAACTTCTCTTGTTCATTGCGCCTTAGGGGCATTATAGCTGCCGCCCATAACACTGTGAGTATCACCCCGCCAAAATATCCCCCGGCCAAGACGATAGCGTTTGGCGCCATGTATCCGATAATAATTTGCGCGCCTGTTATGGCACATGCCTGCACGATACGTATGGCAGCTAGGAGGCGCAATCTTCCTTCGGCGGCAGCCCAATATTGCCATATATTGGTGCAGGCCATTGCAAATGAAGCAGGCACGAGCAACCAGATAAGTCCGATAGTGAAAGAAACGAACAAAGAAGGGAGCAACCAACGTACTAATAGTAGGGCGGCCCCTGCAAGGACAGCAACGCCCGCTGCTACGATAAACGTAGCACACGCCGCGAGCCTACGCGGTTCTCCGTCTGGTACTACTGCAAGGGCAGCCTCAAAACGACCAGTCAGGACAATTGCAGCGACGGATACCACGCCTAGCCAGGCTGCGAAAACCCCAAACTCAGTGGGTGCATAGATCCGAGCAATCAGCAAGGAGCCAAGGAGCGGGATAGCTTGCGCCAGCGCTGTCCCACTAAATATAAATCCGACTTTCTTCCAAAACAAATTTGGTTCCTGGCTCATTTCTATCCTCTACCGTCCAGAACGGCCTATCCTCCCAATCAATGTGTTGCCAGGCTGACACAATGAAGAGACATTCGGCCCTAAAGACCATCCACTCGCATCTCGAACCAACAGCTCCTTAGAGAACACACCTTCGTCACCGCACGCATCTATCGCCTCCGAAATTTAGCAATTGATTGCAAATAGCATATGCGCGGGACTTCTGTTTCTGTGTCTAATTCTGAAAAATACTACCCTGCCCAGTCAATAATTCACGTCAGTGGTTGTAACGTATACATCAAGCCGAGAGTTGTTAATAGAATTATTGTTTAGCACCAACCCTCAACTTCATGTGCGAAAAATGTGTTCCGAAAGCATTCTTAGAAGATATTGACCATAGGCATTTTTCTTGAGAGGCTGTGCTAATGCCTCCACATTTTCCGCATTAATATATCCCTTACGATAGGCGATTTCTTCGGGGCATGCGATTTTTAGCCCTTGACGCTTTTCGATAGTAGCAATGAATGAGCTTGCCTCCATTAGAGACTCGTGTGTACCAGTATCAAGCCAAGCCATTCCTCTACCCATTACTTCAACTGTCAGCTTATCTCGTTTAAGGTAAATACGATTCACATCTGTAATCTCTAGCTCACCGCGATCCGAAGGCCGAATTTCCGAGGCAATGTCGCAAATTTCAGTGTCGTAGAAGTAGAGCCCAGTAACAGCATAGTTCGATTTCGGCTGCTTAGGCTTCTCTTCCAACGATAATACATGCCCTGAGAGATCAAAATCTACTATTCCATACCGCTGGGGATCTTGGACATGATAAGCAAATACGGTAGCGCCTATTGTTCGGCCAGAGGCTCGCATTAAATTCTGTTCAAAGCTACCTCCGTAGAAAATATTGTCTCCTAATATCAGCGCCGACGGTGAGTTGCCAATAAATTCACGGCCTATCAAAAAGGCCTGAGCGAGGCCATCAGGAGAGGGCTGTATCGCATAATTTAAGTTGATACCCCATTGAGAACCATCACCTAATAATTCACTAAAACGCGGAGTATCCTGCGGTGTAGAGATAATTAAAATATCTTTTATGCCCGCCAACATTAATGTGGTAAGCGGATAATAGATCATGGGCTTGTCGTATACCGGCAGCAACTGCTTTGATATTGCCATTGTGACGGGGTATAGGCGAGTACCGGAGCCGCCTGCCAGAATAATACCTTTACGAGTTATAGACATGCGACTATTTGCTTCTATAGATGTTTATGAAGAATCGAGACGTAGGAACGATAATCATCATTTTAGATAAAATTCTGGAATAGACGGATGCTTCATCATGAGTAGACAGGAAAACATATCAGTTACACCATCAGTTAATATGCATAATAATTTTCTCGAAACGTGATCGCATCAAGACCATCTGAGTTTCTTCCGTCTTATTTTCTTGTTTGTTTGTCAATGTCGTTTCTACAAACGCATGCGTAGTAATTATTATCCAACTTGCCCCATACACTGCTTCCTTGCCGGAAGAGTGCTTTTCGACTTTGGCGTTGGAAGCTTGGCGACACTAAACATGCCCATCACGACATTTTGATCAGGCCCACCCCCAGCCGCTCGCGCTGGTAGCTGCCGTCTTGCACGTGGCGGCACCATTCCTGGTTGTCCAGATACCATTGCACGGTCTTGCGCAGGCCCGATTCAAAGGTTTCCCGCGGTGTCCAGCCCAGCTCGCGCTGGATCTTGCCGGCATCGATGGCGTAGCGCATGTCGTGGCCGGGCCGATCCTGGACATAGGTGATCAGATCGCGGTAATGCGCAACGCCC